>Ga0115003_10004028_pt1 | contig 11437 bp, 5 predicted proteins | sample ArcticOcean_MG_C_7_FD_88736 | JGI IMG/M metagenome (GOLD analysis project Ga0115003, IMG submission 88736) | Marine microbial communities from western Arctic Ocean - ArcticOcean_MG_CB11_88 | ecosystem: Environmental > Aquatic > Marine > Oceanic | place: Arctic Ocean: Canada Basin | collected... | reverse complement strand
TATGTTTGTAGCCAAGTATTTTATATACAAATACAATTTATATTTAAGTATAAAAAATTAACTATGGCAACAGGGGGTTTAACAAAAGGGAAATCGCACAAAGAGGGTGGTATTCCAATGAAAGTAAAAAACACAGGTCAAAACATAGAGGTTGAGGGTGGAGAAATTATCATAAACAAAAAGAATGTTTCTGATACTAAAAAACACACCTTTGACGGAAAAGAATTAACTAAGTGTGAAATTGCAAGTGAAATAAATTCTGCTAATGGTAATGGAGTAGAAATAGATTGTGATAGTGTAGAGGGTAAAAAATATAAGTATAAAAAAGGGGGTACTATAATGTCTTCTAAAATTAAGTCTAAAGTTTTTGATGAAAATGGCAAAAGAAAAATAGACGATAAAAGCATTAAAGAATTAACTACTTACATAAACTCTTTACCACAAACAAAATCAAAACACTTTAATAATACAACAAAAAGGTATTCTCAAAAAAGAAGAGAATTACATAAAGAAATAATAAACTCTTTTATTGATGATGTTGTTTGCATACAACAAGACGAGCCAATAGCAATTTTAATGGGTGGGTCTCCTGCAAGTGGAAAGTCAAGTTTTTTAAAAAAATATGCACCCTATTTATTAAAAGAAGATTTATTAAGAATAGACGCTGACGAAGTTAGAAGTATGCTACCTGAATATGAGGGTTGGAACGCAAGTCAGACGCACTTAGAAACAAAAGATATAGTTGAAACTTTATTGTCTGATAGAACAATCGGTATTCCTTGTGAATTTGATTTAATCTATGACGGCACAATGAATAATACAAAGTCTTATAAACCCTTAATTGCTTTATTAAAGAAATTAGGTTATAAGATTTTTGCAGTTTATATAGACAATGTACCTTATGAAGTAATTAAAAAAAGAGCATTAGAGAGGTATCAAAAGAGTGGTCGCTTTGTACCAATGGAAGTAATTGATGATTTTTTTGCAAAAGGTAAAAAGGCTTTAAACAAAATAAAAGAACAGGTAGACGGATATATGATTATTGACGGCTCAAATAGAGACTATGAAATAATTGAAAAAGGGGGTATGCAACTTCCTAAAACTCGTAAATACGCACAATTAGGTTATCCAATTAGTGAACACTTTAATACCGACTTTCCTGCTTTAGTAGATAATGATAAATTAAAGTATGGAGAGTATTACGCTAAAGGTGGATTAACACAAAGCAAAGCAAAAAAGATATTAGAGGACGGAGTTGCAAATGGTAAACCACTAACTAAAAAACAAAAAGTTTATATGAATTTAATAGCAAGGGGTGGTATGTCTAAGTTTGAAAAAGGTGGTTATACAAGAAAACAAATAGATGAAATTGATAAAAAATATGGAGCAAATTCTGATGAATATAGTTCTATAACCCTACCTAAAGATTTTAATTGGAAAAAGGCAGATAGAATTTATATGAATGACCCTTATGTGTTTTTAGAAAACGCAAATGATTGGTTAGATGATAATGGTTATGATGTAAAAAAATATGGAATATCAGCCAACCCTAAATATGGTAAAAACCCAAAATTATTAAAAAAGGTTTTTGCCGTTGATGATGAGACTTATTTTCAACTTATATATTTGTATCAAAGAACTGCTGAAACAAACAAATTAGATAAAGAATTTGATGAAAATAACTACTACAACATTAAATATGCAAAAGGGGGGGATATAGAAAATGATATTGAATTTAATAATCTTTCAAAATTTCAAAATAATCTTACAGAACTTGAAGATGTATCTCACAATACATTTGTAGATAAAGCATTTGATAATGATGAAAAGAAAGAAAATGAATTTTTTGAAGATGTTGAAGAAATAGGAGATAATATAAATGATATTAAAATAAGGTATCAAAAACAAAAGTTAGAAAAATACAATAAAGAGATTTCAGACCAAAGAAGAAAACAAGCACAGGAATTATTAAAAAAATTAAAAGGAACTGAAAAAGCTAACGCAGGAATTTTATTAGCAGGTCAAGTTTTGTCTGACCCTAACGCAAGAAAAGATATATTAGAATTTACTCGCAATATGCAACAGATGAGACAAACTTATGAAGAGGGTGGTAGGATTACAGGAAACGATATTGAAAAGCTAATTCCTTATTATCAATTACAAGCATTAAAAGAGGGAGAAAGAGAAATAGCAAGTGGTAAAAGAGATGAGCCTTTATCTTTAGATAGTCTAAATGAAGCATATAAACTCGTTCCTAAAATATATTCACAGGACGGCAAAAATATGAACGCAGTAGCATACTTTCATTATTTTATTGGTGGTACTGATGTGTATATAACGGAACTTGATAAAGATAGTTTAATGGGTTTTGGATATACTATACTAAATGGAGATACGCAAATGTCTTCATTAGGAGATGTTTATATACCTGAACTTACAGATAAAAGTTTAGGAAACGCTTTTAATAATATGAACATAGACCAATACTTTAGTCCACAAACACTTAATCAAATTTTTCAATCCAAGTACCCTGAATTAGTAAAAGGGGAAGTTGAAATATATGAAGACAAAAAAGAAGTTGAAGTAGTTGAAACAAGCGACTACTTAGCTATGGAATTTAAAAACCCTTATGAAAGGAATATAGTAATAAGAGGTTTAATAGATGATAAAGGCAACCACCCTGACAATTATACAATAGACGAAAAAGAGTTTTTAGGTCTTTATAGTGGAATGGGTGGACTTGAAAAGTTTGGAGCGTCAGAGGGTCTTTTATTTGAGTATTACACACCTAAAGATATTGTTGAGAAAATGTGGGGTCTTGCTTTTAAGCATAAGTTAGGAACTATGCAAATAAGAGATGTATTAGAGCCAAGTGTAGCAACAGGAAATTTTGTAGGCTATGCACCAAAAGATGTAAATATAACAGGATATGATATTGATAAATATGCTTATAGCATTTGTCAAGTATTATACGGAACAGGTAGCGATTTTAAAAAAGTGGGTAATGTGTTTTTTAATACCTCTTTTGAAAAACAATTCTTTACAAGTAAAAATACATCAGTAGGAAGTAATGTTAATCCTATTTACGACTTAGTAATTGGAAACCCACCATACGGAAACTATACAGGAATGTATGCAGGAATGGGAGAAAAAAAACATACAGGAGCAACTGACTTTATAGATTACTTTATATATAGAAGTTTAGACCTTTTAAGAACAGGTGGTCTTTTAGTATTTATTATTGGTAAACTTACTCAATTAGGTGGTAAGCGTTGGACAGAACAAATGAAGACACCAAACAAAGCACAAAAATATATTAAGTATAATTCAGACTTAGTAGACGCTTATAGACTTCCTGTTGGAATTTTTGATACTACTGATGTTGAAAGTGAAATAATTGTATTACGAAAAAAATAATGCCTTATAAAATAAAAGCATATACAAAAGCACAGGCAAAAAAATTAGGAGTTAGTGTTAAACCCTCTAAGTTAAAGGGTAAAAAAATAGATGTTTTTAAGAACGGCAAAAAAGTAGCAAGTGTAGGTGCAATAGGATATAGTGATTATCCAACTTACACACAAACGAAAGGAAAGAAATACGCAGAAGAGCGTAGAAAATTGTATAAGAAACGACACCAAAAAGACCGAAGCGTCAGAGGAAGTTCAGGATATTATGCAGATAAATTATTATGGTAAACAATTAAAATTAAAATTATGACAAAGAGAGTTCCAAAAATCGTGCAAAAATGGGTAGATAACATAAGAAGAACTGACCCTGCAAGTCAAACTAAATTCTATTCTAAAAATGCTATTCTATTGGCAACATTTGATACTTTATTAAGAGGAAGAGAACAAATTATGGGATATATGGTTGAGTTCCTTGACAAGCAAAATATGAAGTGTAGAATTTTAGAAAACTATACACAGATTGACAGAGATAGAGATACTAAAGTTGCTAATGGACTTTATGAATTTACTTATACAGAAGACGGAAAAATTGAAAAAGTAGTTGCAAGATATACTTATGTAATTAATGGTGGAAGAATAATAACACACCATAGTTCACTTAACCCTGAATAATATGAATGATATTTTAGCAAACAGAAAACTAATACAAGAAATAAAAGATATTCTTGCTCAATACTTAAAAGTATGTAATGAGGAACGAACACCTTATGTATGTAATTTAAAATCAACACCACAAGGCTATAAAGAAGTTGAAGACTTTGTTTTGAAAGTTGTTGTAAGAGGTGGAAATAAAGTGGGTTTTGCTATTATGGAATTAGAAAGGCAATTAAACCCAAACTATATAATTGAATAATATGAAATATAACATAGACTACTTTGAGCAATACGAAATATTAGAAAAGAAATATCCTGCAATATATAATATTGTTATGGAGCAAGACGAACTTGAAAGTTATGAAGATACTGAAAGATTGCTAAATAAATTAAACTCAATGGGTTGGACTTTTGATTATGGATTAGACAATTCTCCTTTTAATTTAAGACCAATGAAAGACAAAGAAGAACTTAAATTTCTTATGCGAAACGACCCTTATATAAATGAGTTTGAGGAATTTTACGAAAAAGGGGGTAGTGTTAAAACTTCTAATTATAATAACTTTTTTGAAAACAACCCTGAAAAAGTATTAGGTAATTATGTAGATGTAATAACTAAGTTTGGTAAAAAAGCTAATGTATTAAAGGGCAAAAAAGATATTTTAGATAAAATAGAAACCCCTAATTATAGAGTTGATATAGCTAAGAATTTTGCAGTTAGTGAAAGTGAAGAAGAAGTAAACGAAAACACTATTACATTTGAAGAGCGAGTTGTTAATAAAGAAACTTTAAAAGAAGATAAACAAGATTTAATTGCAGTAAACATAGCAGAAGAAGAGGGTACACTTGACACAGATTTATATTCTTTTGACGAAGTAGATAATACTTATAATGTTGGTATTTCGGATATGCAGAAATGTGCCTTTGTTTTTTACTTAGAAAAAAAATCAGGGCAAAGAATAAAGGGTGGTTTTACTAAGTATAGAGGTATTTATAGCGAGGGACAACTAATGACAAAAGGGGAGTTGTTTTACGACTACGACCAAAAAGAATACCAACCTCGTTTCTTATTTGAAAGTGGTAATGTAGCTATGAAAAGAACGGCTTTTTATTCAAGTGAGAAAAGATACATTGAAGACTTTGGAGAAAGAAAATTTGAAATAGCTAAAGAAAGTATTGAAAAAGCGTATAGTATAGTAAGAGCAAAAAAACTATCATTAGCAAACCCTATTGAAAAATTAAGATTAAGGATATTATTAGGAAGTAATTTTGCTAAAGAAACTTTTATAGACGGATATATCCACCCAAGAACAAAAAAGTTAAAAGAGGGCTTTAAGGTATATACTCAATACGACCAATTTGAAAATATAAAAGGTTTTAAGCTAACAGAAGACCCAACAGGTAGAAATAACTCTATTCAGCCAAAACTTAATATAGCACAGGCTTTTTTCGTTTGGTTAAGAGAAGCAGGAGACCCTAATATGGCAAAGCAACAGGGTATCATATTTAAAAATGGTATGGGTGCAAAATCAATAAACTCAATATATTATAAAAACAGAAACAGACCTAAAGATACTAAAAAGTCTGATTGGTTGCGTTTTCAAGGTTATGCTAAAGAAAATGGGGATAGACTATTTTCTCAATTCTTAGCAACAGGACTAAAAGATACAGATAGAATTAAGATTGAGAAAGAATGGAATGACAAATACAACTCAACAATAGAATATGATACTAATGAAGTGCCTATTGGTTTTCAGTTTGCTAAATCTCTTGGAGAGGGAATAGTTAATGATATAAGACCTGAAAAAAGAAACGCTATTGCTTACTATATGATGAGGGGTAGTTGTTTATTTGCTTATGGAGTAGGTATTGGGAAAACTTGGTGTAGTATTTTTACTATTGCACAGGCTATGGAGTTAGGCTTTACTAAAAGACCTTTGATTGTAGTTCCAAAACAAGTTTACACACAATTTAGTAAAGAGATAATAACTATTTTAGGAAATCTATATAAAGTAAACACGCTATATAACCTAAGTCAAAATATAGATAAGAAATTAAAACAGACCTATTTAGATAAGGCAGAAACAATTAAGGATAATACTATTTCTATTTGTACTTATGACGGAATAGAAAATATGAGTTTTAGTGAGGGGTTTAATGAAGAGTTTTTAAATAGGATAACATCAATATTAGATGAGCAGAACGATAAAGTTTCTAAAAGACAAAAGGAAGCTAAAGAATTAAAAATGATGGAGTTTTTGGGTAAAGCCAAAAAAGGTGGGTCAGTAGATATTGATAATGAAAATACTATTTTTGATTTTATTTGTGTAGATGAAGCACATAACTTTAAAAAACTATTTACTTCTGTAAAAGGAGAAGCTAAAAGCCAAGACGATAATTCTACAAGCGAAAGAATATCAAGGGAAAAACACCCTTATAAAATAAGTGGTGGTGTTCAGTCAGATAGAGCAATTAAATTATTCTTTATTACACAATATATTCAAAGTAAATCTAAAATAGGTAATTGTTTATTGCTTACGGCTACACCTTTCACAAATAGTCCTTTAGAGATTTATTCAATGTTAGCCTATATAAACTATAATTATTTACAAAAAATAGGTTTCAATACCTTAAAAGGCTTCTTTGACACATTTGCAAATATGCAAAGTCAATTAACTATTAACACTAATTTACAACCTGTTAGAAAGCAAGTATTTGTAGGTTGGAATAATGTAGTTGCTCTTCAAAACTTAATCTTTAATATGATTGACAAAAAGAGTAGAGAAGACGAGGATAAATTAGTAGAAAGACCTAATAAGATAGTTTTACCATTTAGAAATATAATGAAGAATGGAATAAATTATGGTGTAGCAGAAGCTAATAGAATTTCTACAACCTTATCAATGAATGATAAACAGGTAGAATTAGCAGAACTATTAAAGTCTTATGCAAAAGGAATAGACCCTATGGGAAGTGGGGTCTCTTTTGAAGAGTTGTGTTTAGGGGATAGTCTTAATGTTTCAAAGTTTGGTAAAATAAATAAAAAAGCCCTTGCTGATGAGAAAAAAGCAAAAGCAGATGAGAGTGATGAGACAATGACTACTAAAGAACTTGAAGAGGGGGAAAAAGGAAAATCAGATAGTGCAGGAGTTAGAGCCTTACAATGTTTAACTTATTTCAGACAATTAGCACTTAATCCTTACTTATATAGTTGTAGTGGATATACTGAAAACCCAACGGCTACTCAATTTGTAGAAGCGTCTCCAAAGATGTTATATGCTTTTGAGTGTATTAAGTCTGTTTTAGATTATGAAAAAGAAAACAAATTAATTACAAGTGGTCAAGTTGTTTATATGGACTTTGGTACTGACGCTTTTTATTTGTTAGTAGATTATGCAGTAAAAGAATTAGGATATAAAGAAAATGAAGTAGGTTATATAACAGGAAGTGATTATAGAATAGGTAAAAAGAAGCAAAAAGATAAATCAGATGTGCAAGACGCTTTTTTAGGTCGTAAATATAATGAAGACCTGCAAGAGTATGTAGAAGTAGATGATAAAGATAGAGTTAAACTTTTATTTGGTAGTAGTTCTATTAGAGAGGGAATGAATTTACAATTTTATGCTTCCGTACTTTATAACTTATATATTGACTTTAATCCAACTGACAATACTCAATTAGAGGGTCGTATTTGGAGACAAGGAAACAGGTTTGATAATGTCCGTATTGTAGTTCCTTTAATGGAAAACTCTATGGATATTTTTATGTTTCAAAAATTAGAAGAGAAAACAGAACGAATAAATCAAATATGGAATAAGGACGGACAAACCAATGAATTAAATACAGAGGACTTTAATCCGTCTGAATTAAAATACGAACTTATAACAGACCCTTTGACACTTGCAACATTACAAGTTGAAGATGATATAGTTAAGTTTGATGAGAAAATAGATGATATAAATTTAGAATACTCTACACTAAACAACTTTAAAGCAGAATATGTTAAGGTAGAAGATTTAGAAGTAGACCAAGTATATCAAAGAAAGATTTGGACAAAACCTGTTGGTAGAATGTATGAATATGTAAATGCTTTTAGACCTGACTTACTTCCGTTATCGTTAATCAAAAATGACGATAAATTATCACAATATAGTAGAGATACTAAAAATAATAGAAATGGTACTTATGCAATACAAGGATATGTTGATGAAAAAGACCTCAATTATACTCCACAGGATATGATAGACAAAGTAGTTCAATTTCATAGAGAGCAAAAGTTTTCATTCCCAAGTGATTATAAGCCTAAAATAGAATTTAAAATAGGAGATGAAGTTTTTTATGAAAATAAAAGAGGTAAAAAGAAAGCTATAATTGAAAATATCAATAATGGATATTTTGATTTAGAATTAGGAAAAGACAACTATGTAGATGAAATACCTAAAAGTAAGTTATCACTTGTAAAGGCTGAAAAATTTAAAAATGAGCCTTTTAATCCTTTTATTAAGGACAAAACAAAAACAGAAGAATTTTATAATATCAATGATACAGGAGATTTAAAAAACCCAAGTCAGTTTATGCAATTTGATTATATAAAAGATATGACAAAGTGGGTAGACTTTATGGACGCTTTGAAAAATAAGAATACATATCGCAATAATTATTATGATGATAATTTATGGTGGTCTACTGATTTCCCTCTTGCTTTTAAAAGACTTCAAAAAGCAGAAGATGATTTTCTTAGACCTAAAGGAATATCTAACAAATCAGAACTTGAAGACAGGTTAAAAGAACTTACTGCTGATATAGACGACCTTATCGTTCAAAAGAAAGCACTAACCGAACAAGAGAACTTGCAAGAGAGTGCAAACTTAATTATGGCTAAAAGGCAAGAGGAACTTGCTTTAGGAATAAGAAAACCCTCTACATATAAAGAAAGGGCAAAAGAGTTTATGTCTACCAATGCAGACTATAAAGGAAATGAGTACCTACTTGTATTGAGTGAAAAATTTATAGCTAAAAATATAGAAAGTATTGAATTACTAAGAGAAACACCTAAGTATAAGGAACTTAGTAAAAAAGAGCAAAAGAACTTGGAAAGCAAAGTTTCAAAGGCACTTAAATTTAAAAGCACTAAAAAGAAAACTACTGCTAAATCTATTTCTGAAACTTTTATTGACAAAAGAATTAAGGCACTAAAACTTTTAATTAAAATAAAAGGTACAAATAAGTTTGCCTTTAAAAATATAATGGCACTTGAAATAGCTAAGAAATTAAATAAATTAAATAAATAAAATTAAAATTAAAAAATAAAATTATGGCTCTAAGTAAAGATGAGGTACAACTATTAAAAGAAATGATTGCAGATGATAGCATATCTGAGCAGGAAAAAGATATGTATAGGGAAGCATTAGGAGATACTCCTGCTACTTCTTCTAAACCTGCTGATAAAAAAGCAACTAAGAAAAAGTCTACACCTAAAAAGAAAAAGGTAAGCGAAAGCGATATAGATAAAATGAAAGCACAAATCAAGCAAAGAACAGGTAAGACTGAGGAAGAGTGCGAAAAGATAGTTGATGAGTATAGAGCGTTAAGAAAAAAAGCAACTACTCGTAAAAAGAAAGAAACTGCTACTAAAGAAAAAAGTAAGCAAAGAACTACTAAACTTAAAAAAGAGGGTAAAGTAATTGAGGGTACAACTGAAAAGAATGTAGAAGCAACTATTGATACTGCTACTAAAACTGCAACAAAGAAAGTTGATAAAGAAATTACTAAAATTGAAAAGACTACTAAAGGAGAAAAACAAGTAGAAAAGAAAATAGACCAACTTGTAAAAAAAGCATTAGCAAGTTCTAAAAAGTTTGTTAGTGATATGGCTAAAGAACTATCTACTAAAAGCAAAGATGACGGCAGAACTTATTTAATGGGTCTTAGAAGTCAAATTGACGCTTTATTAAAAAAGTATGAATTAGGTGGAGAAGTTTTTGACGGAAGTGGAGATAGTATAAACTTTGGTGGTGGTGGATATACTCAACCAATGGATATACAGGCGAGTTTAATTATGCAAGGCAATAACACTAATTTTGAAGAGGGTGGAGATGTTTTTGACGGAAGTGGAGATAGTGTAAATTATGCAAAAGGTGGTGTAATTTCTACTCAATCAAAAGATGTGAAAAGTATTGAAAGAACAAACAAAGGAATACCACCATTCACAGGAGTAATTACATTAAATAGTGGAGAAAAACTTAATTTTACTGATAAAAACGACCCTTTTGGCTTAAAAAAATTCAATAGATACCCTGACGGAAGCAGGGAAATGATAAATAATAATGGAGAGAAAACTTTTTTGTCAAAAAAGGAAATAGATGAAATGGTAAAAGAATTTACAGATTATGCAAAAGGTGGAATGTCGCAAGGATATAATGATAGGTTAGATGAAAGTTTAGGAAGCAGAAGAGGAACTTCTATGAGCCACCACCAAAATTATAAAGATAGAAGAGACGAAAGCAAAGGAATGGAAACAGGTATGGGAAGAAGAGCATACAGAGGTGTAAATACAATGGATAATAATTAAGATATGAAAGCATACGAAAATTTAATACACATAACACCTGATATGGTGGTGTTAGAAAGTATAGGAACTACTATAAGTCCAATGACAGGATTAACTTATGCAATTATGCAAGACGGAAAACACTATGACCCTGATACCGAAACATATATTGGCGAAATTGATGTAGATGAATATATGGGTACTATTAGTAATGATGATGAAATAACCTTTATGGCTTTACAAGACCAAGAGTTAAATGATTATAAATTTGAAAAAGGTGGAATGATTACAGAAGAAAGTAATTATGATATTATTGCTAATGTAAAAAAAGAGCAAGGCGAAAGCGATTTTTACTATGCACTATATGATAAATTAGTTGCGTATGGAGAAAGACCAAAACTTACTTTTTATGTAATGAAAGAGGTTTTTGCTAATTATGATGAGAATATGTCAGATTATATTGACCTACCATTTGCAAAAGGTGGCTCTTTGGTAGGAACATTAAAAGAACGATATATAAACTTTCTAAAAGAAAATAATGTAGATGTTGATAGATATAAATTTAAGTACATAAAAAGTGGTTTGTATGGAGAGGAAGAGGTTTGGACACATCTTATAGAAAAAACAGGAAAGAATAGTGGGTTTATAACAACAACTGATACTTTTGATATGTTGTTGAGTGGGGAATATGGAGTAGATGATTTTATTTATGGGAACGGATTGATAACAAGATTTGAAAAAGGTGGGGTATTACTTGAGCAATTAAAAGGAGAAAGAGAGTTTAATTCCAAGATGAATATGACAGATGCCCAAATAAATGATTTAG
>Ga0115003_10004025_pt1 | contig 11442 bp, 8 predicted proteins | sample ArcticOcean_MG_C_7_FD_88736 | JGI IMG/M metagenome (GOLD analysis project Ga0115003, IMG submission 88736) | Marine microbial communities from western Arctic Ocean - ArcticOcean_MG_CB11_88 | ecosystem: Environmental > Aquatic > Marine > Oceanic | place: Arctic Ocean: Canada Basin | collected... | reverse complement strand
GAGCTGTTGCGCTTTTCCTCGGCCAAACACCTGCTTGCAAAGATCCCAGCGGAGCTCCAGGCGCACCACCAGGTTGTCGCGCAAGCTCAGCTGCGGCTAGTAGAGGAGCCATCCATGAGACCACCTACAACAGGCATGGGCAGGGCGCGTCAGCATTTGAACGGCACATTTGGAAAGCAGAGGGAGCCGCAGCCGGTGAAGCAGGCCGACATCTGGGAGGGTTGGGAGAGCGCAGAAGAAGATGGTAACAGAGCCGAAGAAGACGGCGACGACCTAGATTTGAATGAGCTGGGTCTTTAACTACGCGTTTCCACGGAACAGCAGATACGCACGTTGGTAAGGCCACAGGACGGCGCGGACGGCGCGCTTCACCTTTTCGTCGTCGACGACGCATGACCAGACACCCCCCATGGCTTTCGACAGCACCCCATCCTCCTCACGCGACCATTTCCTGGCCTGTTTCATGAGGTCCGCGTCAAGTGGGTCCGTCGTCCCCGGCCCCATGCCCAAGGCGTTGAGCACCTGCTTGAGCTCCAGGACGGAAAGCCCTTCGGAGTGGTCGAGGTCGTATGGTCCATCCGCGTAGGCGTTGGAGACGAGGTAGAAGCAAATGTACAGTAACGCGCCCCATCGCGGACCATAGGAAAAGTTCTTTTGCGCCTGCACCACCATGAACAGGGCGTACGACGACCTGGCCACGAACGCCTTTCCGGACTCCACCCGCCGGTCGCGCTGCTGATCGATCACCGAGGCCACTGTGTTGAAGAAGCGGCCTTGGACGGCGGCCGCCGCCAACGCTGGGTGCAAGTCGTCCACGTCGGTGCTGCCGGTACTGTCGGTGCTGCTCGGCGCCGGGCCAGACGTAGCGGGCGCGTCTCGCGCTCGTTTGCGCGCGCGAGACTCAGTGCGAGCTTTCTCTTGCCCAATCGATACCAGCAATCGCTCCATGACCTTTCTTTGGTTCAGGCACGCGGCCTCCCCTCCAACCCTTTAGCGAGACTAGCACACCTGTCCGTTTAGGGTGATGGGTAGGCAATTGTATGTGTAACATAAAGAATGGTGGTTCTCGTTCCTATTAAAGGCAAGATGAGTTGCCGTCGGCATCCACCATCCGAGTCCAGTCCTCCTCATGCGCCGGGCTTCAACCCACGCTCGCGCCTCGCCGACGTGCTCGCCATAGGGTTGACACGCACGAGCATGGGCGCAACGACGGGGGTCTCGATGAGCATCCCACCTGACCGCACGCCCACCCAGCAGTACGAGGAAGCCCTGTTCGGCCACGACGTGTCGACTCGTATCGCCTCGGCCATCGAAAACGATGAGGTGCTGTCCAGCGTGAAGCAGCAAGACGACGGCGGTCCCTTCTACGCGACTGTCGCTCCTGGACGCGCAGTCTCCACGCGAGGTTGGTGGTTCCAATGGCAGCGCACGGTAGAGAAAATGGTGATTGGGCAAGGAAAATGGAACCAAGCTTTGCTTGTCAAGGGAGCGGCCATGCCTCCCGACGCGCTCTTCCGAGAGACCTACGGCCTCGAGCCTCCCGCGCTGGGGATGATCGTTCGCGTCGGCCAAAAACCGACCTTCAAAACCGCTGTGATCCGCGAGATGGTCACGGCGTCTTACGCGCAGTACGTGGGCATCGGCCCATTGATCTATTCGCAGTTCTACTACACCACACAGACGGACGTCAAAAACCTGCTACGCCAAGACGCCAAGACCGAGCCATGGGCGACTCCCAAGCCCGCCCCGTCCCCGCCAGGTGTGCTTGCGGGGCAGCTTGGCACGAAAAAGGCCGCGTTCGTGTGCACGGTCTCAGAGGCTTGGCAAGGCGACTGCGAGAAGATCATCAGCCGCAAGCCGGAGCACTTCCAATTCCAAATCGAGGCTGCGACGTTTGCGCCCGAGTTTGTGCGGCTATGCGTGCGTGCAGCGGAGGCCGGCTTCTGGCACATGGACATCAAGCGCGCGAACATGCTGTACCGCACGGACCGCGGACGCTTTGAGCTGTGCTTCACGGACTTTGACGGCTACTTCTGCCGCATTCTTTCGCCCGAAAAGCGGAACGACTCAACGCGGCGGTGCTGCATTGCCGCCACAGTCGCGTGCTTCCTGGGCGAGATTCGGTGCCAGGAGGCGAAGGCGACGTGGGAGCGCGTGGTCCCTGCCATCACAAAGGCCTTGAAGGAGGTGGCGGGCATCGACCTGAACGACATCGAGCCGACGGATTGGTGCTTCTTTCTTCGCAACGTGGGCGAGAAGCGGGTGGAGAAAGCAGACGACGGCAAGCGCCGCGTGCTCGACGAGGACAGCCTGTCCAGTGAGGAAAAGGAGCTTGGAGGACGCTTCCGCAACCACCTTTTCAACTACTTCATGGAGGCGGAAGGGAACGAGGAAGGCAACTGTTTCCAGTTTGTGGAGGGGAAACCACTATTCCCGCAGATACTCGACTATGCGTTCGCGTAAAGTAGTATGCCCACACGGAGGACTCTCATTTGTGTCCGCACTTACACCATGCGTTATCATTCAATGCACCCCCTTTGACAAAGTCCGTACGGTACTTTTCGCAGCACTTGCTGCAGCGGCTCCACCTTGCCTCGGTGCAGGCACAGTCCATGAATTGGTCGTCCACTGGCCGTTTGCACACGACGCACACGGTGTCGGGCACCCAGGTGGGAACATGATTTGCGTTCGCGTCAATGATCCACTGGGGCACGCCCTTCCAGTGGTCCGAGGAAGGGTTGCTCTTCGTCATTCGCTGGGAGTCGCTGTTGCCGCTCATGCAGGTGCTCTCCGTGTCCTGGACGACCTGCGGCGCATCGACGGTCACCCCAAGCGTGTCAAAGTACTGGCGCAACCACGCGATGATCTGAAGCTGCTGTGTCTCGACCAGCTCTAGGCAGGCCCATTGACGACGGCCCCTGCCGTCCTTTGCCAGGAGCAAGAGCTGCAGCATGACCTTCGGGTCGTAGGCAACGGCCCAGCCCCGCCGTATGCTACGGTCCTGGCAGCCATCGTCCTTGCCCGGATTGCGCATCCACTTGCTACCAAGGTCGTTGATGACCTGCTTTGCGTCGTAGGTTGAGTCGCCCTTCCAAGGTAGTCCCTCCAAGAGGTAGTCCTTTGCCGCCTCCACGTGCCAGGCACCGCTGGTCTTTTGGTTGCGCATCCACGCCACGAACTCGCACTCGATCTTCTGCGCCTTGGCCGCGGACTCCTCGCCCTCTTGCTCAGGTGATTGCCATTTTTTGATCTTAGGGGCGGCCTTGCCAGTGAACGCCCCCTTGTTGGAGCGGTTGGGCTTGACCGTTTGCCCCGACTGGGGGGCGCGCAGGAACATTTGTCTAGGAACGCGGCCCTCCTCGAATGGCCTTGAACAGATTGACACAGAAGTGCACGGATCTGTTAGCGGCCGTAACATCGCAAGGGGAACCGTCTAGATGCAATTTATGTGCAACTATTCTGCAAACTGGCTCGCTATCTCACCCGCCTGGTCTCCGGCGCACCAGTACAAGACCTGGGGCGGGGCCTTGCGCTCGGTGCCATGTCTTCCCTTTACGCGTCGGGTGGGTTCAGCCCGCGCGAGGAAGGTGTCTCTGACGACGAGACCTATTACACACCCGCTCTTCCCCGCGCGCATGGACTAATGTTGCCACCTGTACACAAGCGGCGGTTCATCGACCAGTCCAACAACGCAATGCGCCGCCCTGAGGGCAGATACCCGACCCCCGTGTCGCCCTCGGGGCGGTATGGACACGAAACGCTTCGGGATCGACTCAAGCGCCAGCGCGTGGAAATGGAATCGCCTGGTAGTCTCTATTCTGGCGATGAGATGGTCACACGTGAGAACATCCTCTTCAACAAAGGTAAGCGCTTGGCGCACTGCACAGGCCTCCCCGGCAAGCTGTATTATCGACATGATGTGGTTGGACCCATCTTCGATTCCATGGTCATGATGTACTATCGCATGGGCTGGTGCACACAGCCGCCAATGCAAGACGACGTAGGCATGCGCATGCCTCGCCGTGTGCTGAGCACCGACGACCACCTCGAGCAGCTCGGTTACGCACCAATCGCACCGCGCCCGCCTACTCCTCAAATCCTTTGCAAGGGGTGCCGCACCACCAACCGCCACGACTTCATACCCACGGCAGACAGGAGCCACATGGTGTGTCGTTGCGGCGTGGTGTCGTCGGCAATCCACATCTCTACCGACCGCGAAAAGAATTGTGCTCGCGAGGATGACAAGACGACGCATGCCGACAAGCCCTACGAGCCCAAGACCGACCGCTTCGACCACCCCGCGAAGAGCTGCGACGAGATGCGACGGGAGCGCGAGCGTGAGGCCACCGGCACCCGCGTCAGCAAGAAGGCCAAACAGAAGTATGGCCTGGGATGGGCCCACGAGCACAATGCACGCGAGGCCGCCCGTGCAGAGCGGCAGCGGCAGGAGATGGACCCCAAGGACCAGACCAAAGGGCAACACATTGTCATCGAGCTCGAGAAGCTGTTCACTCCCCTCGAGCCCATGGACAATCAGATCAAGCGCTTCTGCCGCATGGAGGCCGACCGAGCCTGGCGCAACGCCGTGCGTCACTCCGCTCTCTGCCCCAAGGGCGGCTGCCAGCTCCGGATCAAGGAGAAGGGTCCTGCGGTCATCGCCGACGCGGTGCTCGCTTGCTCGCTCGAGACACTGCTCGAGGGGCAGCTGACGCTGGATGGCGTCACGCACCACCAACTGATTGTCATCGCCGACAAGCGTGGTGCGCTGCAAAGTGCGAAGGGAACCTCATCTGCGTTGCGTGCTGTGCGCACCATCGTCGGCACGCTGCTAGCTCACGACGGGCCGAACCCTGTCGAACCATGTCCTGCCCCATCGTGTCAGGCATCATGCCAGGCATCCCCCGCACCATCCTCGTCCCCCGACGCCACCGGTCAGGGGGGCCAGCCTCCAATGCAACACGGTGGGACGCCGCTGATGCGCGCCGAGTCGAGCGTAAGCGACTTGGCCGAACCGGCCGGCGAACTGATCCAGCTGCGCGACTCCATCAGCAAAGTATTCAAGGCACTGGGCACCTCTATGCCCAACAGTGTGCGCGAGAGCACGCTGCGCGCCATTCAATCCCCCGAGTTCCGGGCCGCGCTCGGTGTCGCGGAGGCGGAGAACGACGACGTATCAAGCCTCACCCAGCACGGTCTGGCCTATGTGTTGCTCGAGGCGGTCGCCCGAGCAGCCGACGCAGCAGCTGGCACCAACACGCAAAACTCGCGCAGGGTGCCACCACGTATTCTATCGGAGTTTGCCACGAAGCCGGCGCAGCTCGACGCCTCAGCAGATGCGGTGCGTGCGCTGCTTCCCGAGGGCCTCATCGCCACGTCTGCCTCTGAGGCGGATGGGCTTTTTGGCTAGCTCTTGTACATGTAGGGGTCATGCTAGCAGAGGGCGGGGGGGGGCGTGCGAAATCCTTCGCTAAAACCACACGGTGTCTCAGAGCTTCTTAATTTAACCATGAAGTCCTTTTCAAAGGTCGCTATCCCGCTAGACAGTATCCCGGAGGCAGAAGACGAAATGGCAAGGTTGAGACCCGTCGCGATGAGTAGAGCGCTCAAGAACATCAGTGATGAAGTGTATCTGTCCCACGACGACCCCTTCATTGATTTTTCTTCTGCTGGTCTGTACCTGGTTGGACTGCAAACCACGGTGGCCACGGTGGCGTGCGCGGCGGCAAGCATCGCCTCGTGCTGGCTGCTACCCTCTGCAATGATCTCGGCCGTACGAACGCTTGCCATTACTGCCCTGACTGGGTTTCTATGCATGCGCAAACCTATACGAGTTGGACGTGTACGTGGTGTTACGACTATCTTCAACGCCTTGCGACCTTGCATCATCATGTACATTGCGGTGCTGACCATTGAGCAGCTCGTGCACACCTGTGTGCCGTCCGACCACAAACCGAACGGCTACACGCGCCGCGTGGTCTTCCACAGCATGATTGCGGTCATGGCCGCCTCAGGGCTGTGGAGGGCTGGCAAGCCCACCTCCGAAAGCGACGGCCCGTTCATGGTCACGGCGCTTGCAGTTGTCGTAGTGGCCATGCTGCCGCCGCTCGCATCCCCACTGAGCGGCCCCCTCTGCGAGGCAACCTCCATGTTCGGGGCCGGAGAACGACTTCTGCGGGCCTTCTTCTTTGCGGCGCTCTACGTCATCCATGTCTACTGTAGCCCTCCTCAGCGCAACTCCATCCACGACCTGGCGGTGTGCATCATGCGGTGTGCCGCAGCGTCGACGTGGGTCCTGGGGTGCCACCTCTTCATTATCTGGCTGCCCATCGTGCAGGCCACAGTGGCGCTCTGGGCGCGCTTCGGCCAAGAGCCAACAGCCGGAAACTATGCAAACGTTGACACTCGTAGCGACAGTGGTCTCTCCGATGCGGAGTTGGGTGGTCTGTCAAACGACTACAAGCTGGACCGCGATGCCAACGGTGTGCTCGTCGCCCCGTGGGCGCGCGACCCGATACCAGGAGTCGGACGCAACGGCTTCCACATGGAACACTTTGAAATGCAGCAATCACCAGAGGACATGCAGACCACTATCCCTATTTCTTCTGCCATACCACTCAATGGGGCATCGACCCCGTCGCCTGGACCTGGCGTATCCGGGACGGGGGAGGTGGCGGTCGACGCAAGGCAACTGGCCTCGCTGGTCGGCCAAAACAGTGCGTGTGGTAAGATGAGCAAGGCGCGTATGGCGGAGCTCGCGGCGGCGATGCAATAGTGTGTGTAGAACCGGTAGTTCTTGAGAAGTACCTTTTTTAGCACCAGTTATCATCCTACACCCGGGCCCTCACATACGCCGACCACCCGTCACGCAAGCGGGGCCACCGCGCGCCATACTGGCTGCTGCTCGGAAATCTCGGTAAGCTTCTGCTTCAGGTCGCCCACGACCGCGTTGATCATCTGCGATGTGGGGTCGTCCTTGCCGCCCGCGGCCTCGATCAGCGCGTGCCGCGAGCCGACAAAGGCGACGTGCTGCAGGGTAAGCCCGACGGGTGCGTCCGTGCCCAAAAGGTGCGCAATGCCCTCGCAGCATGAGTTCTGTAGCGATTCGACACGGGCCCCGGTGGGGCCCGTGCATAGCTGCTGGTCCGGCGCAAGCGCGCCGCTCACACTGGCGCGCCGCTTCGCCTTCTTAGACGGCGCCGCAGGCGCGCTCGTTGGGGCAGGCTGCGTCTCGTCCTCCTCTTTCTCCTCCGCCTTGCACTTTGGTACGGGGCCGCCCGCCGTCTCACCTTCCTTTGGCGCCTCCGCCTCCTCCACCGCGCAGCTCGCCGTCGGCGCGCCGTCCAGCGTAAACACCGGCACGGCCCCGTGAGGGGGCTCCGCAGGCGCCAGCACCGGCGCCTGCGAGACGTCTGCCAAGCGCTTCTCCGCGGCGGCGCAGTGCTCATTCTTGACGGCAAGCGAGGCGACCACCGTGGTCGCCTGCCCCTCGAGATCCGCCACCTTACGTTGCACCTCAGCAAGCTTGCGCGATGCGTCTCCGTGCTCCAGCAGCATCGCGTGTGTTGCCTTTTTCGCCGTGGCCGCCTCCTGCTCGGCGGTGCTCTTTGTGACGCGCAGCGCGCTGACCGCCTCTGTAAGGGTTGCCTCCTCCACTTTGGACTTGGCAAGTCGCTCCACAATGCTGCCGTGGTCAACCCTGACCGCTTCAAGCGCCTTCTTGGCATCGGACAGCTCCACGTTGGCGGTCTCAATCTTGGCCAGCTCGCTCTCGTAAGTTCCCTTCACGTCTAAAAGCTCCTTTTTGGCCGCATCACGCAGCCCCGTCAGCTTGGCCACCTCTCCCTCAATGATGACTTTGAACTCCCCCATGGCTTTGACCTTGGTCTCAAGCTCCTGGAGGTTGCGCTGCTGCATGCGCATCTGGTCATCCGAGGCCAATGCCGAGCCCACCGATGCCATGAAGGTCGAGTCCTGCAGTGCCGACTTCTTCTTGTTGGCGGCAAGCTCCCCGCGAAGCTTCGTCTCCGTCTCGTGTGCCTGTCCGAGGTCCTTCTTGTAACCACTGATCGTCTGGTCCGCGGCCGCACGCTCGTGACACAGTACCTGTGACGTGCGCGTCAGCTGGTGCTCGGTCTGATCCAGTTTGCTCTGCATCTTCTTTAGACGCCCGGTGAGCTCGTCCACGTACGCGGTTAGCCGCATGACATCGGACTTGGTGTTGGCGGCCGCCTGCTGTACCACTGCGTCGCGATGTGATCCAAACAAACGCTGCTTGCCGGGGGTCGACTGCATGTTGGCAAAGCTCAGGTTTGGCAAGGCGGCACCCTTTCCAAACGTCTGGTTGACGAGCGCGGAGGGCGGCCTGGGCTCGCTTGCAGGAGCTTGTGCAAACCGTAGCGACAAGCCACTGGGCGGCGCCACGGGCCGCACTGGGATGGCCTCGATTGGGGCCGATGGAGGTGCCGTGGACCTGCCCAAGGAGGCTAGGTTGAACTTTAGGTTGCCACCTGTCTGCTGAGGCAGCTGAGGCGCGGCCGGGTCCGCGCCTAGAGCATCACGGAGGGAAAAGCTTTGCGCAGCCTCAAAGGCTTCTTTCGGTCGAACACTCATGTGCTCCTAGCTCATTGTTACCAGACGGTACACCGGGGCGGGTTATTGGCTACACAGACACCCTCACGCTCCTTCGCGGTGGCCGGTTGCCTCGCCCCGGACTCTCTCTTCTCATCTCCCACCCGTTTTTAACCAGCCCAAGTGAGGGTGTGCGGCCGTGGCCGCGGGGCAGCGTCGCCGCTTTGCTTACTGCGACGTCTGCGCGACCACGCGGTACGCCTCAATCCGACGCGCGAGGGTATCGTCCAACGCGTTGCTCTTCATCAGCTGGTCATAGTGCGCGTTGTTCATGAAGCCGATGGGCTTCCACGCCTCGGGGTGGACGCCGAGGGAGGCGGCCGACTTCTCCGTACCCGAGAGGCTGTCGAAGCTGGGCGCGTTCGACGCCGCTTCAGCACCCGACGCCGCGAGACTGTCGGCCTGATTCGCCGCAACGGCGGCCGACTTGAGGTCACCAAGCTCCTTTTGCAGCTGCTCGACATGAGGCGAGGCACCGTTGGTCGGGCCACGACGGACGGACATCTTGTAGTCTTACGTGGATGTCTACTAGTACGCACCTCACACCTACTTATTCCGTTGGACCTCGCACCGATGCCAGACCTCCTAACGCACATCCACTCATGGCCTCCACCAGCTGGGCACTATCAAACACAAACGCCATTTTAGCGGCATGTCTCTGTTTGCCCAGATACGGACGCTTGTACTCCACCAGGACCTTTCGCTGCGCCAGCTCCTTTAATAGAGGCACGAGCATGGGCGGTGCCTGCTTGAGGTCCTCGAGCTCGAGCTTCAAGCAGCCATGCAAGGGTGACCATTGGAGGGCCGCGGGCACCCTTTGCAGCAGTTCACATATGGGGCTGGACTTCTGGGCCAGCGGCATGCCTACGGCCTCCCTGCGCGCTTTGATGGTAGGAAGTAGTATGGCCATGGCATCGTAGGCAAACGCCACGTATTGCTCCGGCATCCGGAAGGTGAGGTTGGACTGGGTGCGCATGGTGAACTCGTTCATTATCATGCGAAGTGCAGGGGACTGTGGGCTGAATATGGAGAGCAGCTCGATTGTAGAGAACTTGCTCACGTGGAGCATCGCATCGCTCACGTCACCAGAGATGGTCGAGTTGGTGTCTGAGACATCCTCGCAGAATTTGAGCAGCTTGGTGCCTAACGAGTAGCTGTCGCGCTTCACGGCCAACAGACCCAGGACGAGCCGCGCCTCCACGACCGCCTGGGTGGCAATAGGCGATGCCACGCAGCTTGCAATGACCCCCCGCTCCAGGCCACCGTGCGCAAGTAGCTGCAGCACCATGGAGGTCATGCGCACCACGCGCCGACCTACCCAGTCCAGGTTGGTGCGCTTGTCCGTTTGCGCGACAAACTTCCAAACGCGGGAGTCCCACACAAAGGGCATCGGCGGCATGGAGAGGGCGGGCCGCTGACTGGGCGCAGCGCCGCCCACCGGCGGCTGCAGAACCTTGATGAAGGGCTGCTGTGGCGTGCTCTGCCATACCTTGATCTTCTGTATTGCCTGGCCTGCTGCGGTGGAGGCAAAGCCACCGTGCCACTCAAACCACTGCGATACCAAGTCGTGCCGCACGTCCGCATCAATGTCCGGGTTGCACGCCCGCGCCAGAAGGCTCAGGTTCATGCTTTGCGCGTTGATGCCGTTTAGACCCAGCTCTAATGGCGGCTTGCGCACCACGTAGTCGATGTGCGACAGGCGTGTCTCCAGAATGGCGCGACCCTTGGCAGAGGCGGGGCCCTCACGTGCCAGCGTCTCCAGCGTACGCAGTGCTATGAGGTCGGTGCGTTGGCTCTCCTCCGCCTTGAGCGACGTGCGACTGAGCTCCTCATTGGCTCGCGATTGCAGGACGCGTGTGCTCAGGTCATCGTCGGGGTCGTCCGAGTGCTTCCGCGGCTCGAGCAGGGAGAGCCGGCGCGCGATGGCCTCGGATAGGTCGTTGATGGTCTGATACAATGGGGCTTCATCGGCCCGCTCCCCCTTGCAGGTGTCGCCAAAGGCAATCATCATCGTCTCGTCGCACTCGCACAGCCACGCGTAGATTACGCCGCCAAGCTCAGTGAACAATGAACGGCGCAACCCGCCCACGCGCAGTCGGCTCTCGCTCTCCCCGCGCGGGCGCGTAAAGGTCCACGACTGGCAAAACGTGGCGTCCTTCTCCCAGGGAGTGAGCACCACATTCCCCGAGGCGTCGCACTCCTTGCGCAGCCCGCTCGCAACAGCATGCGCCCCCTCCACAAACGCAATGGCCTTGTGGCAGTTCTCGATCTCGTCGAGCATCTCGCGGGATGGGAAATGCTCCTTCTCGTCGTACAGCGTATGGCCCAGGGTAGACCGGCCCTCATCCACCTCGTCATTCTTGAGACTCAGCACCTTGCCCATGCAACGCGCCATGGCATCGACCACCCCGTCCAGCTTTGCGGGGTCGTTCACAAGATTCCGCCACGTCGCGTCGAGCGCCTGCATCAGCTCCGGATGCGCCGCTTGCGTGGACCCCGACTGCATGCCAAGCGCAAGTTAGCGAGTTCGGTCCAGGGTGGCGGGCTTTGTACGCCGCTCACTTTTATGCTGCTCTCCCCAGGGCCACAGGCACCCGGAGGGGAGTGCTGAGCCGTTACAGCAGGCCGCCAACGGCTCAGCACTCCCCGTTCGTTGCCAGGAGCCCTGGATCTGCGAGTCCATGAGTAGAAGAGGAACCACCTCACTACACTACCCTCACCCCGACCACCCTCTCGCAATCATGGCTGCCCGTGCCTCCGCCGCCGCCCGCAACGTCTGCACCTCGCTCGTCAAGTACTTCGACCTCGAGCAGT
>Ga0115003_10004023_pt1 | contig 11449 bp, 7 predicted proteins | sample ArcticOcean_MG_C_7_FD_88736 | JGI IMG/M metagenome (GOLD analysis project Ga0115003, IMG submission 88736) | Marine microbial communities from western Arctic Ocean - ArcticOcean_MG_CB11_88 | ecosystem: Environmental > Aquatic > Marine > Oceanic | place: Arctic Ocean: Canada Basin | collected... | reverse complement strand
CCTCCACCTCCACCTCCACCTCCACGTTTGGGAGCGGGGTTTTCCTTCAGGAAGGCCCGGGCTTCCTTGCGCTCGGCGAGATCCAAATGGCCACTGTCGTCTTTGTCGAACTTGTTCAGAATCTTGAGTTCTTCAACTGCCGTGGGGGGGCCGCCGGGGCCTCTTTGTCCACGGGGTGGTCCCCCCTGCCGGTCTTGGGCCTGGAGGGTGACGAGAGTGGTGGTGAAGACGACTGTGGTGAGGAGGTGGAAACGGTGCATATGTCGAGTGTTACAGGGTTTAACCCGGGAGGGGATCAGGAGTTTCGCAAAATTGCCGAAAAAACACGAGTGATCCTGCGGGGGCCTTTAGCAACACACTTCAGGAGTGACTGCAGGAATTTTCTTTTTGCGGGAGGGCCTTGAAGATGCCTTTGGAGGGGATACTAGTGGGGAGAGGAGAGAGAACGTCGAACGCTAAACGTCCAATCTTGAATGACCTGGTTCCTTCTTCGCCCTGTTACGGCGGACAAGTGAGGGACTCAAAAAAGTGTGTCTATTTTCGCGAGAATCTAGCGAAAAAAAGTGACCGGCTCGGTCGAAAATCTGGACCTTCAGCTCATCTCTCCACAGCCGCATTTGGCCCCTCAAGTTTCAGGGGTTTCAACTTAAAATATTTGATACTCACTCCCATCTTCTGGCAGATTTCCACGGCTTTTTCGCCACCTCCCCCTGCTTCAATGCAAAAATTATCTGCTCCGGACTATATCGGTTCTTCTTCATTTTTTTGGGGTTTCCTTTTTCTTGGTTATCCAAAAATCATCAAGCTCTCAATCACCCCGTTTGCGGGGGCAACGTCAGTTCAAAACGCCTCCGATCCCTCGGAGTTGTTCGATATTGAAGGGGGACGTTGGTCGAGAGTGGATCAGTCCAGCGCCAGTTCGACCTGATCCTGGAAAAGCTTGAGGTCGGGGTCATCGACGTCCTTCATCCAGTGCCATAGGGACTTGGTCATTGCGCTGACTCGACCGGATTGCTTGCCGCCGGGTTCATCGAGCAGGTTTTTCAGGCAATAGGGGTCTTTTCGTAGGTCGTAGAGTTCCTCACGGGTGCGATGGAGGTAGAAATCGGCGCGGGCGCGGATCTTCGGGTCGTCGGCGTTCTTCATCGCCTTGAAAGTGAGGCCGCTCATCGACTCGTTGCGGAACTGTGTCTTACCGTCCGACCAGCCGTTCCAGATATAAAGGAAATTGCCGTCATTGACGGCGCGCATCGGCAGGTGCTTCCGGGAGTAGGGTCGCTGATGAAAGGTAAACACTCGGTTGCGACCCGGTTGCTCGGTGCCCTTCATCAGGGGCAGCAGAGAAAGCCCGTTGGCGCCTTCCAGATTCTCGATACCGGCGGCTGCGAGGAAGGTCGGAGCAACGTCGATGGTGCTGATGAAATTCTTCTTGTCGGTTGATCCGGATTCGATGTGGCCGGGCCAGCGCAGGATGAAGGGGGTGATGTTGGAGGCGAGGTAGCAGTTGGTCTTCGCGTAGGGCAGGGGCATGCCGTGGTCGCTCAGGAAGAGGACCAGCGTGTTATCGGCTTGGCCGCTTTTCTTCAATTCATCGAGGACCGCTCCAACCACCTGATCGGCGCGAGCGACGGATTGGAAGTAGGTCGCCAATTCCGTGCGGATGTCGGGAAGATCCGGAAGGAAGCCAGGCACGGGTACTTGCTTGGGGTCGATCTCCCTTGGGAACGGGATCTTTTTGAAGGCATCGCCCTTTGCTCCGGCGAATGGACGGTGCGGATCGGCGGCGTTGGCCATGATGAAGAATGGTTTTTCGGCGTTGTTGGCTTCCTTGATGGCGGTACGGACGGCCTTGGCATAGGCACTGGCACTGCGGCCTCCGCCGAGATCTTTCTGTTTGGCGATGCGGTGGAAGGCTTCGTGGCGAGAGGGGACGACGTGGATTTCCTTTCCGATCAGACTGTTGTAGTAGCCGGACTTCTTCAGCGCCTCGGGCAGGCTCGGCACCCCCGGATTGATTTTGTCGAATCCAAGCGCACCACTGGCTTGTGGGTAGCGGCCGGTCATCAGGACGGCACGGCAAGGCATGCAGATGGCGACGTTGACGAAGCCACGCTCGAAGCGGATGCCTTCGGCGGCAAGTCGGTCGATGTTTGGAGTGATGTTTTCGATCGGGCAGCCGTAAGCGCCGATCGAGTCACGATTCATGTCATCGACGGTGATGAGCAGAAGGTTGGGTTTCGCAGCGAGGGAGGTGAGGCAAGCAAGGAAGAGTAGAAGGCGCATGAGTGGTGGAAGTTGAATGGAAAGTTGGATGACTTGGTGGTTAGTCTGGATGAGGCCGCGGCAGTTGGTGAGGTTGGGTGACGGGTAAAGTCAGGAATAGTGAGGGATCGCCGCGACTGATTTCAGGCTGTGGTTTACCGGAAGTATCGGGCCTTGCTACGCCAAAATTTCCTTTACGATTTTTCCGTGGACGTCGGTGAGGCGGATGTCCCGGCCACTGAAGCGGTAGGTCAGCTTTTCGTGGTTGATCCCGAGCAGGTGCAAGATGGTTGCGTGTAGATCGTGTATCTGCAGGGGATTATCGACCGCTCGGTAGCCCCATTCGTCGGTCGCACCAAAGGTAACGCCGGGCTTCACGCCGCCTCCGGCCATCCAGAGACTGAATCCGTATTCGTTGTGGTCCCGACCGTTGCCGCCCTGGGCGAAAGGCGTCCGTCCGAACTCACCGGTCCAAACTACCAGGGTTTCATCGAGCAGACCGCGTGACTTTAAATCGCGAATCAAGCCGGCGATCGGCTGGTCCACCGCGCGCGCGTTTGTACTGTGATTCGTCACGAGATCGTTGTGTGCATCCCAGCGCTGGTAGCCATTCACCATGGGGATGGTCAGCTCGACGAAGCGAACGCCCCGCTCGATCAGTCGCCGAGCGATCAGGCACTCCCTCGCATAGGTCTGAGTGTGTTTGTATTCGGCATCGAAGCCGTAAAGCTTTTTCGTGGCTTCGGTTTCGCCGTCTAGCGACATCACCTCCGGGATAGCCAGCTGCATCCGGGCTGCCAGCTCGTGGTTGGCAATCGCCGACTCCAGAGCCTCGACGCCCCCGGCTGTGCCCCGGTTCAACTGCTGCGCCAGGCGACGTTTGATCTCCTGGGCCTGAGCGATTTTCTCATTTGGCTTCACATTGGCGAGCGGGGTGCCGAGGGCATTCAGTAAATTTCCACGGTGCGTCGCCGGCAGAAAGCCATTGGAAAAATTATCTAGGCCGCCGGAGGGAATCTGTCCGCCGTTGAGTACGACATAGCCTGGAAAGTTTTCGTTTTCGCTTCCCAGGCCGTAGGAGGCCCATGCGCCCATGCTGGGCCGCCCCTGCAGGCCCAATCCGCTGTGCAGATAGTAACAGGCACTGGTGTGCTCGGGGAAGTTGGAAGTCATCGATCGAATGATCGCCAGCTCGTCGGCCAGTTCAGCCACATGCGGAAACAGATCACTGATCCAGGCCCCGCATTGTCCGCGCTGTTTAAACTCCCAGGGAGACTTCATCACTTTGCCGACATTCCCGAACTGGGTAGCTTCGATTTCACCGATAGCCTTGCGAGGATCCTCCCCGTGGTGTTTCGCCAAAAGCGGCTTGTAGTCAAACGAATCCACCTGGGAAACGCCGCCCTCCATGAACAGGAAAATGACGCTCTTGGCGCGTGCCTGGAAATGTGCTTCCACCGGCGCGCCGTACAAGCCAGACAGGGCCAGGCCGCCAAAACCGAGCGAAGAATTCCGCAAGAGTTCGCGGCGAGTGAGGAGGGGATGGTTCATTTCAGGTAGGTAAAGTCCGTCATGCTGTAAAACGAATGGCAGAGGTCTCGCCAAACCTCGTGGCTGTTGGGATCGCCCCCATACAAGCCGGCAAACGCGGTGACTGCTTCGAGGCAGGCGGTCAACTCATGGTCACTCGGCGGGCGGGTAAAGGCCTCGGCATACATTTGCTGAATGCGTGTCGGAGCTGAGGGTTTTTCTTGGACTATCCGTTTCGCCCAAATACCGCTCTGTTGGTATAAAAAGGGATCGTTCATCAAGGCCAGTGACTGGGCGGCCACGTTCGTGACATTCCGCTTGCCTACGGTGGTGAAGGGGCTGGGGAAATCGAAGGCCAGCATGAAGGTGGGTAGAAAATTGCGCCGGAGCGCGGTATAGATCGATCGCCGACCGGCACCATCCAGCGGCCCGCTCTGTGTCGGACTGCCGCGGCCGATGACGAATTCGGTAAGGTGCACCAAAACCGGCTTCCCCCCGACTGTCCTGTCCAGCCGTCCGGAAATGGCGAGCGCCGAATCACGAATGGCCTCCGCTTCGAGCCGCCGTATCGGCATACGGTGCAGCCAGCGATTTTCCGGGTCCTGTTCCGCATACGCTGGATCCGCGGCCGTACTGGACATGCCGAAGGTCCTGCTCAGCACGATTCGCTCGATGATCGACTTGATTGAATACGCGTGGGTATCTGCGAACTCAACGGCCAGGTAATCGAGCAGCTCCGGATGACTCGGCCGCTCTCCCAGCCAGCCAAAGTTATCCGGCGTGGGTACGATCCCGCGACCGAACAGTTGATGCCAGATGCGATTGACCATGACCCGGGAGGTCAGCGGATGTTCCTGAGCGGTGAGTTGCTGAGCGAGTTCCAGACGTCCGGGGCTCAGGCCATCCATCGGAGGCATCGCGAGAAGTTCGGGAAGGTTTCGATCCACGCGTTCTCCAGGCGATTCGGGACGGCCCCGATCGAGCAAATGCTCATCCACCCCGGTGCCTGCCCACCAGCTGACCGCCAGCCGTGATTCCCATCGCGCTTCTTTATCAAGGCTATCGAGCGCCGACTGCCAGTTCTTGATCGAATCACCGGGAAACTTTACTTTACCCGACTCGATCAACCAGGCAACAAGGGGCACATGCTGGGCTTCTAGCTCGCCATCCATCAAATCATCGAGTGCTCGGTGCAGTTCCTTTCGCGGAACCAGCTTCTCCTTACCCGGCAGGTGACCGGGTGTTCCTCCATCAATGACCTGAAGGATTTCCAAGGGTGCATCCCCAATCGGAGAAAATTCGAAGTGCACGCGCTGGCCTGCATAGCTCTTGAGATCGTGCGCAATCCAACGCGGTGCGTCGCCGTTCGCCCCCACTGTCCGCATCAGAGTTTTGTGGAGGGGACCGGTAAACAGAGCCTGGCTGACCGCGGCATACACCTTTGCCTTCCCCTTGATTAGGTAATGAACCTGACCCGATGCCAGAGTAACGGTCGGGGTGCGAATGGTTTTCCCCGCACGCGCCAAGCCATCCAAGGTTCCAGGATCGTTTTCACTGTTTACATTCTTGAGCCCGTCCCAAAAGGCATCACGGATCGCCCCGCCATGACGAGACAGTGCCAGTGGTTGATCGAGGGGAGACTTGGGTCCGGCATGGGCTGCATTTGTATTGAGCGCTTTCAAATTCGCCCCCGGGGAAAAATGCCAGAGATTGGCCAGGGAAACGGTTTCCTCCCCCAACTGCAAAGATAGTTGCTCAGGTTTCCCTGCGATGCCTCCCGGATGACCGTGGTCCATCACCCGAACCGCAATCGTGTTCTTACCCGCTTTTAGGAGGCCCGTAGGAACGGGATACTTCCGCACAGTGTAATGGTGACCGGGATTCTCGTAGCCTCCGACACGGGTGCCATTGACCCACGTGACGTCCATGTCGTCGATTTGACCGAGGTGCAAAATTGCCTTGGACCCGGCCTGCCCGGCGGACAGTTCGATGGTTTTTCGAAACCAGACCACGCCATCGTAATCGGGCAACTCCGCATTTTCAAAATGACCGGGAAGCTTCATCGTTTTCCACGTGCCGTGATTAAATGTCGGCTTGGCCCAGGCTTCGCCATGGGAACCCGGATCAACGGCTACGATCAAACGTGTCCAGCGAGGCAAAGGGACGGAGGTTTGCTTTGTAACTAACATCAACTGGCCCGGTCGAATTGATGACGGGCCAAAAGTCGGACCGTCCACCAACGAGGGTGTAGGCCCCTGCGTATAGTCGGCCACAAGTTGATGCTCACCTTCCACGGGATACGACGAAGAAGTCGTAAGCTCGATTGTCGCGTCCTCATCCAGCGCATCGACCAGGGGCCGCGCAGCCTTGGCAAATGCTTTCGTGATCATCGGCAGATGCACGCGACGCACGCGCGCCAGCTTCTCTGCGACCGCTTTGTTTTGCTCCATCGACTCAAACCGTGCCTGGCGATAACTGGAGCTGAGAACGAAACCCGCCATGGCATAGTAATCGCTCTGGCGTATCGCATCGAATTTGTGGTCGTGACAGCGGGCACAGGCCACGGTCAAGCCGAGGAAGGCCTTGCTCAAGACATCAACTTTGTTGTCGATGCGGTCGCATTCGTCCAGACGAAGATCTACCGCGGTACTGTTTTCCTCGCCAAAGAAGGGCCAGGCAGTGGCGAGGATCGACTCGTTGGCACCCGTTTCCGGATGCCGCCGCGGGGTTTCCAGGAGGTCGCCGGCGAGGTGCTCGCGGACTAAAGCATCATAAGGTAGATCGGTATTGAACGCGCGAATCAGATAGTCGCGATAGTGGTAGGCATTGGGTAGAATGGCATCTCCCTCATGCCCGCGTGATTCCGCGTAGCGCACGAGGTCCATCCAATGGCGTGCCCAGCGCTCCCCGTAGTGAGGGGAATCTAGCAGACCGCGTACGAGGGTGCGTTTTCGATCCTTTGAGGAATCGTCGAGGAAAGCCTGAACTTCCTCCGGCTTCGGCGGGAGGCCGGTGATGGTGAAGTGAGCGCGCCGCATCCACACCCGATCACTCGCGGGCTCAGCCGGATGTAGCTGCTTGCCTTCCAGCTTATGGAGAACAAAAGAATCGATCGGATCCGTGGGCCATGCAGCATCCTGTACTTTGGGCGGATCGACCGGTTGAGGAGATTGCCAGATCCAGGGCAGACGGTCGCGAAATTGCTCGAAGTCGAATTTCTGGCCGGCGAGGGCCGCACTTGCCACGATGGTGAAGATGAGGACAGGAATTAGGCGACACATCAGTTCTTAATTTATACGCTCTGTGCCCCTCCTGATCAATGATATTTGTCGAGATTTGGGGAAGTGCGACCTATTGTCGTCGCAGAAATTTTCTTTTGGCGGGAGGGCTTTGAAGCCGTTTTTGGACCGCAGCGAGGGGGGGTGAAAGGGAGTTGATTTGATCCCGCACTGCTCAGCAAAAGCGTGACCACTCATCCCGCTTTCCCGGTAAGCGGCGAGAACTTCGGCTTTATATTGCGGGCGGTAATGGGAGCGATCAATGCGGTCACTCTTGATTATGGTGGTTGTCGTGGAGCCTGTCGTAGATGCCATAGCTCAACAGTCTATGGCATTTCTACTTTCTTTGGCTAGAGAGTGTCTGTTGATCATTTACGCTACAAGGACCCTCCCGCCAAAAGCAATTTTCTAGCAGCTCATGGGAGTTTTAGATCCTTTGCGGAACCACCGCTCAACCATGCTCTTTCATTGCCTTCAGGTGCGCGATGTTTTTCAGGTAGGTCGAATCCGGGTTCGGCCGCCCTTCAGGATTAAGGCGGCGCTGGCCAGGATGAGCCCGGCCGATCCGATCGAAAGTATGTAGGTGAAGGAGCGGAAAAATTCCAGGCGGGTGGTCTCGCCGGCGACCAGATCTTTGAACAGGAGAATTGCTACCGAGCCGGTGTAGCCGAGTGCGTCGGCGACGTAGATGGCGAAGACCGCGGTTCCGACGACATGGGTTTTGGCGATCATCCTATCGAATAATATTGAGCCGTAAGGAACGTAGGCGAGGTAGGAACCGATCCCGGTGAGGATCATCCAGGTGAGTCCGTCGATCACGCCGCGGTCGAACAAAAGGGTGCTGACTCCCAGCGAGAGGGCGCCGAAGATCATCAGCGAGAATGCAGCGAGCAGCCCGAAAAAATTATCGCGAATACAGAAGAGGAGCGCGAGAGGGACGAGGACTCCGAATGCCACCCAAGTCTCACTCTTGGAAAAAATGCCCGGTTTCTCGCCGTAGCCCAGCTCGGAGAATATTTCGACTCCGTAGTTATCCCTGAAGTCACGGAAGGCGGTGAGGAAAATGTAGGCGAAGAACAGCATCGTCAGCGGTAGGAGGAAGCGTCTGAGGAAGCTGACACGGTGGGCTCCGTCCATCGGTTCCCGGGGGGTCCGTTCCTCCTCGTCGTCGGCGTCCGGGTCCGGGAGTTGATCGAGAAGGAGCGTCGAGATGACGAAGGGCAGGAGGAAGATCAGGCCGGTGGTAAATGGCATCCAAAACTCTGATATCCCTTGTTGTTCGATGAGCCACCGACCGACGTCCTTCACGACCCCGCTCGCGAGAATAAAGGAACAGGAGAGGCCTGCAAGAAGGAGCTCCGAAGTGCGGCGCCCCTCCAGATACCAGACGACCAACCCCCAAATCATTCCCAGAGGCAGACCGTTGGCGAAGAGTGCTAGAATCTTGAGTTGCGGGGGAAGCACCGCGAACAGCAGTAGTGCGATTTCAGCGACGATCACCAGACCGATGAGCATGCCGAGCCTCTTGCCGCGTGTCATTTCTGAGCAGAATTTGATGCCCAAATATTTAGACAGCGCGTATCCGATGACCTGGCTGATCACGAATGCTGTCTTCAGTTCGATCTGTGTCCCAAGCAGTGCCAGTCCCTCGTATTGAGCCGCCGAGAACGGCTTGCGGAAGGCATACATGCAGAAGTAGGTCGAGAAGGACGTGCCGATGGCGAATATCACCAGCACCCACGGGGGTGCAGCAGCGAGCCACCGGGTCAATCCTCCGCGATCTCCGCGCAGCACTACGACAAGGGCTTTCGACCAATGACGAAGGTCGCCTGTCCATGCTGACGGCGGCGCTCTTCTCGTTCGGCGAGGAACGCTTGAAGCGTTCCTTCTGCGCTCATGCGCTTGATTTCAGCGTTCGCGTTTTCCAATTCTTCAGCCGCGACGAGGGCCCAGCTGGAGTCTCCATCGCGCCACTCCTGTCGCGTCGGTCCGAGCGGGTCGAGGTAGGTTTCTCCCTGCAGCACTTCGTCAAGGGATACCAGTCGGCCACCCGGCTCCAGACCAGCCTGGCTCATGCCTTGTTCTAAAAGATCTAACGGAATGAATCGGCGGACCAACCGGTCGATCGCGGCGGGGATGAGAGCGGAATACCAATAGCCCTGACGGTATTGCTCGTGGTAGCAGGTTTGGATGACCAAGGTTCCGCCCGGAGCGAGTACACGCTGGCACTCGGCAACCGCACTCCGTGTCGCGGCGAAACTCGCGTCGGAACCATCCTCCAGATGGTGGAGTACGTAGTTTATAACTACTCCATCACAGGACCCTGATTCGATTGGGAGCTCAAGAATGGAACCCTGTTGCAGCCTCAGCTCCTGGTGGTTCGCCATCTTTGTTCGCGCGGTTTCCAGCATGCCCGGGTTGAGCTCTACGCCCTCCACCCGCGCGACCTTGCCGGCGAGGGCGGGTAGGTAGTTTCCCGTTCCACATCCGGCGTCGAGGACGGTTTGCTCACTGAGGGGCCGGGCCCCGCAGGTTAAGGCTCCGAATATTAATTCCTGACCGACAGGTCGTCGGGTCAGATCATAGTTCCCGCTGGTGCTCGTGTAATTTTCAAATTTGGACATGATTATACTTCTTTAAGCGGTGGCAGGTTGCCGACTCAAAGCAATGATGAACTTTCCTTCATTATTCTCATTTTGCTCAGGGCGATCAAGCTCAGCTCCGTTTGCGAGAGAGAGTTGACAAGCGAATGCATTGTTTGTGAGAGTTTATATTCTGATTTAATTGGTGCTATCTTGCTGGCGGAAGGGGAGAGGAAGGCTGGAAGGTCATTTCTTTTGTGAAGTTTGCCTATTCGTGAGTTTGTTAGAAGAGAGTGCTGAGAACGTGAATCAGAAGCTCCAGCTTGAAACGCGATTCGGTTTCAAAGAAAGGAAAGTTTCCCGTTCTTCTTTCGGAAAGGCTTGGGTGTGAACGGTTATGGTAATCGGAGGAACCCTACGAAGGCGGTCCCGAGGGACCTGGTCCACTTTTATCAAACCTCCCCGTGAACCGGGAGAGCGTCGGGGTTTTGGTTGGCGGGGATTCAGCGGATTTCACCAATTCAATTTCGACGTCTCTCGACCTCGACGGGGATTCGCTTGCGATTGGCCCTTCTTTGACCACTACTATTTCTACGAACTGGGCATGGCGCGCTTCCGGCGGAGTGACGCTCGCTTTGTATAAGTGCCGTGTGAACGAATCGGAGAATCTTAACGTTTCGATAAACGGTGTTCCATCGACAGCGTTGCGCTCCTGAAATGATCGCAATTCCGGAGCTGATTTTCGTTTGGGAGTCTATGCAAAGGGAGAAATTATTCGCTCTTTTTTCAAAGATTGGTTTGTGAAGGGGTCCTTCCCGGTGGAGGCGGCTGAGTCGATTGAGATGAGGGTTGGCGAATCCAAATTTAAGCCAAGGGGCTATGCTCTTGAACTCGTCGCCCGGATCGATCACCAGATTAAAATCCGCCTTGGTTTGGGGCCTCGAATTTTCGTAAAAATCCCTCCATCCGGCGCACATCCTTTGGATTTCTGCAACTTTCCCGTCTCGTTAACGCCCCCCCAATTCCTAATCGCTAGTATGATTTCGAGCGATTCAGAATCTGACTAAATAGGTGTTCTTGACATCAGTAAATTGTTTCGTATTTCAGTGATATGTCCAATAAGCCGGCTGCACAGCATGAAAGTGAGGTTCAAAAAAAAGAAGGGGCTCAATCGGGAAATGTAGGCCGAATTTTCCTTTCCCTACTGACGCTGGGGTTGGCCGCCGCTTCAGTTGTTTTAGCCTCCTTAAAAGACGGTGAATTCTTCCAGGATTTACTGCTCTTAGATGGTTGGAAATCACAACTTATTGGAAATCTTCATCCCATCCTGATGTTGCTCCCGATGGGACTGATTTTTATGGTGGTTATTGTTGATGTGTTGGGTTGGTTGTCTTTTGGGCGATGGAAGCCCGCGACACTGACTGCTCTATTTTTTATCGTGATGACTTCGGTGCTGGCTTCGCTGAGCGGATTGGTCCTGATGAAGCTTGAAGGAAATTCCGGGGCTGAGTGGAGCCAGTATATGTGGTGCGGTATCGGAGCCACGGGATCATTCGCGCTGAGCTTTATCTGCAAGATTTGGGGGAAGGGAGGAAACGATCGCGGTATTGTCTACGCCGTGTTTCTCTTGTGCGGAACTGCAGCCCTTGGATACGGGGGTTATGTTTATGGGCAGAAAGTGCATGCCTTTACCTTAATTCCTTCCGAGACGGAACTCACTACTCCCTTTGGTAATCAGACGGTCAGGGAGCAAATGAGTGCCTTAATTATTGAACTCGATGCTTCGAATGAAGAACT
>Ga0115003_10004022_pt1 | contig 11450 bp, 8 predicted proteins | sample ArcticOcean_MG_C_7_FD_88736 | JGI IMG/M metagenome (GOLD analysis project Ga0115003, IMG submission 88736) | Marine microbial communities from western Arctic Ocean - ArcticOcean_MG_CB11_88 | ecosystem: Environmental > Aquatic > Marine > Oceanic | place: Arctic Ocean: Canada Basin | collected... | reverse complement strand
TGGTCACGAGCCAGTAGTGAAAATCGACTACATCGCTTAATACTTAAAAGTATAGAAACGAGGGGGAGTTTATCTCCCCTGAGTTTTTACTAATGGACTTATAAATGGCAAACTTAATAGATATAGATACATATAAAATATCCGAAGGCATCTCTACTACGGGAAACGATTCGCGTATAGCCTCGTTAATTATAGCTGTGAGTCAATTAGTAAAAACTTATTGTGGTAATAGTATTGTTGACTATTACTCCTCAAATAAAATAGAAGAATTTAGCATTAACTGGAGTACTAATCTAGTACAATTAACAGAAACACCTTTGGTTACTGTAGTTTCCGTAGAGGAAAGAGCAAACTTTGCAGATAGCTATACTACTGTTCCTACAACGGCTTATTATACCGACGCTACTACAGATAGTATATATAGAGTAACTACTGCGGGTGCTGAGAAGAACTGGCCTACGGGTCCTGGTGCTGTCAAAATTACTTACAAAGCTGGGTATGCAGACTGCCCTCCAGATTTGCAATTAGCTATAATTGACTTGATTACCTACTATCTGAAGAACGAGCACAAAGCTCGTCAAACAATAGCAGGAGCAAGTATACAAAATAACTCGTCGTCAACTCAGCGTGACAACGTAGCGTTCCCAGACCATATTAAAAGGGTCTTGGATCTATACAAAAACTTTTAATGAGTACAGGTTCCCTATTAGATTTTTGTAATAAGTTACATGATACAATGAACTCAAAAAGGGGTTCACAACTTTATAGGAACTTAGTAGCAAATAAACGAACACATGTATTTAGGTTTAACGCCTTGGATATGGCAGATCAAATGAAAAAGGCATTAGAAAACGACGCCAGTTTCGATGGTCTTACTCAAGCAGACCGACAAGTAATTAATGCAGAAGCAAAAGAGATGAGAAAGACTTTAGGTAAAGACTTAGAAACTTTAGTTAGGGCTACTAACAGAAACGGAACTAATTTAAAGTATAAAAAGTCTACGAATATTGTAAGTATAAAATTTGATGTAAATACGGCAACAAACAATATCATAACTCTAGGCAGTGGTAGAGTTATAGAATTTGCCGCAGATGATGTTTTTAGCAAAGTTAAATCTTATTATAGACCTGCTCTATCTACTTTTTTTAATGCGGTTCAAGATCATTTAAAAAGTACAGTAAAAGTTAACCCGGAAAGCGGTAGAATGATCAACAGAAGCATGCGTACTAAAGGTGGTAGCACAAGAAAAGGTGCTGGAAGAGTCTTTCATGCAGGACACGAAAAAGGTGCGGGTATTTTTGAAAGTTTTATGAGAGATGTTTTTGAAGGTATTGCGTCTTCTACAAATTTAGACACAGGAGCTACTCAAAAAGACTTAGAAAGTTTAGGGATGACAAGTTTACTCTATGCCGTAAGAAACGATGCAGATGATAGTCACACTATAGGAATTGAGTCAGCGTACTTAAATACTCAAGGAGAGGGCGGAGGTGTTTCCGTATCCAAGCTTAGATCTACTCTGCTTACACAACTAAAAACAGCTATTGCACAATTAGAAAAAGCACAAAAATATGGAGTGGGGCTCTCAGGTTTAGAAGGCTCGGACAGTATAAATACTAAGAAAAAGAAAAAAGCTGTTACTAAAGTTATAAATGCTTTTGTTACTAAGCAAGCAAGTAAAAGCTTAACTGTAAAAGTAAAAAATGGTACAGGAGAGCCTAAAGCCTCAACAGGTAAAGCAAAGAAAAAACGTCAGGCTAAACTTACAAAAGCATCTGCCGCTGGTATCGCTTTTGGCGCAGGTTCTCGAGCAAGAAGAGTTAAAAGAGATAGAAAAGTTACTGAAGGACCTTCTTCTTCTCCTTTACGTCTTATTGCCGAGTTTAATAGACAGCTACCGACAGTAGTACGAAAAAATATGACAAGCCCTAGGCTTAACAATAGAACAGGAAGGTTTGCAGATAGTGTAAAGGTAGAAAACATTATCCAAACACCAAAAGGATTTCCAAGTGTAGGTTATAGCTACCAAAGAGATCCTTACCAGGTTTTTGAAGAAGGAATGGGAGCAGCTCCTTGGGCAGATGGAAATAGAGACCCTCGAGATCTGATAGATAAATCTGTAAGAGAGATAGCTGCAGCCATGGCTTTAGGAAGATTCTACACTAGGAGAGTTTAATGACACAAAGAGCATATACTACAAGACGCGCTAGCATTGTACAGGCTCTTGTAACTAAGTTAAAAGAAATAAACGGAGGAGGACATTATCTAAGTGATTTAGGGGGTAATGTTTCTCCTCGGTTAAAGTTTTGGGATGAGGTGGAGGAGTTCCCTGCAGTTCACCTAAATGCCGGTTCTGAGACCAGAGTGTATCAGGGCGGCGGACACAAGGACAGATTTTTGTCTCTTACGTTAAGATGTTATGTACAATCGGAAGATTCCGTAATGGCACTCGATGAGCTACTTGAAGACGTCGAAACCGTAATAGAAGAAAATTCTACTTTAATGTATTTGGATCGTACTAATACGAGCCAATTTACCCACCAAATCACTATAGTCAGTATTGATACTGATGAAGGTGTACTAGAACCTTTAGGCGTCGGAGAGATGCTTGTAGAGGTTCGATACTAGAAAATGCAGGCACGAGCAAACGTTCACGTCCTAGCCTTTTCAAGATAACATAGGAGATAAACTATGGCTGATCAATTATATTTTAGCAGAGACACGAAAGTATTCATCAAAATAGGTACTTCAATTTGGGAGATGCCTGTACTTGATGGATTTTCTTTCTCACAAGCAACAAACGCGTCAGAGGTAACTCTGTCCGAAATGTCAGGAACAACGGGCTCAAGCCGTCGAGGACGACGAATGTTTACTGACTCATTCGCACCTGCAGAGTGGAGTTTCTCTACTTACATGCGTCCATTTACTTCAGTTGGTATAGCCTCAGGCACAGCCGCCGAAAAGGCCGCTGCTCAAACAGCAGCTAAGTTAGCTTCTTCAACTGATGGAGATCATCACGCAGTAGAAGAAGTTCTTTGGGCAATGTTAGCAGGTCCTGGGTACTATGATGCAGCAACAGATGAGTTTTTGTCTGCGGCAAGTGGAACCGCTTATATTGCACATGACGGTACTTCTGCAGACATTGACTTTGCACAATCTAACAAGAGTACTTTAGGTACTGCAGACTTTTTCTTTGTAATGGGTGGAGCTAACGATACTAAAACAGTTTACAAAATCGCAGACTGCGTAGTAAACGAAGCTTCTGCAGACTTTGATATTGATGGTATTGCTACAATAGCTTGGTCTGGTATGGGTACCATTATTTCTGATGAAGGTACTAGTGTTCCTACTTCTACTATTACAGAAGGTGTTACTGCTACGAATAACTTTATTCGTAACCGTCTTACTACTCTTACTGCGATTAAAGATAATGCATTTAATGTAGCGGCTACAATAGGTACAGGTGCTGCAAATCAACCTGTTGCAGGAAGAAGGTACAAAATTGCAGCACTTGGTAGTACCGCAACTAACTGGGCCGCAATCGGTGCTGACTCTACTCCCGCAGTAGGAGAAATTTTTACTGCTAATGCTGTAGCAGCTACTGGAGATGGTACTGCCCAACAAGAGAGTGAGTACGGACTTGTATTAACAGGTGGTAATATTACTATTAGTAATAATATGACGTTCTTAACTCCTGAAACTCTTGGAACTGTAAACCAGCCCTTAGGACACGTTACTGGATCCCGCTCTGTTTCAGGTAGCTTCACTTGCTATCTAAACAATGATACAGACTCTAGTGCTGAGTTGTTTGAAGACTTACTGGGAGATAGAACTACAGTTACAAACAATCATACTTTGAAGTTTGATATTGGTGGTATTACCCCCAATTTACCTAGAGTACAGATGTCTATGGCGTCTTGTCACCTTGAGCTACCGTCACACGCGATTGATGATGTTATCTCTCTGGAGACTGCATTCCATGCGCTACCTAGTGCGATTGATCTCACCGATGAAATTGTTATTAAGTACTTCGGTAAGGATGTTGTGTAAGGTAGAAGGTACGTAAAAATATTTCTTGACATAGGAGGTCTTTTGGACTATACTATGAAGTAGAAAAAGTTAGAAGGGGCTCTTTTTTGAGCCCCTTTTCTTATACGGAGAGAAATGGCTACTTATCAATTTAAAAAACTGACTGAGGTATACGTTGATACAGGGAACGGCCCTTTCAGGATAGACGTAACAGCAGATATAAGTTTTGGTCAAACTTTCACGGATAAAACTTATGCTCAAAAAACTATTCATGAGCAGTTTAAGTTACACGAAGCTTCGAATATAAAAAAAGCTAATCCTGCTAACTTTAAATTTACTATACCGTATCTGCAGCAGGCAGTTACACAAAGTCTTTTAGACTTATTAGTGGACTTTAAATCAAATACATATACTTTGAATACTTTCACTTTGTATTTTGTAGTAGATGATGATACAATGTACAAAATTGAAAACTGTGTTATAACTAATGGGACATTCGTAATTGAGAAATTAGAGAATCTCAAAATAACACTTTCAGGGGAAGGTACAGAGTTAACTAAACAAGATGCTACGAATATGACTCGTAGCACAATTACTACTAGAACACACCAGCTTATAGAGCGTTTGGAAATAGAGGTTGATGATATACCTTTAACTAGTAGTGTATACAATGCAACTGTGGAGCTGCAGAATGAAATTACCTGGGTGCCTTATGGTACTGTTCAGGAGTCTTTATCTGTTACTAACGCTTCGACGTCTATATACCCCTCTAAGTTTACTCTAAATAAAAGAACTCTTTCCGGCTCCATAAGTCAGTATGTTACTAGTGATTTTAACAGTGATTTACTACAGTGGAAAAAAGGTATAAATATTTTGATAAAAGCAGGAACAGCCGCAGGCAGTTTCAAAGGATTTAAGTTTGACTTATCTCAATGCACCTTTACAAATAGAATTACACCAGCGGAAGTGTACGCCCAGACATATGACTGGAGAATGAACGACAACCCCGCCGATCTCGGCACAAAAATTACATTAACTTAAACTTAGGAGTAACAATGGACTTAAAAAAATTAATGGTCGACACAAAAGCAGCATGGATCGACTTTCCCGGATTGAAAGGATTTGAGGTAGAAGTAGCAAACCTTTCAAGAAAAGAATTAACAGGACTTCGCAAGAAGTGCACAACTACAAAGTTTGACAGAAAAACACGTCAAGCAATAGAAAGCTTAGACGAAGACAAATTTGTAACAGAGTTTACAAATGCAGTTATCAAAGACTGGAAAGGCTTAACGTTAGAACATCTAGAAACTTTACTATTAGTAGATATTAGTAAAGAAGACCGTACAAAAGAGTTAGAATATTCTCGCGATAATGCAGAAACTTTAGTCAGCTCTTCATCAGAGTTTGATACATGGCTCAACGAGGTAGTCTTCGATCTTGACAACTTTCGTTCAGAGCCAAAGGAATCAACTCCTAGAAAGACTGGAAAAGTACTTCAAGAACAGTGATGGAAAAATGACGCGAGAGCGTTATTTTAAAATGTGCGAACAACTTGGTAAAGAACCAGATCCAAAAGAAATCCCTCCAGACATGGAGGACTTTCCGGATATAGTAGTAGATGCACTCAACACTTTCAGTAGTTTAGGAGATAGATTAGTACCCGACGTAGGTTACATGGGTAAAGACTTTACTAACTTACCCTACTATATGGATTTTTACGGAATAGAAGATAAACATTTATTTTTAGAGATTCTAACGTGGCTAGAGTCAAGAGCAATTAACCAATCTCATGAGAACATGAAAAGAGAAAGGGATAAGCTAAAGAGAAAGAAATAGTGGCAGCAAATACAGTTACGCTTACGTTTAAAATTGCAGAAGATGGCTCTCTCAAAGCTTTAGGCCAAGACGCAGATAAAACGGCAGGAAAACTTGACAAAGCAGGAAAGTCTACTGACCGATATAATAAAGGTCAGAAAGGCGTAGCTCAAGCTGGTATGAACGGTACTAAAGCTTTCTCAAAGATGCGTAATGAGATAGGAGGCGGAGGTAGCGGTCTAGTAGGTGCATATGCAGGTCTTGCTGCTAACATCTTCGCTTTAACAGCTACTTTTGGTGCTTTATCTCGTGCTGCTCGTGCTACTCAGCTTGAGGAAGGTCTTGTTGCTATGGGTAAGGCTTCTGGTCTTGCTATGAACAGCCTGTCTCAAGGTTTAGTCTCGGCTACTGGAAATGCTGTAAGTTTAGAGGAAGCTATGCGATCTGTTGCACTTATCACAAGTGCAGGCATAGACCCTTCCAGTATTGAACGCTTTGGTGAAGTTGCTAAGAAAGCGGCAGGAGCTTTAGGTAGAGATGTAAACGACTCGATAAGTCGACTTACCAGAGGTGTTACAAAACTTGAACCGGAACTACTTGATGAATTAGGTATTATGGTTCGTCTTGATGAAGCCTCAAAAACCTATGCGGATAGCTTAGGTAAAAACGTATCTGAACTAACAAGTTTTCAAAAACGTCAAGCATTTCTAAATGCTACTTTAGCAGAAGGCGAAAAGAAATTTGGAGCCCTTGGTGATGTCGACGTAAACCCCTATGATAAACTTTCAGCCTCTTTTGCGAATATTACGAAAAGTGGTATAGGAGCTTTAGCATCTATATTAGCTCCTATAGTAGGATACTTAGCCTCTAGTCCTGTAGCTTTAATAGGAGTACTCGCAGCTTTTGCAGCAACTATTTCAGGTCAGGTTTTAGGAAGTCTTACTGATATGTCTGCGGCAACTGCTCGCAACTCTAAAAATATGGTAAAACTTAATGCGGATACTTTAAGATCTTTAAAGCCCATGAACCTATCTTCTAAATCTTTAGATAATGTTGTCCTTTCTATGCGAGACGGTAATGTAGCCAGTAAAGAATATAGTGCTGCAATGAATGGACAAATACAGTCGCAAAGAACAAACCTTGGTCTACTAACTAAAAGACAAAAACTAGAAACAGACGGCGTAGCAATTACAGATTCAACTGGTAAAGCTTTAAAGAAAACAGGTATAAGTCAAGACCAGTACAATAAAAGAATAAAAAATTCTAGAAAAATTATGTCAGGGTTAAACATTGCCCAATCTCAAGGACGTAATAGCTCAGCTCAGTTAGCTGCAGCAAAAGCACAGGCAGCACTTGCAGAAGGTAGATACGGAGTAGCTCTTAAAAATACTAAAAGAGCTTTAATGCTACAAATCAATGCTTTAAAAATTGCAAAAAGAGAAGTAACGACTTACGCAGGTGCTATGAACCTTGCACGTATAGCAGCTAGCGGATTAGCTATGGCTGCAAAAACAGCTGGCGCCGCAATTATGAGTATGATGGGCGTAGTGGGTATGGCTGTAATGGCTATAATGATGCTTGTGGACGGAGTAAAAGCTCTAATTAATTACTTTAAAAGTGATGCATATAAAGCCTACGAAGAGCAAGTAGCAAAAATAGCTGAAGTTACAAAAGAACTGTCAGAAAATGTTAAAGAAGTAAACCAATTCTTCGAAGATGGAACAGGAAAAATAACTAGTGTTACAGGAGCCTATACTGCTTTACATAATATCTTGAGTACTTTTGATAGTTCATACCAAAAATTGAAATCTTCAGGGGAAGGGTTTAATGGCAGTATAAAACAACAACGTAAGGCAATGCTTGATTTAATAGGCACTAGTGGCATGCTTAATCAAAAAGTAAAAGAAAAAACCGGATTAGATGACTTAGCAGCAGCGAGTGCACGGTTTCGAACTGTTGAAGGAAAAGCAAATATACTACTAATTGAGGAAGCCATAACAGCCCTTAAATTAGAAGCAGAAGTAATAAGAAGTGTTGCAGAGGCCTTCAAAAATGCTAAAGAACCTTTGACAGACTTTCTAAATAAAAATGCTATTAAAACAGAAATTGATGCTGTTGTAGGGGGTATCCAAGAAATAAGAGATAGTTTACTAACTACCGATGAAACAGGTAAGATAAAGATGATTCCTATACTAGAGGAGTCAGGAGACATTTCGAAGGTTCTACAAGACGTTCTTACAACTGATACGGCTGTTTTATTCAATGTAGTAGCAGAAAAGGAGCTACTAGATACGCTTTTTGAAGACCAGAAAACTACTCAAAAAGCAATCGCTAAAGAAAGAACAAGATTTAACAAGTTAGGCTGGCAAGGCACGGCGCGAGGTCAAAAAGCCCATAATGCTCTTATCCTTGAGCTTAACACACAGCTCGCAACTGAAACAGCAAAGATAGAAACAGAAGGAGGAGCTGCAACTCAACGTATAACTGCCGCAATACAGTTAACTACTGATCTTTTCGTAATAGAGCAAAAACGCTTACAGCTTTCTAAGCTTGAAATAGGAAATGCAAAACATTTGCTCTCACTAGCACAGATTGAAAAATCAAATACAGTAGCATCTCTTAACGAGCAGCAAGATGCACAAGATGCACTTACAGTAGCAAAGATAGCAGATGCCCAAGGTAGACTTGCTTTCTTAAGCGATGAAGAATCAAGATTAAAGAAAAGTGGGAAAGAAGATAAAGCTACAAAGGATAGACTTCTAGTTTTAGGCCAGCAAATAAACGCTGTAAATAACGAAACACTTATACTTATTGCAGAAAGTTTAACGCTCACAGAAAGAGAAGTAAACTTACAAAAAACACTTTTAGCTTCAGGAAAAGAAGACGAAAATGTTGCAAAAGCCGTACTCAATATCGAAAAGAAAATAAACAAGCAAAAGTCCTTTAGACTTTCTCAAGATATAAAGATTGCAAAACTAGGACAAAGCATAGCTAATAGAAAAGCTGGCTTAGACTCTAAACTTCTACCCTCTCAGATTGCTCTAATTGAGCAAGACGATGAAGTATTGAAAAGAAAAGTAAGAGGACTTATTCTAGAAGCAAAAACAAAGAAAAGCTCTCTGAAGTTAGAGCAGACAATGGCAAAACTAAATCTAAATGTTCTAAAAGCAGAAGCACAGAACATTAATGCAAAAAGAGTTGATGCAGGTTTAACCGGCGATGCTCTTATTGACTTATCCGGCTTAGATGCTGTAATGACAGGCTTGAGTGACACCTATACTAGCCTGATCGACGATATAGATGAAGGACTAGCTTTAGGCGTAGAGCTTTTAGCTGAGCAATCAAATACTACTTCTATTATAAGTATGCAAACGAAAGAGAGACTACAAAAAGAAATAGAAGTAAACGAGATTAAAAAGGGACAGCTAGCTTCGGAAAAAGGCATTCTAGGAGAGCAACAGAAGCAATTTGATATACGTCAAAGTATAAAAGAAATTTCAAACAAAGATAGTGCAGGTAATATTAAAAGTGTAAGAGAGTCTGCAAAGCTCTCTCAAGAAAACAGAGCCGCAGAACTTGTTTTTGCACAAGCACAAGAAGCTTTAACACGAAAAACTTTAAAAGCAGAAAGTGCTTTACTTGCGGCCAAATGGAATCTAATGTATGCAGAAATGGCTGCATCTGGTGGGCAAATAACTGAACAAGAAGCTGCAGTATTGAATGCCTCTCGTACTGCTATGAGATTACAGCAAGACTTAAATGACTCAAAAATAGAAACAGCAGAACTAGAAACTAAACTTACTGCGGATAGAATTGCTATGGAAGAATCGGCAGCTCATTCAGCGGCGGGTAAAGCAGGAGGCTTTGCAGGAGCTATTTCTTCTATCTTTGGTACAGCAGCAGCAGGTTCTGTCGAAGGTGCTGTAAAAAGTGCAAAAACAACTGAAGAAGATCCGGTTATTGCTCACATGACTACGACCGAAGATAAAGCTAATTTAATACGTAATGAAGCAAATACAATAGCTAAAGAAAACGGTATGACTCTTAAAAGTATCGCAGTAAAGCTAGGTGCAGGCATACCTGTTCCCCCACCTGAACCAGCACCCGCTCCCGCTCCTACTACAGCAGATACAGGTCAGGGTACCGATGATGCTGCGGTTGTAACAAATCCTGATGCTGCGGTTGTAAAAGATCCTGATGCTAGTACTACAGAAGGAGGCGGAGCATCAGGAGGATTAGACGCAACCACAGCATCTGCGGCTAGCGCAGCACTTACAATGGGAGAGCTACGAGGAACTCTACAAGGCGCGGCGAGAGACATGGCGCTTTTAGGGCCTGATGGAGAAGGAGTATCTCAGATGCTTCTAGGTGCCGATGCAATGGCGGCAGCTTTTGAAATGGAAGGAAGTGCTGCAGATAAAATAGGAGCAGGCTTAGGAGCTCTTTCTCAGATTGTAGGCGGAGCCGCTCAAAACAAAGTAAACTCTATAGATAAAGAAATAGCCGCAGAGCAGAAACGAGATGGAAAATCAGCAGCTTCTATAGCAAAAATTAAAGCCTTAGAGAAGAAAAAAGAACAAGTAGAAAGAAAAGCCTTTAATATAAAGAAAAAGCTAAGTATGGCATCAGTAGTTATTTCTACTGCTCAAGCTATTATGGAGTCTGCTACTAACATTCCAAAAATGGCTTTCTTCGCCGCAATGGGAGCTGCGCAGCTTGCTGTTATTTCTGGTACTTCATATCAAGGTGGAAGCGGTTCAGGTGCAGGAGTATCAGCCGCTCCTTCAGAAATATCTGTTGGAGAAAGAAGTAATACGGTAGACTTAGCTAACGGCAATAATTCTTCAGGTGAACTTGCGTATATGAGAGGGGCACAAGGAACTGGAAATGCTTCTGACTTTAAGCCTACAGGTGCTTTCTCTGGATATAAGAATAGAGCTTCTGGTGGCTATATTGTAGGAGAGCAAGGCCCCGAGATATTTATGCCAGAAGTGCCTGGAGACATAATTCCTTCAGGACAGGGTATGGGAGGAGCAACTAACGTAACATTCCAAATTAGTACTGTTGATTCGTCAGGAGTAGAAGATTTACTGAGTGCACAAAGAGGCACGATTATAGGAATGATTAGGGAAGCAGCTAACGAACATGGAGAATTCTTTTTAGAGAGCGTAGATGAAAGATCTTATACGCAATAGGGATAAATAATGAGCATAAATTATCAAGATACATTACCAGATCCAAGCAATCCTATAGGAAATGCTGGACAAAATACTGGAACAAACGGTCCTGGATACAGAAGCGTCGCACTTTCGTCTAAGAGTAAGACTATGAAAAGTATTACTAATTCTGGAAGAATGGTAAGACGGAGTAATGGTCTACACTCATGGGATATTTCAATAAGCTATAATCCTATGACTAGAGAAGAGTTTGAACCTATAAATGCTTTTTTAATGCATAAGAGAGGATCTTTTGATTCTTTTTTTGTTTCTTTACCCCAGCATAAAGAGCCTCAGAACGCAGGTTTTTTAACTCATCTAAATGCGAGTAATACTATCTCTGTTTATCATCCAGGAAACGGAGGCGTACTGGCTGCGGGTAGAACTTCTCTA
>Ga0115003_10004018_pt1 | contig 11454 bp, 16 predicted proteins | sample ArcticOcean_MG_C_7_FD_88736 | JGI IMG/M metagenome (GOLD analysis project Ga0115003, IMG submission 88736) | Marine microbial communities from western Arctic Ocean - ArcticOcean_MG_CB11_88 | ecosystem: Environmental > Aquatic > Marine > Oceanic | place: Arctic Ocean: Canada Basin | collected... | reverse complement strand
TTTCTAGAAAACTTTTAAATTTATTCATTGTATTAATAATATTATATTTATAAGAGGTTTTATTAGTAATATGGCATGTTGGTAGATAAAATAACTATTTATACAGGGTTTTTCACAACTTATTCCACCGATATTCCGTTAAATCAAAGCAAAATCATTAGATTAATTTAATTATTAACACCTAAGAAAAAACATTAATAAAATTATCAACATCCAGTAAAATGTTTAAACTGTGTTAATTAATGTTAATAGTTTTCTGTGTAAAACAGCAGGTATGAAAAAAAATGATTTATTAAAAAAAAGCCAACAAACTTATGCACCTTAAATACAATGTATATCTAGTATCAGATTCAACCGGAGAGACACTTGATAGGATATTTTTATCAATTAAATCTCAGTTTGCTGATTTTGAATATGAGAAAAAAGAATTTGCTTTCACAAGAACCGAACAACAAGTTGATAAAATTATATCAGAGAGCACCACACATGAAAATTCAATAATACTTTATACAATCGTAGAAACAAAACTTGCAAAGTATATGGCTCAAAAAAGTGCGGAGAGCAAAGTTCCATGCATAGGTATTCTTGGAAACTTAATACTTAGCTTCTCAAAACTACTAAACCAAAAAGCAATACACAAACCTAGTGCCCAGCACGTCCTTGACGCTGAGTATTATAGAAGAATTGAAGCAATACAATTTACCATGAATCATGATGATGGAAAAAAAACAGAAGATTCAAAAAACTCTGATATTGTTTTGTTGGGGGTAAGTCGAACAAGTAAAACTCCAACATCTATATATCTTGCAAACAGAGGCTACAAAACAATAAATATACCGCTAGTTCTCAACCAGTCAGTACCTGAAGATTTAAAAAAACAAAACATAAATACTTGCGTAGTTGGATTGTATGCTGATCCAGGTAGGCTTTATGACATAAGAAGAAACAGAGTTGCTATAATGAACGATACAAACATATCAAGTTATACAGATTTAGAATCTATTAGAAAAGAAGTAGAAGATTCAAAAAGATTATTCAAAAAATATAGTTGGCCTACGATTGATGTAACAAGAAAATCTGTAGAAGAAACAGCCGCTTCAATAATAAAAATTTATGAAATTAGAAAAAGCAAATGAGAATCATTCTAGCTTCAAAAAGTGAAGTGCGAAAAAAAATTTTAGAAGATTATAATATTGATTGTAAGGTGGTACATTCAAACGTAGATGAAGATCGTGCCAAAGAATCATTACTAGAAAATGGTGCAACGCCTGAAATTATTTCAAAGAACCTAGCTGAACTTAAATCAATTAAAATTAGCAATAAATTTCCAGATCAACTCGTTCTTGGGGCGGACAGCGTTATTTCACTTAATGAGAATTTAATAAACAAGCCAAATTCAAGAGATGAAGCAATAAGCATATTAAAAAAATTAAACAACACAACCCATTATTTAATTAGCTCGGTATGTATATCTAAAAATGGTTCTATGATATGGAATTATACAGATAAGTCTGAATTAAAAATGAAATATTTTAACGATAAGCAGCTGTTAGAATACTTATCGAAAATAAAGACAGAAACTTTATTGGCCTATGGAGTTTATCAAGTAGAAGCAAACGGACTGGATTTATTCGAGCACATTAAGGGCGATAAAAATTCAATAATGGGTCTGCCAATAAACCAAATTTTAGATTATATTAATAATTATAAAAATGAGTAAAAAAAAATTTTGTATAATAGGGAAACCCATATCACACTCATTATCTCCCACCTTGCATAATTATTGGTTTAAAAAATATAATATTGATGCGGAATACAATTTATTAGAAATTAAAGAAAATGAAATAAACAGTGTAATTAATAAAATTAAAAACAAGGAATTACACGGTCTTAATATAACACTTCCTTATAAAAAAAAAATTATTCCCCACTTAACAAAAGTTGTAAATGATGCGAAAGAAAGCAAATCAGTCAATACCGTTTTTTTAGATGGTGACGATATTGTTGGTGAAAACACAGATGTTTTTGGTTTTCAGGCAGGTTATTTAAAAGAAATAGTTAATCCTAAAAGAAATAATATTAAGGCCTTAATACTAGGAGCGGGGGGAGTCGCACCTTCAATAATATTGGCCTTGATTAAATCAAATGTTCAAGAGATAAGTGTCACCAACAGAACACACGAAAAATCTTTGTTTTTAAAAAGACAATTTAAAAACATCGAAGTCATAAAATGGCAAAACTACGATGATGAAATAAAAAACTTTGATATAATAATAAATGCCACGAGTTTAGGTCTTAAAAATAACGATGATTTTAAAAATCTTTTCCAGAATGTAAAAAAGGAATTAGTGTTCATTGACACCATATACAATCCCGGCCAAACTAAAATGATAAAACATTTAAAATCAAAAAATATAAAAACTTATAATGGTTTGGACATGTTTATATACCAGGGTCAAAAATCTTTTTATACTTGGACGAAAAAAAATCCAGAAATAAATGATGAATTAATAAATCTTTTAATGAGTAAGATTAAATAATGAAAATAGGTGTTACTGGTTCTTTAGCTTCGGGTAAATCAACAGTTACAAAAATTCTTGCTAAAAAAAAATATCCTATATTTAACGCTGATCTTGAGGTTAAAAACCTATACACAAACAAAACATTTATAAAAAAATTGGGGAAAAAACTTAGGATTAGCAGCAAAAAAAGCTTTAAAAAAACAATTTTAGACATGGTAGTCAATAAAAAAATTAATTTAAAAGATTTAGAAAAAATAATTCATCCTATCGTAAGGAAAAAAATGAGAAGTTTCGCAATTAAAAATCAAAAAAAGAAACATATTTTGTTTGAAATCCCACTATTAGTAGAAAGTAGACTTGAACGCTTTTTTGATTTAATTATTTTAGTCGGAGCTTCAAAAAAAACCAGATTAAAAAGGTATATACATAAAAAAGGTAATAAAAAAATGTTTTTATTTCTAAATAAGCGGCAAATTAAAAATAGCAAAAAAATAAAATATGCAAACTATGTTATAGTTAATAATAAATCATTAAACCATTTAAAAAGTCAACTTTCCAGAATAGAAGATTTATGAATGAAGTTTTTTTAGACACAGAAACAACAGGGCTTTCACCTAGAGACGGTCACAAGTTAGTGGAGATCGCCTGCATAGAAACTAATGATTTAATAACAACACAAAATGTGTTTCATAAAGTGATTAATCCAGAAAGAGATGTACCTCAAGAAGCTTTTAATGTTCATGGTTTTTCAACAGATTTTTTAAAAGGGAAAGAAACTTTCATTGAAATTGCGGATAATTTTTTAAATTTTATTAAAGATAAAAAACTAATAATTCATAATGCAAGTTTTGACTTAGGTTTTTTAAACCACCAACTAAAGCAATTAAAGATGAACGAGATTCAAAATAAAAATATTATTGATACCCTTGAAATTGCCAGAGGAAAATTTCCTGGATCTTCAAATTCTCTAGATGGTCTTTGCAGACGATTTAATATAGATCTTTCAAGACGAACAAAGCACAATGCGCTTTTAGACTGTGAATTACTCAGAGAAGTTTATATTAATCTTTTAGATGCAAAAGAACCAAAATTAGAGTTTACCAAAACTGACATGAACGAAAAAGATAATTTTGGCACAAAAAATAAAACTATTAAATATTCTAAAATAATTACGAAGCCAACACCAGATGAATTAAAATTACATAATCAATTTTTAAAAAAAGAATTAAAAAAGAATTTTTTTTAATTCTTTTTTGAATTATATAATTTTTTAAAATCTACTTCTTCGTCAACCTTGATATCCTTAAATCCAGAAGCTTCAAAAATATTTATTAGAATTTTTCTAATTTCAGGGTAAACAATAGTGGGTATTTTTATCAGTATAATCTCGGCTAATTCTTCTTTTTTTATCTCATCATTTAGCTCAACTAAAGTCGTATAAACTATTTTGGCATTAATTTTTTCAATATCATCTTTTGAAATTAATGACAGGCCCATATCTACAGCAACAACCTTTTCTTTGTAGGCATTACTTTTTATATCTATATTAACTTTATAGTTTGATATATTTTTAGTTAATGAAAAAAAAGCATTGGGAGTTGGGATTTCAAATATAAAATCTTTTATATATTTTGTAATAATTTTATAATTTATCATCTTTATCATCTTTATTATCTTTATTATCTATTACTTCAGCTTCTAGTATGTCGTTTTCTTCTTTTTTAAAACTGTTTTTTTTGATAAAAAAATTTATCAATATTTTTCTTGTAAAAGGAATTAATAAAATAAAACCAACAGCATCGGTTATAAAACCAGGTACTATTAACAAAAAAGCAGCAAGTGCAATAGATGCCCCAGAGATTATTTCGAAAATAGGAGTTTTATTTTGATAAACATTTTTTAAACCATTGCTCAAATTGTTGAAACCTTGCACTTTAGCAAAATATATTCCAAGAACTGCCGTAAAAAATATTAACATTATGGCATTTATTGAGCCAAAAGCCTGACCAACCTCGATAATAAGTAATATCTCTAATATTGGTAGAGCAATAATAATAAGGAAAAATGAGTTCATTTGTCTGTTACAAAATTATATTATTAATGTATATTTATCAAATAATGAGTAACACATTTGGATACCTAGACATCATTCTACTTGCAATGATAGCGGGATTTATCATTTTAAGGCTAAGAAACATTCTAGGCAAAAGAACCGGACATGAAGACAAGCCATTTCCTTCTTTTTCACAAGAAAAATTTAAAAAATTTCAGAAAGAAAATCTAAAAGTCGACGCACCTAAAAGTGAAATTTTAGAAGGTGATGATAAAGTTTCATTTTTAAAAGGAGCAGAGCTGGCGTATGAAAATATTATAATTGCCTTTTCCAAAGGAGATGAAAAAAATTTGAAGACCTTATTAACTCCAGAAATGTCGAAAAATTTCGAGGAAGCAATTGCAGAAAGAAAAAAAAATCAAATTAAGACCGAATTAACATTTGTAGGAATAAAAGAGTCTAATTTAGAAAAACATGAAAAAGTAAAAAGTAATTTCTTTGCTTCTGTAAAATTCGTTTCTGAAATAATTTCTGTAAAAAAAGATAAAAACGACAATATTATTGAAGGAAATCCTGATAAGATAAAAACTGTTATTGACCATTGGAAATTTACAAAAAATATATTTAGTAAAAATCCTAATTGGCATTTAGCAGAAATTATTAGTAAGTGATCGATAAAAAAAATACTTCACAACCAGGCCTCGATGATTGGCTGGAGTATATCAAAAATCCCAAAGATATTTACGATAAAGAACCTAAAGAAAATTTTAATAAAAAAAATAATAGATATAAATTTGATCTACACGGCTTCAAACTTGATGAAGCAAACGCAAAAGTAAAAAAAATTATTGAATATTGTGTTGAAAATAATTATCAAGAAATACTATTGATAACTGGTAAAGGACTGCACTCTAAAGCTGATGATATTTACTTATCGAAAAATTCGGGAAAATTAAAATATTCGATACCAAATTATTTAAGTGAAAATGAAGAAACAAAAAAATTTATTTCTTCAATATCGGTTGCTGAAAAAAAAGATGGTGGCGAGGGAGCATTAATTATAAAAATAAAATCCCTATAGAATAAATTTAGATAGATCAGTATCCTGAACTAGATTACCTAGATTTTCTTGTACAAATTTTTCATCAATAACAACTGTTTCACCAGGCTTGTCAGAAGCATTAAAACTTACTTCATCTAAAACTTTTTCAATAATGGTATGAAGTCTTCTTGCACCTATATTTTCGATTGATGAATTTACTTCTGCAGAAATTTTAGCTAGCATATCAATACCCGCATCTGTAAAATCAAGTTCTACATCTTCTGTTTTTAGAAGAGCTTTGTATTGTTTAATTAAACTATTGTCTGGTTCCTTAAGAATTCTCTTAAAATCATTTTCATCAAGTGCGCTTAATTCCACCCTAATAGGCAGCCTACCTTGTAATTCAGGTAATAGATCAGAAGGTTTAGATAGTTGGAAAGCCCCTGATGCAATGAATAAAATATGATCTGTTTTAATCGTGCCATGTTTTGTATTAACCGTAGTTCCCTCTATTAGAGGAAGTAAATCTCTTTGAACTCCTTCTCTAGAAACATCACCCCCAACGCGGTCTCCTCTGGCAGAGACTTTATCTATCTCATCTAGAAAAACTATACCATTATCTTCAGTGGCTTTTTTTGCTTCTTTAATTATTTTCTCTTCTTCAATCATTTTGTCTGATTCTTGAGCAACAAGGATATCGTGCGATTCCTTAACGTTCATCTTTTTTTTCTTTCCTTTTTTATTACTCATTGATTTACCAAAAATGTCACCGATATTAACCATGCCAACGTTTGATCCTGGCATACCAGGAATTTCAAAGCTTTGATTTGCTAAGGGACTATCATACACTTCAATTTCTATTTCATTGTTATCTAAATCACCATCTCTTAATCTTTTTTTAAAACTTTCTCTAGTTGCGACACTTGCTTTGTTTCCTACCAAAGCGTCGAGAACTTTTTCTTCGGCTAATAGTTGTGCTGTAGCATTAACTTCTTTTCTTTTTTTCTCTCTCTCCATAGCTATAGCTATTTCAATTAAGTCCCTGATAATTTGCTCAACGTCTCTACCCACATAACCAACTTCAGTAAATCTGGTCGCCTCAACTTTTATAAATGGCGCTTGTGCCAATTTTGAAAGTCTTCGTGATATTTCAGTTTTACCAACTCCTGTAGGTCCAATCATTAGAATATTTTTTGGTAAAACTTCATCCCTCATTTCATCTGTTAAAGCTTGTCTTCTCCACCTGTTCCTTAGTGCGACAGCAACAGCTTTTTTTGCTTCCTTTTGCCCAATTACATAACGATCTAATTCAGAAACTATTTCTCTCGGAGACAGAGCGCTAACTTTACTGTTTTTAACACTTGAATTTTTGACTACATTTAAACTAGTAATTTTTTTTTTTATTTCTGACATATTTAAATCTTTTCTAGAGACACATTGTTATTTGTAAAAACACATATTTCGGAAGCAACTTTAATAGCTTTTCTTGCAATTTCTTCTGCGCTTAATTCTGTTTCAACCAAAACCTTGGCAGCTGCTAACGCATAGTTTCCACCTGACCCAATACCTATAATTCCATCTTCAGGTTCTAAAACATCACCTGTTCCAGATATTATAAAACTATTTTCTTTGTCAGCCACAGCCATTAACGCTTCAAGTCGTCTTAAAAATTTATCACTTCTCCAGTCTTTTGCTAATTCCACAGCTGCTCTAGGTAAATTTCCAGCATGTTTTTCTAACTTAGCCTCTAGTCTTTCGAACAAAGTTAAAGCATCAGCAGTGGACCCAGCAAAGCCGGCAATAACTCCTCTTTTTTCTATTTTACGAACTTTTTTTGCTTTGCTCTTTAAGACAGTATTTCCTAAACTAACCTGACCATCTCCAGCGACAACAGTTTCATTATTTTTTCTGAGAAGAACTATTGTTGTTCCATGCCACTTTTCAGCTGTATTCATAGTATCCTATGTGGAGATTAATTCTATTTCTTCAATAGATGTTTTCAGTTTATTGATAAAAAGACAGATTATCTATATATCATTAGTTAAATAAAGTTATTTATGAAGAGAAAAGCAACAATTTCTAGAAAAACCAAAGAAACAAGCATCACAGTTTCTGCTAATATCGATGGTAAAGGTGAGTATAAAATTAAAACTGGGATAGGTTTCCTAGACCATATGTTAGAGCAGTTATCTAAACACTCTTCAATTGATCTCGACGTAAAAGCCAAGGGCGATACTCATATTGATTTACACCATACAACAGAAGACAGTGGTATAGCAATTGGTGAAGCTATAAAAAAAGCAGCGGGAAATTTAAAAGGTATTAAAAGATACTCTTCATCAACTATTCCTATGGATGAAACATTGAGCCGAGTTTCAATAGATGTTTCAAATAGACCATATTTAATTTGGAGAGTCGATCTTAAAGTCGAAAAACTTGGTGAAATGGACACAGAATTATTTAAAGAATGGTTTCAAGCATTTTCACAATCTGCCGGCATCACCTTACATGTCGAAAATATTTATGGCGATAATAGTCATCATAAAATTGAGTCATGTTTTAAAGGCTTAGCCAAATCTTTAAAAGACGCACTAACAATTGATAAACGAATAAAAAATTTAGTACCATCAACCAAAGGTAAGCTTTAAAATTGATGCAATTAGTTGTAGTTGACTATGGAGTTGGCAATCTAAGGTCTATAGCAAAATCTTTAGAAAAATCAAATTATGAAAATAATTTGGGACACCGAGTACAAGTAAGTTCCAACTTAAAAGAAATAAAAAAAGCAGACAAACTTGTTTTGCCTGGCCAAGGTTCCTTCAAGGCTTGCAAAGAAGGAATTGAAAATATTAAAGGCCTGGAAGATGAACTAAATGAAAGTGTGTTAATAAAGAAAAAACCAATATTTGGAATTTGTGCTGGCATGCAATTATTTGCAACAATAGGATATGAGGAAGAAAAAACTTTTGGTTTAAACTGGATTCCTGGAGAGGTAACAAAACTTGAGGCCAGTAAAATTAAATTAAAAATTCCACATATGGGTTGGAATGAATTAAAAATTCAAAACACATCTGATGTTTTTAAAGATATAACCGAAAAAAGCCACGCTTACTTTATTCATAGTTATGAGTTTTTGCCGAAGAATAAGCTAAACATATCGGCCACAACAGATTACGGTAAAGAAATCGTTGCCGCAGTATCATTTAAAAATATATACGGAGCACAGTTTCATCCAGAAAAAAGCCAAGACACTGGAATAAAAATATTAACAAACTTTTTAAAAATATAAATGAATTTTTATTTAACATTTAAGGCATTACATCTGGTTGCTGTTATATCTTGGATGGCTGGCCTTTTATATCTTCCTAGAATATTTGTTTATCATGTTGAAAACCAAAAAAATGAAAATCAAAAAGAAACATTTAAAATTATGGAAAAAAAGCTTTACAATTATATAATGATGCCAGCCATGATTTTAACTTGGGTTTTTGGTTTATTTTTAATACATAGTCTTGGTTTTTCAGTTTTTCTGGAATTATGGATGCAAATTAAGGGATTTTTGATATTACTATTAACTTACTTTCATTTTTATCTTGGAGAATGCGTTAGATGTTTTGCTAATGATAAAAACAATAAATCATCAAGATTTTATAGAATTATTAATGAAGTCCCAACTGTTATGCTTATCCTCATTGTTTTTATTGTAGTATTTAAGCCTTTATAGGGGTTGAAATCCTTTAAAAAAGACATATATTTAACTCACTTACCTAATTATTCAAACAATCACATATGAACTTACAAGAACTTAAGAAAAAAAATCCAGCAGAGCTTATTTTAGAAGCAGAAAAACTTGGTATAGAAAATCCAAGCACTATGCGGAAACAAGAAATACTTTTTGCTATATTAAAAAAATTAGCTGAAAAAAATGAGCAAATAACAGCAATAGGTGTACTAGAAGTTTTGCAAGATGGTTTTGGCTTCTTAAGAGCAATAGAGTCTAATTACTTGCCTGGGCCAGATGATATATATGTTAGCCCAAGTCAGATTAGAAGATTTGGATTAAGAACAGGGGATTCAGTCGAAGGTGAAATTAGAGGGCCTAAAGATGCAGAAAGATATTTTGCTTTATTAAAAGTAAATAAGATAAATTATGAAGATCCTGAAAAAGTAAGAAACAAAATAGCTTTTGACAACCTTACCCCCTTGTATCCTGATGAAAGAATTAAATTGGAAATAGAAAGCACTAAAGTAGAAAAAAAACCAGATAATACTGCAAGACTTATAGATCTTGTTAGTCCTATCGGAAAAGGGCAAAGAGCACTTATAGTTTCACCCCCAAGAGCTGGTAAAACAATAATTTTGCAAAATGTAGCGCAGTCTATAACGGCAAACCATCCTGAGTGCTTTTTAATGGTTTTGCTTATTGACGAAAGACCCGAAGAAGTAACCGACATGCAAAGATCAGTAAAAGGAGAGGTAGTTGCCTCGACTTTTGATGAACCGGCTTCACGTCATGTTGCGGTAGCAGAAATGGTAATAGAAAAAGCTAAAAGATTAGTTGAACATAAAAAAGACGTTGTAATTTTATTAGACTCAATCACAAGATTAGGAAGAGCTTACAACGCTGTAATACCAAGTTCTGGAAAAGTTTTAACAGGAGGTGTAGACGCTAATGCCCTACAAAGGCCAAAAAGATTTTTTGGTGCTGCTAGAAATGTTGAAGAAGGCGGATCATTAACAATTATTTCAACTGCTTTAGTAGACACTGGTTCAAGAATGGATGAAGTAATATTTGAAGAGTTTAAAGGAACAGGTAATTCTGAGCTAATACTAGATAGAAAAGTAGCTGACAAAAGAATTTACCCTGCACTCGATATAACTAGATCAGGAACAAGAAGAGAAGAACTTCTTTTTGAAAAAGATGACCTATCAAAAATGAATGTTCTTAGAAGAATTATTAGTCCAATGGGCACGATGGATGGAATAGAATTTTTAATTTCAAAATTGAAAAATACAAAGAATAATGCCGACTTCTTTGATTCAATGAACAAAACAAATTAGATTAGATTATTGTAATGTTAATTTCTGGTTAGTTTCATGAAGATAAAACTCAATAATATTTAGCAAAGTAATGCTTTTGTCATTTAGCGCTATGGTTTCTAGTAATTTTTGCTTTTCTTCGTTAGAAATAGGGGCAATCATTGAAATAGTGTTAATTTGTTGATTTTGATCAAGTTTATCAAATTCTTTCCAATTCAGCATTAAGCCATTTCTTTCAAAGAATAATTTACTTTTTTTCATGAGAAAATTCATATTTTCTTTTTTAATAATATGTTTTACGTCAATAATTTGATCCTCATCAAATTTATCATAAGCTACTTGAAATTCCCTATATTTTTTTGTTTTGTCAATTTCTTTTTTTATTTCAAATCTAGTAAGTCCAGTTAGGTTAATAAGCAATCTCCCATCTTTTGTTTTATTGTAGTCACTAATTTTACCTAAACAACCTACCTGATAAACATTATTGCCATCTTTTTTGAATTGCACCATACCCATAAGTTTATCTTTTTTGTACGCATCATCTACAAGTTCCAAATATCGTGCTTCAAATATATTTAAAGGGAGGTTTGTTTTAGGAAAATAGATAACACCATTAAGTGGAAAAACTGGGATAATTTTAGGAAATTCTTGTTTCATAGTTTTAATATAATAGAAAAATTAAATTTAATGAAGTGACATCTTCGCAATCAATAAATAAACTAATTTACCTAATAGCGTCTTTAAGTAGGTCAATATTTATCTTTATTTCCCCAAGTTGATTATTAAAGGAGATTTTA
>Ga0115003_10004017_pt1 | contig 11455 bp, 10 predicted proteins | sample ArcticOcean_MG_C_7_FD_88736 | JGI IMG/M metagenome (GOLD analysis project Ga0115003, IMG submission 88736) | Marine microbial communities from western Arctic Ocean - ArcticOcean_MG_CB11_88 | ecosystem: Environmental > Aquatic > Marine > Oceanic | place: Arctic Ocean: Canada Basin | collected... | reverse complement strand
GTCGCGAAATCAGCTGAGCGAAATGGCATTAGGTGGCGTGTGGGTGTGGCAATGGCATTTACGTGTGACAATGTAGATTCCTCGTTTTCGGCGATCTGTCCGCCGCGCAACTCTTCGAAAATAAGCACTACTTACCGCTTAAGTACGCGGTAACGATGCGCATTTCAAAAATGTCTAAGTGCCGTTTTGTTGTTGTTCATGCATGTAGACGTACATGTTGGCACCCTTTGTCCAGGCCCCGAAAAAAGGCAACCTGATGAAGAGTTATCCTACCATTTGGGGCTTTTGTACTGATAGGAAATAATACCGCTGGCTGATGGGAACAATCCCATTGAAAGATTCTAGAGGCGATAGCGCAGGCTGCTGCGGGCGTCTGGAGTGCCGTTAGAGCTTGTTGAACCTAGGCCGATATCGAGGTCAAATTATGGAAAATTTAATCTTAACTGCTTGTTTTTAAAGTATTATTTTTTTGTCTAGTATTTTTGCAGCGCCAGAAGTGAAGGCACTCCCCGTGTGTGCTTCAAGGTGGTTTTTTCGTGCAAGGGAACTGATCGACCGCCGGGGCGGCCCCGTACCTACCTCATTCGGGTTAGTTTGAGGCGCTCACGTGTCAGAGGCCTGGGCCCTCCACCACGCCTGGAACATAAGGACTGACCATATCAGCTCAGAGTGATTGGCCCAGCCATAAAGATGCTGATCCCAGGCATCTCGGATGCTCCTTACGTCGAAAATGCCCTGCTCTGTTAAAGTTTTCTCTGAGATCAGATCCTCGGCCCAATCCCTCAGTGGACCTACTAGCCACTCCTTGATCGGCACGCTAAAGCCACGTTTTGGTCGGTCAATTAACGCCCGCGGGACATAACGGCCCAACAGGTCTCTAAGTACAAGTTTCCCTGGCCCCCCGTCAAATAGATAGGCGCTAGGTAGCGACCAAGCAAGTTCTAGTACCCGGTGGTCGAGAAGAGGTGCTCGCGCCTCAAGGCCGACCGCCATGCTGGCGCGGTCAACCTTGACCAAAATGTCGTCTGGAAGATAGCCTGTGTAATCATAGTGGAGCATAGCCAGCAGTGGATCCTGAACATCTGCCCAGTAGGATGGGTCGGACAATGGCGTTGCTGGCGTTACGGCCCCTGCTACAAATTGATCTACCGCCAGACATTTATTGAATGTGTTGGCCAGAATCTCCTGCGGTGAATTGGCCGCCCATTTACAGGAGCGTTGGCTGATTTTTCCGAGTTTGCGCGTCCAGCGGGGTACGTTGACACCGTTGCTAGCATAGCTCTTCGCGTAGCGCCAACTCCCTGTGCCTAGGGTATCCGCAATTGGGCGGGCAATGCTCCTTGCGCTCTCGGGTATACGTTGCACATCGCGCCAGTGATTCAGGCCGCTTCTGTAGCGCCGGTAGCCGGCCATTTGTTCATCGCCACCGTCTCCAGTCAAAACGACTTTAACTTGCTCCTGAGCCAGCTTGCACACTAGGTAGGTGGGAATCTGCGACGAATCTGCAAATGGCTCATCGTAAATATGCGGCAACTGTTCAACCACATCCAGTGCCTGGTCAGGTGTCACATACATCTCATGGTGATCAGTTTTTAGGTGCTTTGCTACGGCGGAAGCGTATTCCGCCTCATTGTATTTTTCTTCCCAAAATCCGATGCTGAATGTTTTGATAGGTCGGTCCGATACCTTCTGCATCAACGCGACGATCATGGAAGAGTCGATGCCCCCAGACAGCAATGCCCCAAGCTCTACGTCCGCCACCATGCGGTCTCCAACCGCCTCTTGCAGCACTCCGTCCAGCTTGTCGACCGCGCCTTCATAACTCCCTGTGAATCTATTTCGCTCACCGTGTTCGGCAATATTTTTCGCGGACCAGAACTGGGTTGGGTGTGCGTCCCAGGGCTTACAATCCTGCGGTATCTTTAGAAGGCTACCCGGGGGAAGTTTGCGTACCTGTCGATAGATAGAGTTGGGCTGGGACACCCATCCATATTGCAGATACTGGCCCAGAGCGTTGCGATCCAGTTCATTCTCGAAATCTGGATGTTGGCGCAAGGCTTTGAGTTCTGAGCCGAACAGGAAGCTGTTGCCGCACCAGCCATAGTACAGTGGCTTTTTGCCTACCCGATCTCGCGCCAACCACAGGCAGCGTTCTTTTCGATCCCACAGTGCCAGCGCAAACATACCCTCGAGCTTGCCCACGGCTTTTTCTACCCCGAGTTGCTGCACGACCGCCAAAATCACTTCCGTGTCAGAGTGTCCGTGATAGGGGTAATTGGATATGCCGTGTTCTTGCCGCAGTCGGGGGAAATTATAGACTTCGCCATTGAACGACAGCACGTAGCGGCCTGAGGCAGATACCATGGGCTGAGCGCCGGCCTCAGACAGGTCAATGATGGACAGCCGACGATGGCCAAGCGCGAGTGGAAACGAGGGATCGACCCAAACGCCACCTGCATCAGGGCCGCGATGAATGATGGTGTCTGCCATCGTTTGACAGCGTCGGGCGAGATCTTCCTGAGCGCCGCCTTTATACTGAATAAAACCAGTAATTCCACACATGGTAATTCGCCTGTTATTGTCCGCCTACGGCCACCGTGACGACTGTATCAAGTAGAGTCAGATAATTCCCGGCCTAGTCGTCAAATTCGGGGAAAAATGCGCCTGAACTGACATGTGCAGCCACCTACCGTGTCCACAAATTGGTGCTAGCCTGCAGTTCAGTCAGAGCTGCCACGATGGTATACCACAAAGGTATGTGCCCTTTGCTTGGCATAATACGATATCAACCTCCCGTCCCTGCCGTAAAAAAACCTCTGGCCAAACTCAGAGTTGACCCTACTGCAGAGCGGAAGATGCTCCGGTCGACATTGATAGTTGGGCACGTCAAGACTGTTATCTTTCCAGCGCGTGTGGCGTTATATCACGTAGTGAAGGTTAAGGAGTTCAAGACCGCCAAGCAAGTGCAAGATCGCTCATATAAATAGGCATTCGGTAACATAGACCGGTGAGTTGCGATGCTTTTTTTCAGGGAACTCATATGCATGCAGAGATCTGCTGACAACTACCCTTTTATTTGTCCTATACTTGGTTGGAGGGAGTTGAAGATTCTTAAGGAGCTCGTTGTACTGAGCTACCGAACCTGGGCTGAGTCGTTGCTTTCTCTCAAATCGTGCTTTGCAAGCAATTCATTCTTGAGGTATGCAACAAAGTAATCCATCGTCGGTTTCACGGCTTCAATATTCTGCCAGCAAATATGGAAGTCGAAATCCATGTAATCACCCAGTTGCCCCGGATCACAGATAGGGAACTGGAGCAATTGGGAAAACCCCGCCATTCGCTCATCCACATACGTCACAAATGATGACTTGCGCAGACTGAGGCAGAACAGGTGCGCGTGCAGTCGGCTACCGATATGCAGATCAGCATCGCGATACAGATTCAAAAAATCCTCCGCATCGCCCGAATCAAATATTTCAAAACCGCGACGTTTTGCATAACCGGACAGTGCCACGGGCGTGTGCAGGTGTTCCAGGTCACCTTTGAGTAGCCCCTTGATGCGTTTCCTGATCTTGATTTTGCGCGGCGCCTGATGCAGTGAAAGTATCTTGCGGGCGTCCGGGAATGCTTTATGGACAAAGTCAATGGTTTGAGTCTCACGCCGCCAGAACTTGTCGCGGGTGGTTGTAGTGACGACCACGGTGCGTGGCTGATGTTCTGAAAGTGGTACATGCTTCCCGGGCTCTCCGAAAAACATGACCGGGCAGCCAGTCAGAAGAAAGTGGTCAGACATTTCAGGCAGGTTTTTGTGCAGATAATCCATCGTCAACGGGCAACGCCATGAGGACCATTTCGATCGCCTGTGGATAAAAGCCATGATCGACCCGGTCTCGTCGGACATCCCGTCGTTTTTGCCATCTTCACCATTGATGCCAATGCCCATGGGAACAATGGGCACCTTGATTTTCTCAAGATCGGTACAGTTGAACCCCGGGATCACCGAGAAATTATCGTTTAACTGATTGGCTCCTGCTAGAACCAGCATTCGAGCCGAGTTGATCTTGTTGATGTCCTCGTGGCTGAGTGGGACCCTCGAGCTGAATATGTGCTCACATTTATACGGTTCAAGCACTTTCATCACCGCTTTCAGGATAAAACCGTCACCCGCGTTGGCGAGTTTGAGGTCGCCAGGGTCATTCGACATCCAGTACGGTGTTATCACCGAATAAGACATAATTCTACTCCGCGAGCTGCCGACAGCGCGCTGTAAGATGTCACGTATTTTCTGATTACAGCGAAAAGATAAAAGACCCATCCTTGCCAAGTGTTTCTCATTCATTTCAACCGGGTCTTAGGATCTATCCGAGTAGATCGTATACCCTATCGACCGATGCGGGGAGCATAGCATGGGCGGGCCACCGACCGCCATTGTCTCGGCGTTCTGCGACAGTTCGGACTTGCCCGGATGCTTTCATCGATAGAGAAAACCAGTAATTCCCCACCGACGTTGCGCATATGTTCGCGGCGATTGCAAACGTAAAGTCCGTAACCGCTCGGGAAGGATCCAGTGTGTATAGGTGTCAAAGTCCTTGGGCACTGCATATCGCCATACTGCGACTATCGCTTGTTGGGGGAGGGCATGTTATTCGGTGCGTTATGAAAATATTCTTTGTGATATTGGCGCATCTAAGTTCCGGTGATTTGACGGCGCGGTAGCACCTAGCGGGCACCATCGGACGGAAGTCACTCCTCTACCAGCCACCGGGATGTCTCGAGGAGCTCAGGTTTCTTAGACACGCGTCGGTCTCGCTGTTACTCTTCCGTGACTTCCCGCTTCCCTTGAGGAAGACAGAGATAACCGCACTAAGATGAACATACTAGAGTAGTCTAGCTGAGTGAAGATACTATTTGTACTGAAGAGCTTTGCTGCAGGGGGCGTTGAGCGAATCACGCTGACTTTGTCCCACTTGCTGGCACAGCGAGGGCACGAGGTGACGCTGGCCGTATTTCGAAACCAGGGACCATTGGCCCGAGAGGTACCCCCAGGAGTCCGACTGCATATACTGGAACCGAGCAATTCTCTAGTAGGCCGAGCTCTGGCGTTTCAAGCGGCCCCTTCGTCTCTCGCCCAGATGGCTAAGCCGGTGCTGTTAACCACGAAGGCAGATCGAACTATAGATTATCTTCCCAACCTGACCAGGCTCTTTCGCGACGAGGAGCCGGATGCCGTAGTGGCTGCAATGCCGTATGTGAATCTCGTGGCGCTTTGGGCGCGCAGCTTGGCCGGATCTCGAGCAAGGGTGCTCGTGATGGAGCATATCGAGATTTCGCACTTTCTGGGCGAACGAAAGGGATGGCGCCATCGGTACCTGCTTCCCTTGATACGCAAAAGTTATCTAGCGGCCGAGGTCATTGGGGCGGTCTCCAACGGCGTTGCAGATGATCTAGCCTGCTCCTCGGGAATTGACAGGAAATTCGTTCGCGTAATCTATAACCCGGTTGTGACCGACGAAATGCTGGCAGTGGCTGATCAACCCGTGGAACACCCATGGTTTAGTACAAATGGCCCACCAGTGGTCCTCAGCGTCGGTCGACTAGCAGAGCAAAAGGATCATGTCACCCTACTCCATGCCTTTGCAAAGGCCCGCTCAACCCGTCCCCTGCGCCTGGTGATCCTGGGAGTGGCTGGCAGCGAGGACAAAACAGCAGAGCGGAAATCGGAATTGATGGGGCTGGCGCGAGATCTCGGCGTTGAGCAGGATGTATCGCTTCCCGGGTTTGTATCCAACCCGTACGCGTATATGTCCAAGGCTTCAGTGTTCGTGCTCTCCTCGCGCTACGAGGGTCTGCCAACGGTTTTGGTGGAAGCGATGGCGTGCGGTTGTCCTGTGGTAAGCACCGCATGCCCGGGATCGGTCGAGATACTCAGTGATGGCAAGTACGGGAAGCTCGTAGCGATAGGTGATGCAGAGGAACTGGCTCGATCTATTATTACAACACTAGAATCCGAATCTGATAAATCTGCACTGAGACTGCGGAGTCTGGATTTCAGTGCTGAGCGCTCAGTTGTGCATTATGAAAGCATCCTGACAGGAACTGAACTGTAGACTAAAAGCGTGTTGAGGTGATTGGCTGAGAAGGCAATGATGGACAGCCGACGATGGCCAAGCGCGAGTGGAAACGACGGATCGACCCAAACGCCTCTGCATCGGGGCCGCGATGAATGATGGTGTCTGCCATCGTTTGGCAGCGTCGGGCGAGATCTTTCTGAGCGCCGCCTTTAGGTCGGAGGGTAAGGAGTTCAAGGCTGCCAAGCAAGTGCAAGATCTCTTACACTGGGGCATTCGGTAAGACAGGCCGGCGAGTCGCGATGCTTTCTTTCAGGGAACTAATACAGATGAAGATATTTGCTCACAACTGCCCTCCTATTTGTCCTATACTCGCGATGCTATTAAATTATACTTGGCGTGACAATAAACGGGTGAGTGAAGGTTAGGATGCACGATTACGAAGCATCGCTCGAGCACGACAAAGCGCAGATCGAACGCGTCGCTTTTCTGTTGGAAAATCTCCGTGGAGGAGGCGCCGAGCGCGTCACACTGGACCTTGCTGAGGGGTTTTCGGCCCTGGGTTATGACGTCGATTTATTGGTGTGCGAGGCGCGCGGTGTTTTGTTGGACAGCATTCCCAGCAGCATCAATCTGGTTGTTCTCAAGCCGGCACACCAATTGACGGGGCTGTGGGCTGCGCTGGGTGCGCCTGGGGGAGGGCTTAGTGCCATCTTGTCATGCATTGCAGCCATCAGGAAAATACCACGCAGCATGCGCTTCATCCCCGCCATTGGTGATTACCTGCAGAGGGCGTGTCCCAGTGTGCTTCTGTCAGCCTTGCCAAAGTCAAATATTGCGGCGGTACTGGCGCAGGCTCGGGTTGGCGTGAGCACCCGGATTTTCGTGGGCGCACATATATCCATGTTCCTTCGTAGCCAACAGGGGCTTGAGAATGGCAGGGGGCAGGCCCACCATATGATCCCGTTGCTCCGTCATTGCTATTCGCGTGCCGCTGGTGTCATTGCCGTATCGGAGGGGGTGGCTGAAGATGCTGTCAGTTTTCTGCATGTCGATCCCGATCGAGTGCACGTTGTTTATAACCCGATCACTGTCAGTGGGACTGTTGAGGAGGTAGATGAGCCACCCAGCCATCGCTGGTTTTTTCCCGATGCTGCGCCGGTTATCTTGGGTATCGGTAGGCTGGTTGCACAGAAGAACTTTCCGTTGTTGATAGAGGCCTTTGCACGAGCGAGGCAACACGCCGATATTCGGCTTATTATTCTTGGCGGAGATGAAACATCGGCAGATCAAATGGCCCACCGCAATGAGCTGCTCGAGCTTGCAGTTGGGCTTGGCGTTGGCAGTGATGTGGACTTAGCAGGATATCAGCCCAATCCATATCACTATTTGCGAGCGGCGCGAATGTTTGTTCTTTCTTCTGACTATGAGGGTTTTGCTAATGTAATTGTCGAGGCGCTATTGGCGGGTTGTCCCGTAGTAAGTAGCGATTGCCCGAGTGGCCCGGCAGAAATTCTTAATAATGGCCAGTATGGTTTGCTGACTCCGGTCAACGATATCGAGCAACTTGCTGCGGCCATTGTTACCACCCTGAATACTGTTCTGGAGCCGCAAAAGTTGCGCCAGCGCGGGCTGGAATTTTCATTGGAGCGAGCGTTAGATGGTTACCATCAAGTCTTCTTTGATAAACCGGCTATCGCCTAGCCCGATGGCGCTTCTGGTGATTTAACTTTGATTAATCCCAGTTCTTCAGCAATCAGGCACGCCAGTGGTAGCCATAGCACGAGCCAAAGTTCCCGCGGTCTTGTTAATATTTGATCCATGCTGACCATCACGATGATAAAGCCGAAGATGAACAGGCACAGATAAAGAGGATCATATTTCTTGGAGGCCATTTTCAGCCCCGCGCGAAGTGCTAGCCCATACACGGGCAGCAGTAAGAAAACCCCCACCAGCCCACCATCACGTAATGTTGATAGAAAGAGGCTGTGCGCGTAATTGATGTTAACGCCATTTTGCATCTCTGTTACCCCCGGTGCTGTTTGGTAACCGAGCCCAAATACCGGCGCGGATTGCCATCGTTTTATGGCATGATCCCAAATCGGCCAGCGCATTGTAAAACCAATATCCGTCGTCCCGTTGAGCAGCCCCAAAGACCAAGCCAAATAGAGACAAGCGGCAAGGGCTAAAGGTAGGCCAATATAAAGAGCGCGTGGATTGCGCTTTGCATGGAAGAGAAATAGCAAAGCGCAGGCACTGCTTAATGCCAGTAGGCCTGTATTACTTTGGGTCAGGATGACAAATAGCACAATGATGGCAAAACCAGTGGCATAGAGATAGGCAAGGCCTTGCCCTCTGTTGCGGCGCACGTAATCAAGGGCGATCACGCCAAAAATGCCATAAACGAACGCACTTTCATTCACGGTCCCCAGCGCGCCCACGCCGCTGAGGCGTGCCTCGGTCAAGTTGGGGAGTTGGGTCAAGGGTTCGAAGCTAACAATGGAAAATATTGCTGCCACGATGACTACCAATGCGACCAGATATATGGCCGTGTTTGGCAACTCTTGGTTACGAGTAAAAAAATAGACCGTTAATAGTATAAATGACAAAATATAGACCGCGTAAAGCACATCGCGCCAGAATATGGCCAGAGAAAATTGATGGCTCCAGAAAGAGCTTAGAAGCATGTAAACAAGATACGCGATCACGCTGCACCAGATAGGGCTGCGCCAGCATAGCTTTAGTGTTCCCGGGAGAAGAAATAGGCCGGGGAAGAAGACCATAAGGATATAGAACTTATAAAGATCCACGGCATTAGGGACGACAAAAAATCCCGCGAGAAAGAGGGTATAGGTGAAGTAGACGACGTTGGCAAGACTCCAGCGGCGGTTCAGGTCTGGGCGCGGGAGTGCCACCACTAAGCTCCCTTGGGCCGGTAGTGGCGATTGGGAATCTGCAACACCCCGGCGATAGTGCCCAGGTGGTCTGCAATATTCAATACGTGTGGTACCCAGATCGGACGGCCCCGTCGGAGGTGAATTACGATACCCAGTAAATCAGTCACAATGCGCCCTAGTGAACGTATGCACAGGCGAAGAGCAATTTTTACCGAACGAAGTAGTGAGTCGGATTTCAGACGCCGCTTTACTGGAAATTTCACGGAGCCCCGGCGGAAAGCTTCGCGCCACATGTAAGCAAAATTGGCACGTTCGGCGGGTATGCATTCTGTGGCGTGAGCGTTGGAACACCAAGCGAACCTATAACCTAACATTTTGAGCGACTGGAAAAGTAGTTTGTCTTCGCCGCCACTGAGCGCAAATGAAGGGTCGAATGAGAGTCCTGATTCACGTATCGCTTGGGCTCTTAGTAAAACGTTGCAGGTTGCAGCTGGCGGGTCCGGATCTAAGTCCTGATAGGTTTCTGGATTTTGGGGCTTGCAGAAAAAGCCGGTGGCAGAAATCCACCCTGGTGTTGCGGTAGGGAATTCCGGCGTTGTGCGCCCCACTATTATATCCGCTGCACTCCTGCCGTGAGCCGCGAGTAACTGGTCGAGCCAGTCGGGATCAGGGATTTCATCGTCATCAATGATGGCGACAAAATCTGAGTCTATCGGCACTGCCGCCAGTGCCTTGTTACGGGCGTATGAAATACCTGGCTGGGGTTCATGCAGGTAAAGCAAAGGCCAGGCCCAATCGTCGGATTCACAGATATGGGCGGCATCGCCGTCCGGTGAGTTATCAACAATGATAAGCAAAATCTGAGGTGGTGCGGCGGAAAAAAACTGATTGTTGAGTCCTTCGAGCAGTCGTACGAGACCTTCATGCCGCCTGAACGTACAAATACAAATTGCGAGTGAGCAGCGATTTCGTTGTAAGATGGCGGCTGTTTCCATGGATTAAAGGTGTAGTGATTTTCGACCATTTAATGCGTGTGTGGGACACGTATCATACGCGAAAGCGAGTCGAGCACACCTACTTTTTGGAGCTCCGAGCTGGATGTCTGCATGGATTATCTTCTGTAATTGCATGTGTTCCATGCGAAAGCCATACGGCACTTGCGAGCCGCTAGATGTGGCCAAGGTTTACCTGCGAAAATAATGGGTTAGGAGTTTAATGCTTGAAATAGCTTCCAAATGGATGAAAAGTCCACGTGCACGCTATGCACGCCGTACCTATTCGCAGGAAGGCGAAGATATGATTCCTCAGCGGATTTTCGGCTAGCGTAGGGAGGGCTTCTATATTGATGTGGGTGCGCATCATCCGTTTCGCGACTCGAATACAGATGTGTTCTATAAAAAAGGCTGGCGTGGAATCAACATAGACGGTGCGCCCGGAAGCATGGCTGAATTCCAAAGGTACCGGTCTGCGGATATGAATATAGAGGCAGTTGTGTCCAGCGCGACGGAGCCGCTGGATTTTTATGTCTTCGATGACCAAGCCTACAATACATCGAGTAAAACTCAGGTCGAACACGCGCTGCAATAAGGCGCTAAACTTATTGCGCAACACCGACTGGAGAGTCTTTCACTCAAAAAAATTCTCGATAAACACGTGCCGAATTCAACCCAGATCGACTTCATGTCAGTAGATGTTGAGGGTGTTGATTTGGAGGGGCTAAAGTCCAATGACTGGAAGCGCTATCGGCCGAAATTTCTCCTCGTTGAGTGCATCAACGATGCCCTATTTCTAAACGAGGATGACGCGACATGTAGCTACTTGGCCGGCCAAGGCTATGCGCTTTTCGGCAAAACACTTAACACAGTATTTTTTCAATTTAAGGATGATAAAGTCTCGCAAAAATAACTGAACCCTCAATAGGCTACCAGCGGTTAGGGTGGCTGTACCAGAGGTGTGATGTTAATCCAGCGCTTGAGCGCGACGTAATGCTGGCCGCCTATAAGAGGGCAGAACTGCATGCCAGGCTGAAAATAGATGTGGCCAAGTGGCGGGTTTACATAGGTGATCTGCTGGAAGGACCAATAGAAGCAGGCATTCTCAAGAAGAGAAGGTTAATGCTGTGCTTGCATTAGATATAAAGGCCGCTTCTGGATAGTCCGAAATCACGTGGTACCAATGGCATTGGATCATGCGACCTGACTGGACATGACACAGAGGGTCTCTTGTTAGGCACTATTAGTCTTTTTTAACCCCCTCCCCCGCTATATACTATTTCGTGTTAAGTAAGTACGCACAGCCCTCAAGCATAAGGCAGCCATGAGCCAGAATAACAATGTATCCATCTCTGTGGAGGTGGTGACCGGGGCCAAGGCGTTGCGCCAGTTTTTGGCTTTGCCTCATCGTATTTATGCGTCTGACCCTGCTTGGATTGCGCCGCTGGATTTCATGAAGCGTGAGCAGCTTTCCAAGGCCAATCACTTTTTCGAGCAT
>Ga0115003_10004014_pt1 | contig 11462 bp, 5 predicted proteins | sample ArcticOcean_MG_C_7_FD_88736 | JGI IMG/M metagenome (GOLD analysis project Ga0115003, IMG submission 88736) | Marine microbial communities from western Arctic Ocean - ArcticOcean_MG_CB11_88 | ecosystem: Environmental > Aquatic > Marine > Oceanic | place: Arctic Ocean: Canada Basin | collected... | reverse complement strand
CGGCGTCGGCGGCGGAGACGGCGGTGGAGACGGCGGTGGATTTGGCGGCGGCGGGGAGGGTGGTGGCGGCATAGGCGGTGGAGGTGCAGGCGGTGGAGGGCTTGGATCCGGTGGTGGCGTCGGCGGAGGCGGCGACGGTGATGGGGGTGACGGAGGCGGCCTTGGTGGAAGCGACGGCGAGAAGCGTATAGGCAAGAATGGCGGCCGCGGTGGGCATGCCGGTGCAGGAGGCGGGGCTTCACCCGGTGGATACTTTGGTGGGCTTGGAGGAGGAGGAGGGCTTGCAATCTCCTCGACGACGTTTCTGAACCCGTTCTCTTGTGTGTTGTAGTCCAAGAACGAGATTCCAGGAGAGTACGGTGGCCTTGCAGGAGGCGGTGGCGGCGATGGGGGCGGCGGCACGTGCAGAAATGGCGCACGAGGTGGCCATGTGATGTTGATCTCGAGATTCATAAAAGTGCGCGGGATGCCCTGAAGACGCATACAATGCACAAGAGTCAGTAATGGAATCATGAGTAGGGCACACAACCGAGTTTGATTTTGTGGCTCATACCGGTGGCGGTGGAAAGGGTGGAGGAGTTGGATGTGGACTTGGAGGTGATGGTGATGGTGGATCAGGCGGAGGAACCGGGGGAGGGAATGGAGGTGGCATGGGAGGAGCCGGCGGCGAGGGGTGTGTGACCGGGTTCCGCGGGGGTATGGGAGGCGGAAAGGGCGGTGGCGTCGGTGGTGGTGGTCCATTGGGGGGCGGAAATGGCGGCGGAGATGGAGGGGGTGGCGAGGGTGACGGCGGCTCCGGGTGCGGCGACAGCGGCGACGGCACCCTCGGGGGCGTCGGCGGCATCGGCGGCGGTAGGGGTGGGTTGGGCGGCATTGGTGGCGGAGCTGGGGGTGCAGGCGGAGTTGGAGGCTGTGGCGCCAGGGTCAAGTTAAACATGACAACGCTGGTGTACTCGCAATCCGGAGGCGCCGGTGTGGACGGCGCTGGGCCTTCGATGATCCCTCCTTCCATCACGTTTGTCCCGTTGTCGCCATTGTCGTGCACAATCATCGTCCCCGGTGGGATGGCAGGCGGCATTGTAAAGTTGGCCACCACTGGGGCAGACGGCGGTGGCTGGTAGGGCGACGCGACCGCACTGCTGTTACTGTGATTCATGGGAGGCGGCGGTGAAAAGAGACCGCCGCCCATGAGGCTGTGCATTGCAGGCGGTGGCGGCGCAAACCGCTTGGGCCCATGTGCAAAGTACCAATAGCCAAGTCCACTGAGCAACATGCCTATGATGCCAAGCGTTAAGCAGCAGCATGCAATGGAGCAGCCCGCATCGTCTTGCAGCGCCATGACGTCCATGGGGGCAGTGTCCCAGTACATTGCACTGTTGTCATCCGGACCATCCTTGTCGTCCTTGCGCAGCGGGTTGATACGCTGGGTGGCCGGGAACTTGGTGCTCTTGCCCTTGCGTCGCGACGCGTCGGACGTGTCACTATCCGAGTTGTTTGTCACCTTGTCATAGTCTATTCGTTGCGTGTTCCCATGGCGACGTGGGCCGGTACGCGCCGTCCGTCCCGGGGGATGTTTCAACGGATCAAACGCCAACAGTGGTCGTTTCTGTTGACTGGTGCTTTGGGAAGGCACCGAATGAGACATGCACGCACACGCTTCACCGCTCCCTACTAACACATACATTGAGTACAGTTTATCAACGCAGCGATGTGAGTGACAATGTGAGCCCCCCTTGCTGCAATGACCCCTGTCCTGTGGCAAGCACTTTGAAGGTCGCCCGAGGGGGCGAATCGGAGCGCCTTCGCGCGCTCCCGCCCAGCTGAAGCGGCCGCGCGGGCGCTCCGAAGGAGGCTCCCAGCAGCGGCACTCGGTCAGCAGCTTGGGGTATCGGTGCGGATTGCGGTCGCAAGTTCACGATGCTCTGCATGCTAAGCGCCCCGCCCTGGCGCAGGGTGAAGGGGTTTGCAGTGGCTGCGCCTTGCTTGCTGTACAGCTTGTACAACGAGTAGGGCGTGGCCGCGCCGGGGTTGCTGTCTTGGGACCTGCAAGAAAGAAGACAACATGTAAGCTAACGAGGCAACATTGAGGGACAGGGATTTTAAATGTGGCAGGAGAGCGTACATGAGCCCCCCCTGCTTGAGGATCGAGGCGACGAGTTCTGCGCACAGGGTGGGGGCAACACATTGGCCGATTGGAAGATTATGGGGCAGGGAAGAGGAAATTACACATGCTGGAATGAAGGTTAGAGAGCGAGCACACACCTGCACAATAGTACGTGGACCCCGTTGTCGCGCGTGGCCACACAAGGGATCGTGCCATGCCCATGTTGCTGAAGGGCTTGCCCACTTGCCGACTCGCAAAGCCGAGCATGCGCGCTTCGGCCGCCTTGGAACACCCCAGCGAAAGGTAGGTGTACTGCGAACACATGCAACTCGCTGACAGTTAGATCAATGCAAAGGTGTTGTAAAGGCAAGCATGAAGCGAGCAGTGTCGCCGTCGCTTGTACATCCAACGGAGCATGCAGCTTACCGCGGGGTTGCGTCCTGTGCGCTGACAAAGTTCCTGTACACACGCAGGGGTAGAGAAGAGTGATGGCTTGTATGAGGTAGTGCACACGCCGAGTCTGTTCAAGTTGAAAACTTACCACGCCAATTGCGTCGTTGAACACGCGCGCCACGTTGGCCATCTGCCCATTGATGCCCGCGGTCTCGCCTATGGCAATCTCTACGTGGGTGTAGGAGCTAAACTGCGCAGCCGCGGCAAGGAGGTTGAGGGCGGGCTCCTTCCACCATTGGTCGCCGACTCGGTAGAAGATGAGGGTCACAGAGGTGCCTGTGTCGCCCATAGCTGGTAGTCTATTCAACGTGTGTAGTTCTTGGGTTATCCACCATTGATGTCGCCCTTACCGCTACTTGCAATAATCCAATCGTAGAGAGACAGAGGCATGAGGTGTTGGGATGCGACTCCCATCCCTTAGCTTCCTTGCCGTCGTTGGTGGTGCAAGTGCTCAGACCCAGCACTACCATGCCCTCAGCACCCTTACAAACCGGTGGGGCCCAGGGACGCGACAGTGCTACACGGATTCCGGTGTATTGGCGACAGCGCCGTCCACAGAGTGGACGGGCACCTTGGCAGAGGCCCAGACCCGCTGTGCTGCTAATCCGGGTTGTACAGTAGTCTACGACTGGGCATGCGACGGGCTGTCATGGAAGTATTGCAGCGTAGCAACCATACAGCATCCTGCGACGTCGTGTGGGTATCACGTGGCGCCCAATCCACCGCCATCTCCGCCATCGCCGCCGCTGCCTTCGGTGCCGCCGGCGCAAGGCGCCGGCGGGGATGTCGTCATCCACTTCCCGCCACCCCCTGCGCCGCCGGGTGGCTATGGCGAGGCGCCATGCGCTGCGCTGGCCATCCTTGCTGGTCGTGGGCCTGTGGCGCATTGCGGCTCGACGCATCTGCAGAGCATCTGCGACAAGACCTTCGTGCTGACCTCTGGTGGCCACCAGCCGTGTGTCTTTGAGTACGGAGCCTGCCATCATGGCGCCACGCTCCTGTGTTCGCCGCCGTCGTCACCGCCTCCCCCACCGCCACCGAACCCCGCACCGCCTCCCCTTCCAGCGCTGCCGCTGCCCTGCCCGGAGCTGGCCAATGTGTGGGGCCGAGAGATCACGTACATGCACGGTCCATGCAGTTACTACAACGGCCAGCAAACGGAGTGCAATCGCCGATACCGGCTGCACAGCGACGGCACCCGCTCCGCATGCATGTACTCTTCCAAGGTGGGCATGTGCATCGACATCGGCCAACCGGTGGCCTGTCCACCCTCTCCTCCGGGGCTGCCGCAGCCGCCCTCACCGCCCTTTGTGCAAACGGTGCACCCCGCCTCGGCAAGCACACAGATCGTGCTGGCGGACACGTTCCAGACAGGTGCGCCCGGTCGTCGCACGTATCGACCGGTGCAGTACCTTCTGAGCAACGGGTACCCGGTGGTGGAGGGACCGCGCGTGACGGACGCGATGGTCGCCGCGGGACTCGAGACGTGCACCTCTGGCTGCACGAAGCAGCTGTGTGCAGAGCAGTGCGACGCGACGCTCGGTGCCATCGACCCTCCGTGCAAGTCCGTCGCCTTCTCACCGACGCTTCAGGAGTGCCGTTGGCACGCCGAAGGGCACTCGGGGGCGATGGCGCAGGTGGGGACGCCGTTCCACTACTATGTCTCAAGCCCCTATGAACCGGGCTACGTAAACGTGGTCCTGACCATCACCGACCCCGAGAACCTGCAGTCGATGGTCGATGGGGCCGGCAACGCCGGTCCCATGCAGGTTGTCTTGTACATTGACAGCTCGCCCAACATCCACGGTGCCGACCTCGTGTGGCAAGGCAACTTCATGAACGGTGGCGAGAGCAACAGTAATTCTAACCGGTGTGGCGCCACCGGGGTTGCCGACAACCTCTACTACTCCCAGGCCCGGTGCAAGTACATTGATGGCTCTGGCGACATCCCGGTGGGAAACGACTACCCCTACAATGTGGCGTCTAATGTCTACGCATCGGGGGTGTACTACTATCGGCTCAAGGCCACTGGAGCGCCCGATGCGTACAGTGGCAACGGCCATGACTTCTATGCTCAAATCGGCCGCAACTCGGACATCATCGAGACACGGGACTACCACAACACACTCATCGAGATCACCATGACCATTGGTGATCCGGCCAACGGGTACACGGGCGCGTCCATCACCAGCGTTGCCACGGACCATCCGCTGGTGACGTCGCCTCCTCCCCCTCTGCCACCGCCGTCGCCACCGCCGTCGCCACCGCCGCCTTCACCCCCACCCTCACCGCCGCCTTCCCCACCACCAGCCCACCCACCGAATCCGCCGCCAAGTCCTCCGCCGCCGTCTCCGCCGCCGCCGAGTCCGCCGCCTCCCTCACCGCCACCGCCATCTCCCCCTCCAAGTCCGCCGCCAACGCCACCGTCACCGGCTCCGGCGTCGCCACCTCCGGGCGAACCACCGCCGCCTCACCCCCCTAAGCCGCCGCCATCGCCGCCTCCGCCGAGTCCGCCTCCGCCCTCCTCGCCACCGCCTGGCGTGTGCGAGTCCAACCATTTCTCGTTGTATGCAGGACAGTCCCAGATTGTTCAGGACCCTGCGCCGGTCGGAAGCCTGTCGACTGCCAACGGTGGTGCCACCTTTGTGAGCATCCCCGATACATGCTGCGCCCCCTGCGCCGCCGACCCAACGTGCCAGGGCTTCCTCTACGTCTACCCTGACCGTTGCTACTTCAAGCGCGGCCCGGTTAACACCTCGCCGAGCAACCTGCAAAACGATCCCAACCTCGGTGCGCTGGGTGGTCTCTATTCGGTGGTGTCTCCGCCTCCCCCGCCGATGGCGCCGGGCGCGCTGGCGCCGCCCAACTCCCCTCCCCCAAGCCCGCCACCTCCGAGCCCGTCGCCGGTGCCGTCACCGCCGCCGCTCACCTGCTCCGACCAAGGCTTCCGCTTCATCGACAGCAACGGCGCCAACAACCTCAAGCTCAGCTCCTCCGTGCCGTTGGCGCGGCTCAGCATGGCCAAATTGCCAGAGGGCGACGTGCATGGCTGCTGCAACCTGTGCCAAGGCATGCGACCGCCCTCTTCTCCACCGCCACCGGTGCCGCCTAGGGCCCCGAGCATCAGCGCATACATCATGACCAACGGCAAGCTGTACGAGCACGGCAAAGACGGCAGCGACTTCCGCTCCGACTTCCGCCACCGCGTGGCGCACGGTGCGGGCTTGCTGTACAGTTCGAGCTTTCCTACCCATGACGATCACTACTGCGCAAAGGCGTGCGACGACCCGCACAGCGTGCCGTTCGAGTGGTGGCAAGGTCTGCCCATCACCTCCGACGAGCCTCCCCTCACGGCAGCCTGTACGCGGTTTAGTGTGCAGCCGCGCCCGGGGGCGCTCGCAGTGGTGGGGGAGTTCGAGTGCATCCTGTACACGGGCAGCTGGAACCCCCCGGAGGGCGACGTGGACCTGCATGGAAATTATGACATTGCCAACATCGACGGGAGCAAGACCTACCACAAGCCGTACACTGGCGCTTGGGTGGTGACAACCGTGGGCACCGGTTTGTGCCGCACGACTACGACAACCACCCAGCCCACGAGCCCCTACATCGAGGACGCCACCCTGATCTCCAACGACCAAGCCTTGTGTGAAGACTACTGCACAAACAGCTACTCTGCGCGCCGGCTCGGCGGATACTCCGTGGGCACTGCGGCTACGTGCCGTTGCTACTATCGTGACGATATTGAGTGGCTTGGCCATCCCGATGCGACCAACAGCGACGCGGACGTCACATGCTACCTGACCACATGGGTCGACCCGGCGCCGAATGCACGGCAGCTGCAGGAGGCGGGTGGCGGCGCATGCACTGGGTTCACGATCATCGATGGAGACTGTTTCCTCAAGGACGGGTTCGACTTGACCACTGACGGCTTTGGACAGCAGGCGTACATCCTTGAGTCGGCGCCGCCACCACCGCCCGACCTACACCCGAACGTTGCGTGCAGCGCCTACATCCGCACGGCGGCGCAGGACATCATGGGGGAGTTCACCGGACACAGCGGCGGCTCCGTGCAGTCGAGCAACCTACCCGCGTTCACAAACCCAGCGGACTGCTGCAATGTATGTCGAAGCACTTACCAGTGCCTCGGCTTCACAATTGACGCCAACGGCATGTGCCTGCTCAAGAATGGAAACACCCTCGGCGGCACCATTGCACCAGGCCTCACCGCGTACACGCTTCCGAGTTCACCGCAGCCTCCCAACTCGCCGCCGGCCCCGCTGCACCCGCCTTCTCCCGCCCCTGCGCCCCCACCGCCACTGCCACCGACGCAGAGTCTAAACTTTGTCCCGGTGACCACCTCATGCGGCCAGCAGACGGTCTCTGCTGCTGGACACAAGACGTCGGTGGCGGGCGGTTCGAGCGGCCAGCGCATGGTTTACGTGAACGTGGTGACGGGGGCGTCCTTCGCAACGTATGAGGACTACGTTGCACTCGTGGCGCACAAAGCAGGCCACGTGACCATGGATGCGGCTATCACCGCGACTATGACAACCGACGCCACACCGACCGGGGATGTGAACCTCCGGTTAGGGTCCTACGTGGTCTACCAGTACCTGTATGACCATGACACGTTGAGCATGAATGGACTCGGCGGAGACTGGCGATTGGTCAACTTGGACGGAACCCTCTCCGCCACGGGGTGTCCTATGGGTGCCCCAGTCATGCCACCGGGCGCGCCGCGCCTTCCTCCGTCTCCCTCTCCGCAGCCGAGGCCACCTCCGTCGCCGCTCCCTTCGCCCCCACCACCAAGTCCACACCCGCCGTCGCCGAGCCCTCCACTGCCAACGGACTGCTCACTCTATGCAGGGCCTCAGGTAGGACACGACCACAATGGACCGCTCATCCTCACGTACAATGCGGTGGCCGGACCTCGGGGCGTGGAGTCATGCTGCCAAACCTGCCACAACACAGAAGACTGCTACGGGTTCACAATGTACCCGTTGCCCTTGGGCATGTGCTACCTGCACGGGCCCGGCACTGTCGTTACCGGCGCTTCCCAGAGCATGGCGGTCTACTCGCTCGACCACCCTCCGAGCCCACCGCCTCCTATGCACCCCCCAAGCCCTCCGCAACCGCCCAAGCCACCGTCGCCTGCGCGTCCGCCCTACATGCCGGGCCAGGCGACAACTCCACAGTCGCCGCCTCCAAGCCCGCCGCCATTGCCACCGCCGTCTCCGCCGTCTCCTCCGCACCCACCGCCCGTGCCACCATCGCCGCCGCGCAACCCTCCACAGCCTCCGAGGCCACCAAGCCCTCCACCCGACTTGCCAGCCCCACCTCCGTCTCCGCTGCTTCCGGGCCAGCGGCACAGCAACTATCACGTGATCGTGGGCATCGGCTTGGAGGCCACTGCAACCAGCCGCCGCCGGCAGCTATCGGTGTCGACCCTCGACCAATCGGTGCTGGACATGCTGCGCCATTCCATTGCGGTCTCGGCAGGACTGGCCGACTCGGACATGAGCGTGACATCGCAGACGGCCGCGGACTGGCTGGCGGACCAGCCGCCGCCGCCCTCGCCTTTCCCGCCGCCCTCACCACCACCGCCCTCGCGTCCGCCGCCAGTGCCGTCGCTCCCGCCGTCGCCGCTGCCTTCGCCTCCGCCGACGCCGCCTCCTCCGGGCCCAGAACCACCGCCTCCGTCTCCTCCGATGCCGTCCCTACCGCCGCCGCCCTCTCAACCGCCTTCCACACCCCCCAATGCTCCGCCGCCATCCCAACCTCCACCGCCGCCAGCCCCACCTCCACCATTATCCCCTCCAAGCAACCCGCCGAGCAACCCGCCGGCCAACCCTCCAGCACCGCCGGGCATTCCCGCACCTATCCGCCCTCCGTCCCCACCCAACGTGTATCCACAACGCCCTCCTCCGGCGTCCCCGCCACAACCGCCCAAGTCTCCACCTCCGCCCAGTCCCGTGTCACCGCCGCCGCCGTCTCCGCCGCCCTCTCCGCCGCCCTCTCCGCCGCCGCCAAGTCCTCCTCCTCCACTGGCACCGCCGTTGTCACCCTCTCCTTCGCCCAACGCGCCACCTTCACCCCCGCCACCACCGCTGACGGTCAGTGTGCTGGACTCGGGGTGTGGCGACATTGTCGTCACGGTTGGAGGCCACGACCCGACTCCAACTGGCCTAGGCACCGCAGAGACGCGCCTCGTCTACACGTATGGTGGCAGCAACCCCTACCTTGGGTCGTCGTCATGGCCATTAGTGGTCTCTCCCACCGAGACCCCCAACGTGCTGGAACCGGTGCTCAGCAACATTGCCGTGGGCACGGAGGTGGTGGATGGCGTGCGGTACCTCAAGATCAACAACAACTTTGTCTACCAGTACTCTCAGGACGCTACAAACACCGCCCTCGGCGTTAGCACTTTTTGGATGCTCATGAGCTCGACGGGTGCGCAGATGACCAGCTGGTGCCTGGCGGGGCGACGGCTGTTGGAAGAACGTGAGGTGGACACGCACAAGTGCGGCGCCGCGGGCATGGAGACATACATTGTCTCCGTGGTGCTGGACACGCCGAACCGCGCCTCCTACGACACGCTAATCGTGTCCATGGAGGCTCAACGCGTGGCCGACGAGACGGGGGACATTCACCTCCTCGACGCGTTGCCTAGCCATGGGCTTCATGGGACAACCGAGATCCGTGACTCAAGCGGCAGTCCTGTCTACATCTGCGGACGACCTACCCTTCGTTCGGCCGAGCGCCTGGTCACCCCGGCACCAAAGATGCCACCCTCGCCACCGCCCCCCGCCCCTCCTGGGTTGACGCACACGGTAACAGGAAGCATAGGTGCCAATGTGCTGTACGTGAACAATGGCAAGGACTATTGGATCACCTACGACGGAGGCTACCTGTCAGCGGGCGACACGCTCATCTGGACCCGTGCGGTGCCGTTCTCGGGCCTGCCTGGGTGCGCGCAGGCCGGTGACCCACTCCTCTACCCCACCGCCGACCCCTCGACCTTCCACTACGGCGGTGTACTGGACGCCGGGATCATGCACAGCATCCGACTGGAAGGAGTGGTGGGCAATGTGGAGTTTCATGCCTGTGTCAAGCTTTCGGGAACCGCCATCTTCAACTACAGACCGGACCTCGTGGCGTTTACCAATTTTGAGCCGCCGAGCGCGCCGCCTCCGCCAAGCCCCCCTCCGAGTCCGCCGCACAGTCCGCCACCCGACCCGCCTCCTCCTATCCGGCACAATGTGCGCCAGTACTTTTCGTACGGCTCCACCATGGCAGTGTTGATTCTGGCGGTCGGGCTCATGGCCAGCGTGTACTTGCGTCGTGGCATCGAGCTTGAGCAGAAGGATGTCGAGCGCGTCATCAAGGAGACGCCCGTTGAAGAAGAAATCGCACGCGGTCCATACAACGAGCCTCAGGGGGTGACCGTCCAGCCTGCGCTGGTGAGTGTCCCGCTGGGGAGGGATGGGTGGGGTGGAAGCGATGCGCGTGCGAACCGTAGCGTCCGTAAAAGAGACGAACGGCAGTCGTTGTTGGGATGATGTGCGTAGTCCAGTTGGAATAACATGTGTAGTGTACCACAAAATTAAGCGTACATGGCAAAGTACGTGCCGCCTTGGCGCCGCGGCGCTGGGGCCGAGGGCCCCCTCCAGCCACTGGCTGGCGCCCGCTCGACCGGCATCTCCCCGAGCGCGGCCGAGAAGACAGCAACGACCAACCTCCGCAAGGGCGTTGGCGGCGATGACCAAGAGCTGTTTGACAAGCCATATACCGTGGACAAGGTCGCGCTTGCACGCGCTGGCGTGAGCTCTGTGCTCACGCGCTTTGTGGCAAACCTGGATGAAGAGGCGCTACAGACGAGCCTGACCAAGAACACTGGTAGCTTTCTTAGCTCCTTTGGCGAGTACGAGAGTGTGCTCGGTAACCTGCGCGTCATCGAGGGCGCTGTCACCACCTGGAAGGACGACCTCGGCCAGCGCTTTGTGAGCGACCTCGACAGCGCTGGCGACGGACGCGCGCTGTCTGCGGCCCTCCGCACGCTGGGAAACCCGCTCGTTGCCGACCAGACCGATGTCTGGTCGAGCGTACTTGATCAGATTACAGAGCGCATGGTGAGTACCACTAGCTTTGAGAGCTTCACAGAGTTTGTGGAAGACGTCCAAGTTGGACGCATCATGATGCTCAACATGATCTACGCGGCGCGGTTGGGTGTGGGTCTACCCCTGCTTGCCGTGGGCTGGGGGTCGCCAGGCGGCCTGTCGGCGGTTCAGAGCATCTCGCTTACCGCCACCAACACCTCACTGAAAACGACATGGGAAGGGCTCTCATCAGACTCAGGGGAGAAGCCTATGCTTGTGGCCTCTGCGATGCGCACCGCCCGAGTGCTCGGTGCGATGGGCCTGACCCATGTCGACCTTTGGAACGAGTCAAGGACCGACGGTGAGCGCGTCTACGCCAAAATGGACACGTCCAGCAGCTGCTGGCCAGAAGATGGCAGTGTTGTCAGCGAGATGCTCAGCACAGCAGCCCTTGCCATTGACCTGCTAGACGCGGGTGCAGACGACGAGGAGCTGCTTCCGGTGTGGTCCCGTGTCCTTGGCCTAGTGCAGCAGGTGCTCGTGGACAAGCGGCATGCCCTGCTGCGTGCCAACTTCCCTGCACTGGACCCGAGTGATGCAAAGGTTCTTGTGCCAGTGGACCCAGCGCCTCCGCAAACTCCGGCCGCCCCTGTGCCACCCACCCCGCCGCCACCTGCGCCGCCACCGCCAATGGCACCTCCGCCGCCAATGGCACCTCCGCCGCCAATGGCACCTCCGCCGCCGCTTGCCCCACCGCCCCTCCCAGGAGGTGGTTCTGCTCCACCGCCGCTTGCGCCACCGCCGCT
>Ga0115003_10004010_pt1 | contig 11472 bp, 16 predicted proteins | sample ArcticOcean_MG_C_7_FD_88736 | JGI IMG/M metagenome (GOLD analysis project Ga0115003, IMG submission 88736) | Marine microbial communities from western Arctic Ocean - ArcticOcean_MG_CB11_88 | ecosystem: Environmental > Aquatic > Marine > Oceanic | place: Arctic Ocean: Canada Basin | collected... | reverse complement strand
ATCAACCGGCTTAAATTCAGAGGGGTCAACCACACCAATTAAGTTAGTATCGCTATCATGAATTATGTAGCTATAATTATCACTTAAACAGGGAATTATTTCTATATTTAACATCAGCTAATCAAAAATATACCAACTTCTGATAATAAATTTTTTAATTTAATATTGTTATTGTTAATAAAAGATATTCGGTTGTTATTAATTCCAACTATTTTTTTCATATTAATATTTTTACTATCACAAAGTTCATAAAAATCTTTAATAGTACACATATGTAGGTTTGGAGTATTATACCATTTATAAGGAAGAGATTTAGTTCTTGGCATTCTTCCAAAATAAAGCAAGTGAGCTCTTACTTTCCAGTACCCAAAATTTGGAATTGATACGACGGAAGCTTTTCCTATTCTAAGCAAATGATCAAGTACAGACACAGGATTATAAAATGCCTGAAGTGTTTGACTCAAGACCACATAATCAAATGATTTATCTGGAAACTGTCCCAATTCTGTTTCTGCATTTCCTTCAATTACTGACAACCCCTTTGAAATACATATTTCAACATTTTCTTCATTTAATTCTAATCCCCTAACATCAATATTTTTTTTTTCCGACAAAAATTTCATTAAAGTCCCATCGCCACAACCAACATCTAAAACTCTAGAATTATCAGGTAATAAGTCAGCTATTATTTCAAATTCTCTTTTCATTTTTTATAAGCCTCAAAACTAGAGTCTATAAAATTTTTTATTGTAATTAAAAATTTAGGTTCATTCACTAAAAAGGAGTCATGTCCTTTATCTGTTTTAATTTCTGAAAACGCCACATTAGCTCCGGAGGCATTAAGCGCAATAACAATATCTTTGCTGTGTTTTGTTGGGTACAGCCAGTCTGAAGAAAAAGATATAACCAAGAATTTTGTTTTCTGGCCTCGAAAAGCTTCCGTCAAGCCATTTTTGTATTGTTTGGATAAATCAAAATAATCCATAGCCCTAGTAATGTATAGATATGAATTTGCATCAAATCTTTCAACAAATGAATACCCTTGATGCCTCAAGTAACTTTCTACCTGAAAATCTGCATCAAAACTAAATTCATAATTAGCTTTTTCTTGTAATTTTCTTCCAAATTTTTCCTGAAGACCACTTTCAGATAGATAACTTATATGGCCAGCCATCCTAGCAACAGCTAAACCATTTTTTGGTAAATTTTTTGTTTTTCCATATCCTCCTTTTTTCCATTCAGGATCTGCCATTATGGCTTGTCTCGCTAATTCGTTTAGTGCAATGTTTTGTGCGCTGTGACTTGAGCTACATGCTATAGGAACAGCAGAAAAAGTTCTATCAGGAAAAGAAGCACAAAACTGAAGTAATTGCATCCCACCCATTGAACCTCCAAGTACACATAAAAGTTTTTCTATTTTAAAAAAATCTAATAAAGATTCTTGAGCACTAACCATATCTTTTATTGTTATAACCGGAAAATTTAATCCGTAAGGTTCGTTAGTCTTTTGATTTAAATCTTTTGGACCGTATGTACCCATGCAGCCACCTAATACATTTGCACAAATCACAAAATATTTGTCAGTATCTATTGCTCTACCAGGCCCAACAGCGGTGTCCCACCAACCTTCTCTTTTTGTTATTGGATTAATACCACTTATAAATTGATCTCCAGTTAATGCATGAAAAACTAAAATGGCATTACTTCTATTCTTATTAAGCTCACCATATGTTTCATACGCTAACGGAAAATCACTAATGGTTTGACCACAGTCTAACCTTAATGGTTTGTCTACTATTAGACGTTTTATATTCTCTGTTCTATAGTTCATATAAAAAAAAAGCCCAGCTAAACTGGGCGTACCCTGTTTAGCGAAATTTATTTTAGCGCCCGCAATTTGGTTAAATCAGCGCTACTTATATGTACTAAATAGTCACAAACTTGTCAATTTTATATGTGAAATTCAAATATAGTAATCAAGATAATTTTTATATATTAAATAAATATGAGACTACCTATTGCTAAAAGAATAAGTGCTGAAAAATATATTACCGGTTTAGGCGTTTTTAAAAAAAAACTGGCAAAAATAAAATTATCAGCTAATGAGTCTGCTTTTGGACCTAGTCCTAAAGTAATCAAAGAATACAATAAAATCTCCAAAAGCTTTAAACTATATCCGGACTCGGAAGGAACCGTTTTACGAAAAAAATTAGCAAAAAAATTTAAACTAGACTCATCTAGAATTATTCTTGGATCAGGATCAGATCAAATTTTTGAATTTATTTGCAAAGCATATTTAAATAAAAATAATGAAGTGATCGTTTCTAATTACAGCTTTATTATTTACAGAATATACAGCAAAATGAATGGTGCTAAAGTTGTGTATGCAAAAGAAAATAATTTTTTTGCATCTACTAAAAATATTTTGTCAAAAGTTACAAAAAAAACTAAAATAGTTTTTTTAGCAAATCCTAATAATCCTACTGGAACTTATATTGACAAAAAAGATCTTAAAGATTTAAGAAAAAAATTGAGAAGTGATATTTTGCTTGTAGTTGATGATGCTTATTTTGAATACGTCAAAGAAAAAAATTATAGCTCAGGTTTAAATTTATTTTCTAAAAGCAAAAACGTTATTGTGACTAGAACTTTTTCAAAAATATATGGTTTGGCCGGCTTAAGAATAGGCTGGGGATATTCATCAAAAAAAATTATAAAAAGTTTGAATCAGGTGAAACCACCGTTTAATGTAAATATGCCAGCTTTACACGCAGCTACCGCAGCTATTTTCGATAAAAATTGGTTAAAAAAAGAAATTGATCATATCAGTAATTGGAGAAAAATTATGTTTAAAAAATTCGAAGAGATGAAAATTTCAACCAACGAAGGTAGTGCAAATTTTCTTTTAATTTATTTTAATAAAGTAAAAACTAATTCCACAAAAGTATTTAAAGAATTAGCTAAATCTGGAATAATACTTAGAAAAATGGATACGTATGGCATTAATAATTCTTTAAGAGTCACCATTGGCAAACCAGATGAAAATAAAAAATTTATATTTAAATTAAGAAAGATTTTGAATGTTTGAGAACATAAGCATAATCGGCTGTGGATTAATTGGTTCTTCTATTTTAAGAGCTTTAAATAAAAAAAAAATATCGAAAAAAATAACTGTTTATGACAAGTCTAAAGAGGTGCTTTCACATTTAAGGCAGGAAAATTTAAGTATAAATATAAGTAATGATATTCGTGTTTCAGTAAAAGATGCGGATGTCGTAATTATAGCTACACCACTAAGCTCATATAAAGAAATTCTCTTATCAATAAAGGATCATTTTAAAAAAGGTTCAATTTTGACAGACACCGGATCTGCAAAAAAAGAAATTAATAAGATTATTGAAAATTTAAATTTAAAAGATGTTTCTTGGATAGCATCTCATCCTATAGCTGGAACTGAGAATAGTGGTCCTAAAGCTGGTTATGCAGAATTATTTGAAAATAGATGGTGCATCATTTCACCTTCGCCAAAAGCAAAAAAAGAAGAAATAGAAAAAATTGAAATATTTTGGAAAAAAATTGGATCTAAAGTTAAGATAATGTCTTTTGAAGAACACGACCATATATTATCTCTGACTAGCCACTTACCGCACGCAATAGCTTTCAACATAGTTAGAACAACAATTAATGATGAAGATAAGTTTAAAAAGGAAATTATTCAATATAGTGCGGGGGGACTAAGAGATTTTACGAGAATAGCAGCATCTGACCCCTTGATGTGGAGAGATATTTTTATTGATAATAGTGAAAATATTTTAAAGGCTTTAGACAATTTTGTGATCAATTTAGAAGAATTAAAAAAAGCTATAATTGACAAAAATGGTGACAAATTAATTAAACTATTTTCAGCAACAAAAGAGGTTAGAAAAGAAATTATTGAAGCCGGTCAAGACACAAAAAAACCGAATTTTGGTAGAGAAAAAAATTAAGAATATTTTTCTATTTCAGAATAAATTTTGTGTTCTATTTCTTTTACAAAATCAGTCTTATCTTTTCCTGGCATAATCGGCTCTAAAAAAGAAATATGAATATCACCATTATATTTCATAAAACTATTTTTTGGCCAAATCTTTCCAGAATTTAAGGCAACTGGAATACAGGGTAGACCTAAAGTGTCATATATTCTTCCTATACCTTTTTTAAAAGGCTGTCTTTCTCCATATCTAACCCTAGTGCCTTGTGGAAATATAAGCAAAGGTCTGTTCGTTCTTTCTATTGAAGATTTTATCTTATCGAAAAAATTTAGATTTTTTTTAGTTGTTGTTTCTCTTATTATTTCAATAGACCCTATTTTTTTTAAATACCAACCAAATAATGGAATTTTTAATAATTCCTTTTTAAGTATAAAAATTGGAAAATCAACTGGTGCCTGCAGAACAAAGGTTTCAAACATCGATTGATGAGCGCTAGCAATAAAAAATTTATCTACTTTTTTTAAATTTTCTAGGCCATGAAAAATTACTTTAGTATTTAGTAAAACTTTCAGCAGAAAAATAATATAATAAGCTAAAAACTTTCCGCAATATAAAGTAAATTTATTTGATAAAATTAATGTTGGGATAGCTAATATAAAAACTAAAATTATTCCTGAATATAGAAAAATATTGAAAATTAAAGATTTGATAAATTGCATTAAGAGTTTATTAATTTTAATAAATCTTGTTTCTTTTTAATAATTTTAAATTTATTTTTGTAGACTAAAATTTCAGCTATCAAAGGTTTGGTGTTATAATTTGATGACAATGATGACCCGTACGCACCCGTGTTAGTTATGGCCACATATTCATTTTCAGATAATTTTTGGTATTTTTTATACTTAGCAAACTTACATGTTGACTCACAAATTGGACCTACGAATTCTATAGAATTATTTGTTTTTTTATTTGTTTTATATATTGGAATTATTTCATGTCTAGCATCATATAAAGCCGGTCTCATAAAATCATTCATACCAGCATCTAGGATTATAAAATTTTTATTTTTTCCTTTTTTAATATATTGAATTTTGCTAACTATGATTCCAGAGTTTCCCACCAATGATCTTCCGGGCTCAAATATAATTTCACACCCTATCTTTTTTTTAAAATTAAAAACTAACTTTGCATAGTTATTTAAATTGATCAATTTGTCTTTTTTTTGATAACTAATTCCGAAACCACCACCCAAATCAACATACTTAAGTTTTATATCTAAATTATGAATTACTTTTGCAAGAACCTTTAGTGTTTTTTTGAACGGATTGTCATTAAGAATTTGGCTGCCTATATGCACACTTAGAGCATCAATCTTTATATTTTTATATCTTTTTATATTTTTATAGAAATCAGAAAAGCTTTTTATTGATACCCCAAATTTATTATCAATCTTACCAGTCGATATTTTTTCATGAGTTTTTGCATCAATGTCTGGATTAAGTCTAAAACCAATCGATATTTTTTTATTAGATCTTTTTGCTATATTGTTTATTAATCGAGCTTCACTTTCTGACTCAACATTAATTAAGAGTATCTTTTTGTTTATAGCTAGTTTTATCTCTTCTTCAGTTTTACCCACACCTGAAAAAACTATTTTACTAGGCTTAATCCCTGCTTTGAGAGCCTTAAGTAGCTCACCCCCAGAAACAACATCTGCTCCAGAACCTAGTTTTTTGAGTTTTTTTAAAATAACTAAATTAGCATTCGCTTTTGTTGCAAAACAAACAAGAGGATTAACATTTTTAAAAGCTTTAACAAAATTTAAATAATTTTCTTCTATTTGTTTTTCTGAATATAAGTAAAAAGGAGTCTTATTTTTTTTTATAATATTGAACACTGAAGAATTTTCAACAAATAATTTTTGACTAATATACTTAAATTGAGACATATATTATAAAAAATTTAAAATTTCTTGTTGAGATTTAGCTTTGTATTCTGGTTCAGATTTTTTTCCACAACCCTCTAATAACAAAAAACTTATAAAGATGAAAAAAATAATTTTCATTTATTTTCCTTTTTGTATTTCTTGATCATATTTTTTATATTTTTAGGAGATGTTCCTCCATAAGAGTTTTTCGAATTCATTGAATATTTAACTTTAAATATTTTTAACACGCTCTTATCTAAACCTTTATAAATTTTATTTAAATCATTATAATTAACTTGATCAAGTGTTAAATTATTTTTTTCCGCAAAATTGACTAATTTTGAAGCAATCCCGTATGAATCTCTAAATGTTAATTTTTTTTCTTTTACTAAATAATCTGCAAAATCAGTTGCAGTAGTAAAACCTTCATTAGCCATTTTTAACATTCTTTCTTTTGATGGCTGCAAACTATCTATTAATTCATAGCTCATAGTAAGAGTGTCCTTTAATGTATCATATCCCTCAAAAACTAAACTTTTGTCATCTTGTAGATCTTTAAAATAGGACATGGGAAGCCCTTTCATTATTGTTAGAATTGAGTTTAGTTTTCCATAATTTATTCCTACTCTACCTCTAATTAATTCCGCGGGATCAGGATTTTTTTTCTGGGGCATAATTGAAGATCCTGTTAACATTTTGTCTTTAAAACTAATTAATTTATAGGCATCCGAATTAAAAATTATAAAATCTTCTGCCATTCTAGAAAGATGCATTGCACAAACTGCCGCTGCATATAAAAAATCGATTACAAAATCTCTATCAGAAACCGAATCTATCGAATTGTCTGTCGGCTTTTTAAAGCCTAGCTTTTTAGAAGTATAATTTCTATCTATTTTAAAAGAAGTGCCAGATAGAGCAGCGGATCCTAAAGGCGACTCATCGAGTAGGTTTAAATTATTATTAAATCTTTTTTTATCTCTTTTTAACATCTCATAATAAGCTAAAAGGTAATGAGCGAATGAAACAGGTTGAGCATTCTTCAAGTGAGTCAGTCCAGGCATCACAGTATCAATATTTTTTTCTGATTTTTTGATTAAAGAACTCATAACTTTAGAGATATCTTTTAAAATAATTTTAGTTGAATCTTTAACCCACAATTTGAAATCTGTTACAACTTGATCATTTCTTGATCTAGCGGTATGCATATAGCCAGCGGCTGGACCTATGATGTCAAATAATTTTTTTTCTATATTTAGATGAATATCTTCAAATTTTTCCTTAAAAATAAAATTACCTTTGTCGATTTGTGACTTGATCTTATTTAATCCATTAATAATTTTTTTACCATCAACGGAAGGAATAATTTTTTGTTTAACGAGCATTTGTGTGTGAATAATTGAAGCAAAAATATCCTGTTTATAGAGTCTTTTATCTACGTTAATAGAAGATCCAATTCTTTTAAAAGACTCAGATATTTTGCCTTTTAGCCTTTTTGACCACACTGTTTTATTTTTATTTTTCATTTTACTATGTTAATTTCAATTTAAATTAATATGAAAATTAGTAAATCTTTTAAAATCTATATTCAAATAATATCTGCATTTTTTATTGGTCAATGTCTTTACGCTGACACTAATTTCTCGAAAAATATAGTTATTCATGAAAAACCCAAGGCAATTTATGAACTTAAATTTAAAGATATTAATCTTCAAGAAGTTGATCTAACCAATAAAAAAGGCAACATCATGATCTTGAACTTCTGGGCTACTTGGTGTGCGCCATGTAAAAGAGAGATGCCATCATTAGAAAAATTAGCTGAAAATAATCCTGATATAAAAGTTTATCCAATTAATATGGAAAAACCTAACAAACTTAGAACAAGAGACTTTTATTCTAGTGTTGGCATAACAAGTTTAGATATATATTTTGATCCTGAGCTCAAACTAGTAAAGCTATTCAAGATGAGAGGTTTGCCCACAAGCATACTAATAAATAAAAATGGACTGGAGTTTGGTAGGGTTGTAGGCGAAATTGATTTTGAAAACCCTTTATTTTTAGATCTATTAAAAAAACATACTTAATCTTTAAAAAAATAAGCTAAAAGAACTAAAACTATAATCGCAATAAATTGTAAAAGAACCCTTAGTTGCATCAACTTATTGGAATATTTTTTACTAGTATTACCACCTTTAAATAAAGTATAAATACCCAAAATTAAAACTATGGCCACAGCACCTAAAAGTGTAAAACCTATAAAATTAAAAATAAAATCTGACATAACCAATTTACTATCATGAGCTACTCACTTAACACAACAATTTTGAATCCACTTTCTGAACAAAAACCAAAAAACGCTGTTATACTTTGTCACGGATACGGAGGTGACGGTAAAGATATTTCTATTTTAGCCGGATATTGGAAACATCATATGCCTGACACAGTATTTATATGTCCAGATGCACCTGAAAAATGTGCAGTAAGCCCAACAGGATTTCAATGGTTTGATTTAATGAACCAAACATCGGATCAAATTTTAACCAAATCTTTTATTGCCGAAATGAAATTAAACAAATTTATTGATGAAGTTAAGGAAAAATTTAATTTAGAAACTAAAAATATATCCATTGGAGGATTTAGTCAGGGATGTATGATTAGTTTACAAACTGGATTAAAAAGACTAGATAAGGTAAACTCTATAATTGGTTTTTCAGGAAGAATTATAAGTACAGAGCATTTAGATAAAAATATAGTTTCTAGACCAAATATAATTTTAATGCATGGTGATAAAGATGACGTAGTTCCTGTAACTTCTTTATTAGAAGCTAGAGAATTTTTCAATAATAAAAATTATAAAATAGAGACCAAAATTTTAAAAAACTGTGAACATCGTATTCCTACTGAAGGAAGTAGTCTTGGGTTAGAGTTTTTAAAAAAAAATTTATATTAAGTAAATATTGAGCTGAAACAAAATTATAACTTGAATTCATTTAGTTATTCAGATAAATTTTAACAATGATTATTTCAGCTAATGAAAAAGTTCCATTAGAAAAATGCCCAGCTTTGGTTTTAAATGCTGACTTTAGACCTTTAAGCTACTACCCTTTGTCACTATGGTGTTGGCAAGATGCAGTTAAGTCAGTTTTTTTAAATAGAGTAAGTATTGTATCTAACTACAAAAGAAAAATTAGAAGTCCATCTTTTGAAATGAGTCTTCCAAGCGTGATAGCTTTGAAGAGTTTTGTAAAACCTTCAGAAAACCCGAATTTTACAAGATTTAATGTTTTTTTAAGAGATAAATTTACGTGTCAATATTGTGGAGATAAAAAAGATCTCACCTATGATCATTTACTACCAAAATCCAAAGGAGGACTGACTGATTGGGAAAATGTAGTAACTGCTTGCTCTACATGCAATGTAAGAAAAGGGGGAAAACTTTACAGACATTGTGATTTAAAGTTAAATAATATGCCTTATAAACCAACGGTAGATGACCTCCACAAAAATGGCAGAAATTTTCCACCAAACTTTCTACATGAAAGCTGGATGGATTATCTATACTGGGATATTGAATTAGAGCCTTAATTAAATTTTTTCCGATATTGTTATTGCAATCCGAGATGAAGTTTTTATGACCTTATCTAAAAGTCCATATAATCCAGATTTAGTTGCGCCACCCTCGTACGCGATATCTTTGTGTTCTAATTCGTCGTCTCTAAATTTTATTATTTTTTCTTTAAGTTCTTTTTCATCTTCAGCAAGTTTATATGTTTGATTTTTATAATGATCTCCAATCACTTCTTCAACCGATGCCGTACAAAGCATAGTTGCTTTTTTACCCAACATTGCAGTACCAAAACCCAGGGTAACTCCCAAAATATCCCAAAGAGGCAATAATTTAGTTTTATTTATTTTTCTTTTTTTTATTTCATTTTCAAAAAATTCATAATGTTCTTTTTCGTGCTCTTTCATTTCTTCAATTTGCCTTTTTAATTCCTCATCTTGTTTAAAAGTTTTAAGCGCCAAAAGTTGACCTTCATAAATTTTAATAGCACCTCTTTCTCCAGCATGGTCAACTCTTATTATTTCTTCCAGATATTTTTTATTTGTTTTTTTCATAATTAATTAAAATTCTAATCATAATAACACCTAGCAGCATAGAAATAAGTGTATTAATTGTAGCAAGTGAAAGGCCTAAAACCCTAAAAGTTACATCTTTACAGCTTACTATTTTCTTTTCTAATTGCTTTAAAAGATCTTGAGTTGATACGGCTTTATCGCCGTTGCCTAGGTCGCAAACTAAAGACTCACTAAAAAAACCTTGTTCTATTCCAAAGTGATAAAAAGAAACAACTGCACCAAAAATAAATATCAAACCCACAATCAATGAGATAATTTTTTCATATTTATTAAGAACAAAAATTAAAGCAATGAGAATAATTGCAGATAAATAGGGGATACGTTCGATCAAACATAAATTACATGGCTTATGATCCAAAATATATTGAATAAAGTAAGCAGTAATTAATATAAATACACTTAATATTAAAACGATGTTTAGGGTAAATTTATTTTTAATAGCAGACATTATCTAAATAGTAGGTATAAAATTGATGCTATTATTACAATTACTATTCCACCAACCGTAAACCATATAGCACCTTTTTTTTCTATGAATTGACCAAATTTACTTCCATACAAAGAGGTTAAATACGCGACAAGAAAAAATCTTAATCCACGTGTAAAAAGACAAATAAAGAAAAATACAAAAATATTAAAACCTATAATTCCACTAGTAATAGTAAATACTTTAAAAGGCAAGGGAGTAAAGCCTGCCAAGAACATAATACCCAGCCAAAGAAAAAAACCTCCTTTGGACGATATTTTATCTTGAACTTCAAATAGTTCTTCTTCATAACCGTAAAGTTCAATTACCACCATAGACATGTCTAAAAAAAACACACCAAGCATGTATCCAAACAAGCCGCCAAGAACAGAAAATATCGTAGCAATTAAAAAAATTTTTATATAATCTTCTTTCTTAGCAATCACCATAGGTACAATCATTAGATCTGGGGGGACGGGAAAGATGAAACTTTCAATAAACGCAACAAAACCTAATAAAGGTTTCGAAAATTTATGCCTAGCAAGCTCCAGACATTTAACGTATAAATTTTTTAACATTATGAATTTAAAATGCACAATACTTAAGTACCTGGCAAGCCTAATATTATCCCCAATAGCAATCTATGCCGTTTTAATTCTAGCTAGAATATTTGGTGCCAGCTATGAATTTACGCACGGTGAAACATTTATTATTTGGCTTTTAATGGCAATTTTGATTTCTCAAAGCGTTACTTGGAAAAAATAATTAATGAGTGAGCCAATAGACATAAAGACTAAAAAAATTGTTCCTAAAGCTATTAATCAAGGATTTGATAAGTCTATGGTGCATGAAGCATTACAAAAAAATATTATTTCGCACTGGGATACTTGGGGCAAGCTTCAATCATTATGGACAAATAGAGCTTACAAAACTTTTAAAGATTTTGATAAATATCTCGTTTTAATTTATTT
>Ga0115003_10004006_pt1 | contig 11477 bp, 10 predicted proteins | sample ArcticOcean_MG_C_7_FD_88736 | JGI IMG/M metagenome (GOLD analysis project Ga0115003, IMG submission 88736) | Marine microbial communities from western Arctic Ocean - ArcticOcean_MG_CB11_88 | ecosystem: Environmental > Aquatic > Marine > Oceanic | place: Arctic Ocean: Canada Basin | collected... | reverse complement strand
TGTAATTGAAGAATATTTATTAGATACAAATATTCCGATTTTGAGTGAGGAAGGTGCTAAAATATCTTTTCAGGAAAGAAAAAAATGGGAGTATTCTTGGTTAGTAGATCCCTTAGATGGTACAAAAGAATTTGTAAAAAGAAATGGAGAATTTACAGTAAATATTGCTATGATTCATGAAGGGAATCCTATTATGGGAGTGATATATGTTCCTGTGAAAAAAGAATTGTATTTTGCTTTGGAGGGATTAGGTTCTTTTAAAACACCAAATTTTATAGATAAAATTACAGATTTAGAAAAGTTAATTTCTGTGTCAGATACCTTGCCAATTAAACAAAAGAGAGATACTTATATTATTGTTGGTTCTCGTTCTCATATGTCAGAAGAAACGGAGCAATTCTTTAATGATAAGAGAAAAGAAAATGATAAGGTAGATGTAATGGCAGTCGGTTCTTCATTAAAACTTTGTATGGTTGCAGAAGGAAAAGCAGATGCTTACCCAAGGTACGCACCAACTATGGAATGGGATACAGGAGCTGGGGATGCTATTTGTAGAATGGCAGGATTTCAGGTTTTACAATATAATACAGAAAATCCAGTGGAATATAATAAGGAAAACCTGATAAATCCTTGGTTCTTGGTAAAATAAACCAATGAAAACAAAGATAAAAAATACATTAAAAGATAAAGATTTTTTAGAAATTATAAAGGGAAGTGGCATTTCCTTCTTTTTAAGGTTTGGAGGTTTGACTGTTGGGTATCTTCTTACTTTAGTTATTGCACATTTATTTGGAGCTAAAGGATTAGGTGACTATGTATTAGCTATTACTGTTTTAAGACTCTTTACTTTATTAGCTAAACTTGGGCTAGATACTACTTCTATTCGTTTTATTGCATCTTTTGCCTCACAAGATAAATGGACTAGTATTTTTAGATTTAGAAAACAAGTTGTTTCTATTTTATCTCTTTCTTCTATAGTATCTTCTCTATTGATGTATTGCTTCGCAGAACCTATTGCAGATTTAATAAATGCAAATTACAAGTACATTCAGTTAAATGCATTTTTGGTATTACCAATGTCATTCTTCATGTTACATTATCAAAGTTTGAGAGGATTAAAAAGAATTGCTGAGTTCTCTTTCTTTTACAGGATGTCTCAAGCTTTGTTCTCGGTAATATCAATTGTTATAATATATCAATTTTTCACTACTTCTGATGTCCCTGTTTACGCTTATTTTGTAAGTGTATTGATTGTGTCCCTGTTATCCTTTTTCGCTTTTACATATTGGTTAAATAAGAGATCAAATGGAAAAGAAAGTGCGGACTTAGAAATTAAAAGTTATGCAAACTTATTGAAAATTTCTATTCCATTAATGTTTGCTCAATCGGTTCAATTTATAATGGCTTGGACGGATAAACTAATGCTTGGTAACATGACTTCTCCAGAAGAAGTTGGTGTCTATCATACCGCTTTTAAACTTTCTATGTTTGCATCTATAGCTCTGATGTCTGTTAATAGTATTGCTTCACCAAAATTTGCTGAAATGTATGCTGAAAATAATATGAAAGGATTGAAGAAAGTCGTTCATCAATCTACAAAAATGATTTTTTGACTTCTGTTCCTTTAGTATTTATCTTCTTTATTTTCCCTGATTTTTTATTAGGGTTATTTGGAGAAGAATTTAAAGTTGGTGTAACTGCATTTATATTCTTATCTTGCGGAAGATTAATCAGTTCCTTTTCTGGTTCTGTAGGTACTATTTTACAAATGACAGGAAATCAGAATATTTACGCTAAAATATTATTTATTGGGGCAATACTAAATATAACTTTAAATTTAATTCTTATACCGGAAACTAGTCCTTTAGCGTCTTTAAATATTGTTGGGATGAATGGAGCTGCTTTTGCTTCTATGTCTAGCTTAATTATTTGGAACCTAAGCATGGTTTTTATCGTTAAAAAGAAGTTCGGGTTTTATACATTTTACATACCATTTATTAAAAGATGACAAATAAATTGCCAAATTTTCTGATTGTAGGAGCGGCTAAAAGTGGTACCTCATCCTTACATAATTACCTTAACCAACATAAGGAAGTTTTTATGCCTTCTTATAATGAAGAGGGGATGAAGGTAAAGGAACCTAGGTTCTTAATAAAAAATGCAGTTGAAAATAGATTACATAATGGTGTCTGGAGTTGGGAAGAATATCAAAATCTTTTTAAAGGAGTTACTGGAGAAAAGGCGGTAGGAGAATCTAGTGTCTTGTATTTATATTACTATGAGCTAGCTATAGAAAATATAAAAAAATATTTAGGGAAAGAGATTAAGATTATTATCATGCTTAGAAACCCTACAGATAGAGCATATTCCGCTTTTCAACATGTTTCCAGAGGGTTTCAAGAACAAAATTCTTTTGAAGAATCATTATTAATTGAAGAAGGTCGGTTAGATAGAAACCCAGATTTAACTCCAATGGTAATGTATCAAGAAATGGGAATGTATTTTAAAATGGTGAAATCCTTTCAGAATAATTTTAAAAATATTCATATCATTTTCTATGATGATTTTAGAGATAATACTGAAAAGGAGATGAAGAAAACATTTCAATTTTTAGGACTCTCTTTAAGTACAGATATTGATTTTTTCACCAGACATAATGTTGGAGGTAAAAGATGGAAAAATGATAAAATGAAACATTTTTTCATGAAAAACAATCCTATTAAATCATTATTTAAAAAAGTGTTTTCTAGTAGTTTTCGTATAAAAATCAGAAATAATATGGTTTCGGTAAGCACTAATAGAGTTGTGCCTATGAATGTCGAAACAAGGGTAAAATTAAATAATACTTTTAAAGAGGATGTAGAGAAACTATCTGAGTTATTGAATAGAGATTTGACTAAATGGACAAATAATGGGAAAACCTAATTTATTTATAGTAGGAGCCGCTAAAAGTGGAACAACTTCATTACATAATTATCTAAATCAACATAAAGATATATTTATGTGTAGTCCTAAAGAGCCACATTTTTTAATAAATAATGAAATTGGAGTAGAAAGAATTCCAGTAGGGATTACAGAGAAAAAAGCCTATGAGGAGTTGTTTGATATAGGTAAAGACAAAAGGTATAAAGGGGAGTCTTCTGTGATGTATTTAATGTACCCAGAATTAGTTATTCCAAAGATAAAACAAGAATATGGGGAGGAATCTAAGGTTATAATTATGCTAAGGAATCCAGTTGAAAGAGCATATTCAGGGTTCCATCATGTGAAGAGATATAATGTGAAGGAGGATTGTAAAGATTTTAAAACTGCTTGGTATAAATCAGAAATAAGGTATTTAGAGAATAAAGATATGACTCCGGCTTCAAGGTATCAAGAATTAGGAATGTATTTTCTTCAAGTTCAGCAATACTTAAGTCAGTTGAATAATGTACATATTATTATTTATGATGATTATAAAACTGATTTTCAAGAAGAAATTAATAAAGTGTTTGACTTTTTAGAGTTGGAAAGAGTTGTAGTAAATGCCGAACAAAAACATATGGTTGGTGGTTGGGAATGGGAAAATGAAAGAATGAAAAAATTGATGATGAAGGATAATTCCTTAAAGTCAGTTATCAAAATGATACTCCCCTTTAAATATTTAAGAAAGAAAATTAAACTAAAGATACAAGAAAGGTCAACAGTTAAAGTCTCATTAATACTTGAGGAAGATAAACAAATGTTGAGAAACTTTTATAGAGAAGATGTGAGAAAACTCTCTGTATTATTAAATAGAAATTTAAATTTTTGGATAGAATGAGTTTACCTACTTTCTTTTGTTTGGGTGCGGCCAAGAGTGGAACAACTACTCTTTATGATATCTTGCGTCAACATCCTGACATTTTCCTTCCTAGCTTTAAAGAACCACATTTTTTTGATATCCCAGAAAATTATATAAATGGAATAGAATGGTATGAGAAGAATTATTTTAGATCGGTAACTAATAAAGTAAGTGCAGATTTCACTCCTTCCTATTTTTTTGAAAGAGAAGCTCCTAAAAGAATTTTTACTGATTTAGGATCAGAAGTTAAGTTTATTGTTTTATTAAGAAACCCTGTTGATAGAGCTTATTCTCATTATCTACATTCTTTAAGAGATGAGTATGAAAAATTAAGTTTTGAAGAAGCTTTACAGTTAGAACCTATACGTTTAAAGAAATTTTTAGAAGAAGAAGATTATCTATCGTATTTAAGAAATTCTTATTTCCATCAAGGTTTATATGCTGAAATGCTAGAAAGATATTTAAAATATTTTTCTCTAGAAAACTTCTTATTTATTAGTTTTGAAGACGAGCTTCTTTTGAAAAGAGAGGAGACAATAAAGAAAATTTTGAACTTCATAGATGTTTCGGAATCGGTTGTTTTAAAAACAAATTTTAGAAGTAACCCTGCAAGTAAAGAGAAATCAAAAACTCTAAAAAAATTGATGAAAAAAAGAGGATGGTGGAGAAAGATATTGAAATTTCTAGTACCATCTATCCAGTTACGACAGATTATTAGAAATAAAATACAACGAGCAAATATTGAGGAATTTAAGGCGGATAAATTATCTAAAAAGTTAAAAGAAGAAATATTTAATAAATATTTTAAAGAGGATATCTTGAAATTTGAAAAATTAACCAATAAAAAAACAAACTATTAATGAGATTAACACAAACACATAAGTTTTTTGATTCGTTACTATTATTCTTATTAGTATTTAGTGGTGGAGGATTATTGTTCGTGTTTAATAGAAAAATATGCACTATATCCCTGTTTTGTATAGCACTTTTTGTTATTATTTTTATGGGGAAAAGAATAAAATTATCTGTTTTTAATTCTTCTCTTTTTTCTTTAATATTTTTATTTTCAGTTATTATAATAAATTATTTAACTTCTATAGGAAATCAGGAGGTGATTAAATATTACTTCCATTTATTAAATATTAGTTCTTGTGTTCTTATATCTACACATTTTTTAAATAATAGAGATAAATCATATTTTTTAAACAGAATAAGGTTTATTCTCAAAGTAGTTTTATTTTATTCTATTTTCAATTTTTTATTTTATATTATAGTTAAGAATTCTCTTACACAAATAATATACAACTCTGATAAAACAATGTACACCTTCAGTCAAATATTTTTTTATAATCCAGAAAAATCATCTTTTCACTTATTTGGAATTGAGCTTGTAAGAAATCAGGGTTGGTTTTGGGAGCCAGGTATCAATCAGATTTATTTAAATATTTTTCTGTATTTAGAGGGCTTTGTATTCAAAAAAAATAGATGGATTATTTTATTGATAGTTTTAACTATTTTTACAACTTATTCTACAACAGGAATGATAATTATGTTGATTATTTTATTTTTTATTTTTAAATCATCTATTAAAAGAAACCCAATTTTAGTTCTACTCGCAATTGGGATTATGATCCCATTTTACTTTATAACCAAAACAAATATTGAAGAAAAATTAGACACCTCTTCTTTTCAAAAAAGGTATTTTGATTTAATTCAAACTCTATCAATAGCAAAAGATTACCCTTTAACTGGTATAGGTTTAGATGTTGACTATTTTTCTGAATTTCGTTCTAGTTATAATATGGATGATGAATTTAGAAGGTCAATTGAACTGTCGACAAGTTTCGAATCGAAAACTAAATCTACTGAAAAAGGAAGTTCAAATTCTGTAACATATTTAATGGCAGCAATGGGATTTCCTATTTCCTTTTTTCTTCTTTATTGTATGTTTAAACAAACATTATTTACACATAAAAAAGGAATTTTAATGATGATTATTTTTATATCAGTTTTTTCAGAACCATTACTGTTAAGGCCATTTTTTCTAATTTTTATTATCTCAGGAATGATTGAATTTTTTAGTAAATTTACAAAATTGAAATTAAAATGATGAAAAATATATTAATTACTGGAGGTTCGGGATTTATAGGTTCCAGATTATGTGAAAAATTACACGAAAGAGGATATAAGATTACCATTTTAGATAATTTATCAGAGCAAATTCATGGTACTGCAGAATCTTCTCTTTTTCAAAAAGTAAAAGGAAAATGCATTTTTATAAAAGGAGATGTTAGGAATAAAAAGGATTGGAAAGAAGCAATAAAAGGACAAGACATTGTAGTTCATTTAGCAGCTGAAACTGGTACTGGACAATCTATGTATGAAATAGAAAAGTATAATGATGTAAATATAATGGGAACCGCTAATCTGTTAGAAATTTTAGCAAATACGGAACATTCTGTTAAAAAAATGATTGTGGCTTCCTCCAGAGCTATTTATGGTGAGGGTAAATATAATTGTAAAATTCATGGAGACCGATATCCTTCAAAGAGAAAGGAAAAAAATATGAAGAAAGGAGAATTTAATCCTAAATGTGATATTTGTAATACAGAACTTAACCTTGTAGCTACAGATGAAAAATCTAAGATTCATCCTTCTTCAATTTATGGAATAAACAAACAACAACAAGAACAAATGGTGATGCTCATGGGAGATTCATTAGGAATTCCATCTGTTGCTTTCCGCTATCAGAATGTGTATGGCCCCGGACAATCTTTGTCCAATCCTTATACTGGTATTTTATCCATTTTTTCTACGAGAATTCTTAATAAAAATAACTTAGATATTTATGAGGATGGATTGGAAAGTAGAGATTTTGTATATATTGATGATGTTGTAGATGCTACTATTTTAGGTATTGAGAAAGAAGAAGCTAACGGAGAGGTTTTTAATGTTGGTTCGGGAATAGCAACAACTGTAAAAGAGGTTGCGGAATCTTTAAAGAAATTTTATAATTCTGATATTAGTATCTCAATAAGTGGTAAATATAGATTAGGAGATATAAGACATAATTATGCAGATTTAAATAAAGCTAAGACTCTTTTAGGATTTATTCCAAAATATAATTTTCAGAAAGGAATTTTGGAATTTGTAAGTTGGGTAAAAACTAAAGAAGTAATGGAAGATAAATATGAAAAATCGGTACAAGAGTTAAAAAATAAAGGATTGATGAAATGAAAAAAAATCTACTAATATTTATTCTATTTTTCCCTGCTTATCTATTATCAGCTCAGCAAATAAACCCTGATTTATATGGATTTGCAACTTCTAATACTTTTACATATTGTGATGTATCAGATACTTCATTTATTAGTAAAGTCATAGCAATAAATCCGCAAGTTTTAAGGTTTCCTGGTGGTGCTGTAGGCAATTTCTATCATTTTGATAAGAGTGGATATGGTTTTGATTTTAATGAAATTGATAAACATCATAACGGTAAATTCCCTAAAAGATCAAGAGGATTAGAAAATTCACGGAAGAAAAATAAACATTACCATGATTATATTGATGATTTTATTACGTTAGCAAAAAAAACAAAAGCAAAGGCTGTGTTGGTTGCAAATCCTTTTGTAGAAGATGATAATGATATTATTTTTATGATTCAAAAACTTCATAAAAATAATATTGAAGTTATTGGAGTTGAATTAGGTAGTGAATTATCAAATCGAAGTTATTTCCTAAAAGGGTATACCATTGAAGATTATATGTTTTTTGCACAAAGATGTTCCAAAAATATTAAAAAACAATTTCCTGAAATAAAAACTGCAGTTGTAGCAGCTCCATTAGGTAAAAGTAAAAGTCATAGGCATAATATTTGGAATAACAGATTATCTGTAATGAATTTTTATGATGCAATTATTATTCATTCATATGCAAAAGTTATACAAGGAAAGGCAATAGATGGGCAAATGGTTTTTGAAGATATTGAAGGTAAAAACAAAAAAGAACAGTTTGAGATATATAAGAATAGAGCTCTTAATTATTTAATGAAGGAATATGATAGTGAAGTTCGAGAATATGTTAGGATCTATAATAAACCTATTTGGGTTACAGAGTGGAATCTGCAAATGTCAAAAACTACAGGAAATACTTTGTTACAATCACTATTTGTTACTCAATACTTTTTAGAAGTTTTTAGTAACCCCAACTTATCATCTATTGAATTGACTACTTATCATAATTTAGGTGGAAGAGATTTTTCAGGCTCAATTTTCAGAATCAATAAAGAGGTGTTAGAAATACAAAGTACCTATTACCCTCTTACTTTTTTAGGAGAAATATTTAGATATGATATTGTGAGAATTGAAAAGAGTCAATTTAATAACATATACACTTATAATTGCTTGGATAAAAATGATAAGTTAGTTCTTTCTTATGATGTAGATTGGAAAATGAAACACGTTATATTAAGCTTTAATGAGACAACTAAAATATACGGTAGTAATAATTTATTTGACAAAGTAAACCCTAATGGAGTTTTTCACTTAAAACCGGATTTGAAAATTAAATATTAGATTGACTAATACAAAACAAATATTTGTAGTTGGTAATAGTAGAAGTGGTACTACTATGATGGGGAGAATGATTGGGAAACATTCTTCCGTATTTACTTTTAAAGAGTTGCATTTTTTTGGCCAGTTGTGGTCATTAAAAGATGAAAATAAATTTTTAGAAAAAAAAGAATCTGTAAAATTATTTTCAAAATTAGTGTGTATTCAGGAGTTTGGAATTTTTAATCAAAGAAAACCTGATCAATTTGATAATATATCAAAACTTCAACTTTCTCAAAAAGAACATTCTGGAATAGAAATTTTTAATTTATTTTTAAACTATTCTGCAGAGCAAAACAATTCTATTATTCCTTGCGATCAAACTCCCAGAAATGTATTTTATATTCAGGAAATCCTAGATAATTTTCCAAATGCGAAGGTTGTAAATATGGTAAGAGATCCGAGAGATGTTCTCCTTTCTCAAAAAAATAAATGGAAAAGAAGATATTTAGGAGCTTCTTCCATTCCATTTAGTGAAGCGATTCGTTCGTACTTTAATTACCATCCTATTGCTATTTCTAAAATTTGGAACACTTCTATTTTGAATGCGAAAAAGTTTGAGCAGGAAAAGAGAGTTAAAACTATAAAATTTGAAGATTTATTGTTAAATCCTAAATCTACTATTTCAGAATTGTGTTGTTTTTTGGAGATTGATTTTAATGAAAGTATGTTGAGGGTTCCTAATATTGGTTCTTCTACAAATTTGGATAAAAATAGTACATCAGGAATAGATAAAAGTAAGATTGGAAGTTGGAAAAGGGGAGGATTAAATCTTTCTGAAATTTATATTTGTCAGAAAATGTGTAGGGAAAACATGAGTTTTTATAAATATGAAAATAGAGTTTTTAATTTGATTCCATTGTTTACAATTATTAGTGTTTTTACTTTCCCCATTAAGATAAGTATCTCATTTATTCTTAATTTACACCGAATAAAAAACTTTAAGGAGTTAATACAAAAACGAATTTTGAATAAATGAAAGTAGGTATTTTTATAGTAGGAGCTCCAAAAGCAGGAACAACTTCTTTGTTTCATTATTTGAATGCTCACCCAGAAATTAAAATGAGTTCGGTAAAGGAACCCGATTATTTTTCAGATAAAGAATTGTTTGATCAAGGACTTTATTACGGAACATCAAGAATTGATACTTTACAAAAGTATAATAGTTTGTTTTTGGGTAGAAAAAAAGAAAAGCTGATGGGAGAGTCTTCCGTTTCTTATCTCTATTATCCAGAAGTCCCAAATAGAATAAAGGTCTATAATACAGATTCTAAAATTATTGTAATGCTCCGTAACCCTGTAGATAGAGCGTTTTCACATTATCTAATGGATTACAGATTAGGATTAACTTCTGAATCTTTTGAATCCGAATTTCATAAAAAAAAGGGATTAAATTTCCAGCAATATTTTTTATTAGGAAATTATTCTTCTCAAGTTAAAAGATATATTGATGTATTTGGAAGAGAAAATATTCATTTCATTTGGTATTCTGATTTTAAAAAGGATTCTGAGAAACAGTTAAATAAAGTCGTTGATTTTATTGGATTAGAATCTGATTTTAGGGTAGATTTTGATACTATTTACAATAGTTTTAGTATGCCAAAAAACAATCTTATTCGGATGATTTACTCAGTTGTTTGGCTCCGTAAATTATTAACCTTTCTTTTCCCTTATAGTTTAGTGAAATCAATAAAACATCTTTTGTTTAGTAAAGGGAATAAGCCAAAATTATCTGACCTAACAAGAGGTACTGTTTTAGAGTATTATAAGTCAGATATTGAGAAGTTAGAAAAATTACTATCAGTAAATTTAAGTAGATGGAAAAAATAGGATTGGTAACTATAACATATAATTCTGTAGATGTTTTAAAAGGTTTTTTAGATTCAACTTTTAAGCAAACTTTTCAGAATTTTGTAATTTACATTATTGAGAATAATTCTCAGGATAATACACTTACTCTTTTAGAAAAATATAATGATGAAAGAATTGTATTAATTAAAAACTCTGAGAATGTTGGAGTTGCAAAAGCAAATAATCAAGGTATAAAATTAGCACTTAAAGATGGATGCTCTCAAGTTTTGATAATAAATAACGATATAGAATTTGAAGAACAACTTTTTGATAAGATGTTGAATATTCAGAAAGAGAATAACTGTTCTTTAGTGGTTCCAAAAATGATGTATTATGATAATCCTACTTATATTTGGTATGCCGGAAGTGACTTTGTGAAAACTAAAGGTTTTTTGCCAATCCATAAAGGAATGAGACAAAAAGATGAAGGTAAATTTGATGGGATTTTTCAGGTTGAATATGCTCCAACTTGTTGTTTGCTTGTAAAAAAACAAGTATTTGAAGATGTTGGATTTATGGATGAAAAATATTTTGTTTATTTTGATGATACAGATTTTTCTTACCGTGTTTTGATAGATGGAAGACATAAATTATTTTATTTTTCGGATGTAAAATTCTATCATAAGGTAGGAAGTCTAACAAAGTCGGTTGAAAAAGAAAGAAAAAAAGAGTATAGAGGAGATTTTTTTATTAAACAAAATATTAGAAATCATATTTATTTTCTGAAAAAGATTGGAGGTCTATATGCTTATATCTTTATTTTATTCTTATTCTTTAAGAATAATATAAGAGTTTTCACTAATTCAAAATTCCGATTAAATTTTAAAACTTGGATACTAATAAATAAATCCTATTTTGAAGGATTAAGAATGTAATATGAAAGAGAAAGTTGCTATAATTAATTCGTTAGGTGCTCATGGAAGTTCTTTTCATTTTTATATTTTTGGACAAGCAAAAGGATTGTCAAATTCTGGTATAGACATATCAATATATACAAATAATGTCACTAATAACCCAAATTATGAAAAAGTAAAATTCTTTCAATTTTATATAAATATTTTTAAAAGTAAGTTAAAAATTGTTTCAGGTGTTAGGTATATTTTAGGTTCTGTTTTTTCTTTGTTTCATGCGAGATTTTCTGGAGTAAAAATATGTCACTATCACTTATTCCATGTCAATATATTAGTTCTTTT
>Ga0115003_10004003_pt1 | contig 11481 bp, 13 predicted proteins | sample ArcticOcean_MG_C_7_FD_88736 | JGI IMG/M metagenome (GOLD analysis project Ga0115003, IMG submission 88736) | Marine microbial communities from western Arctic Ocean - ArcticOcean_MG_CB11_88 | ecosystem: Environmental > Aquatic > Marine > Oceanic | place: Arctic Ocean: Canada Basin | collected... | reverse complement strand
TTTTATATACCGAACAAGCGTTAACTAAATTAGCTGTTCCAATTATATTTGAATTTATACTTTTTCTTATATTTTTTTCGTGGATATCCATTGGTCTAGATAGACCAGCTAAATGAAGTATTGTATCTGGGTTATATTTTTTTATTGCTTTAATAATTGTATTATAATTACAAACATCTAATTGCTTTTTATTTAAGTAAATAAACTTATATTTTGTTTTGGTTTTTTTTAGTTCACTAGCAAATCTTCCATCACCACCTGTAACTAAAATTTTTTTCATTTATTCTATTTATTTATTATTGAATTTAAATATTTCGAATACTCACAATTTCCATAAAAACTTATTGCTTTTTTTATTTTGTTTTTATGTATCCATTTATTGTTTAAAGCTATTTCTTCAAGACATCCAATTTTAAATCCTTGTCTATTTTCAATTGCCGCAACAAAATTTGAGGTATTATTAAAGTCTTCTATAGAACCTGTATCCAGCCAAGCTCCACCTCTTCCAATTATTTCAGCACTTAATTCCTTTTTAACCTTATATTTGTTCAGTAAATCTACAATTTCAATTTCTTTTCTTTTTGAGGGTTTTAATGATTTGCTTAATTTTATTACATTATTGTCAAAAAAATAAAGGCCTGTAACAGCTAAATTAGATTTAGTTTTTTTTGGCTTTTCAACAATATTAATAATTTTATTTTTTTTATCAATTGTTGCCACGCCATACAAAGTTGGATTTCTTACAGGATACAAGAACACTTTTGCGCCCTTTGATAGATTTGTACACTTAATAAGTTTTTTAGTTAAATTTTGTCCGAAAAAAAAATTATCTCCCAAAATTAAAGCAACTGAATTGTTGCCTATAAATTTTTCACCAACTATAAAAGCATCAGGTAAACCTTTAGGTTTTTCTTGTTCTGCATACGTAATGTTGATACCAAGATTATCTCCATTTGGTAAAACTTTTTTAAATTGTTCTATTTGACCTTTATTAACAATAATTAACACATCTTTGATTTTTGCCAACATAAGGACTGAGAGGGGGTAAAAAAAAAGTGGTTTATCGTATAATGGAAGTAGTTGTTTGTTTACTGCCTTAGTGACTGGACTCATTCTTGAGCCAGTTCCACCAGCAAGAATTATACCTTTTTTTATCATATCTTTAGACCCGCTCTATTTATATGTTCTTTTTTTGCAACTGATTTAAAATATTTTTGATTATCAATGTACCAATCTATAGTTTTAGAAAGACCTTCTTTTATTTTTATAATTGCTTTCCACTTAAGTTTTTTTTGTATTTTTTTTGAATTTAAGGCATATCTAACATCATGACCAGGTCTATCTTTAACAAATTTTATTTTAACATTTCTATTTATTTTAAATAATTTATTCTTCATTATTTTTAATATCAATTTTGTTAGTTCAATATTTGTTAAATTGATATCGCTTCCTATATTATAATTTTCACCTATTTTACCTTTCATAGATAGAATTTCCAAAGCTCTACAATGGTCTTCGACATATATCCATTCTCTAGAGTTTAAACCCTTACCATAAATTGGAAGATGTTTACCATTTAGTATATTAAATATTAGTTTTGGAATTAGTTTTTCAGGAAATTGTCTTGGACCATAATTATTTGAACAGTTAGAAATTATAGCAGGGAAATTATAAGTTCTAATATATGATTTAACTAAATGGTCTGCACTTGCCTTTGAAGCAGCGTAGGGAGAGCTAGGTTTATATGCATAATTTTCATCTGCTCTTTTAGATTTGTTGAGTATATCTCCATAGACTTCATCTGTAGAAATGTGAATGAGCTTAGTTTTGTTCTTTAAATTTCTATTATAGAGTCGTATTGATTCTAAAAGATTGAAAACACCATTTATATTACTATGAATAAATGGTTCTGGATCATCAATAGATCTGTCAACATGGGTCTCAGCTGCTAAATTAAAAACAACTGAAGGCTTAAATCTTTTAAGGGTGTCAATAATTACTTTTTTATTATTAATGTCAGATTTAATAAAAAAGTAGTTCTTTTTATTAATATTACTTACGTTATATTTATTACCTGAGTAAGACATTTTATCTATATTTATGACAAAATATTTTCTTTTTAAAAAATAATTAACTAAATTACTACCTATAAAGCCAGATCCCCCTGTTATGATAATTTTTTTCATTTTTATTAAATAGATTATAATTGTTTTTAATATTAAATTGCAAAAAAAAATATTTTATAAATATGAATAATGTTTAAACAATGACAAGTAAAGATCTTACAATTGTAATTACGACTTACAGAAGTGAAGAGAAAATAGAAAACTGTTTAAATTCAATAGATTCTGACATTAGAATAATAATAGTAGAAAATTCGAGTAATAATAAATTTAAAAGTGATATTGAAGAAAAATATAAAAATGTTGAATGTATTTTAACAAACAACAATCTAGGTTATGGAAAAGCAAATAATATAGGATTAAAAAAAGTTTTAACCAAATATTCTTTAGTTCTCAATCCAGACACTATTTTACAAAAGGAAACATTAAATAATTTTTTTATTTTTTTAAATAAAGATATAAATTTTGCACTTCTAGGACCCTCACAAAAAGAAAACTTTTCAGAATTAGAAATTTCTGACTTGAAGAATTCTAATTTTTTTAAGGTAAACAGTATTAAAGGATTTGCAATGTTTTTCAACATGTCAAAGTTTGTTGATATTGGTTTTTTTGATGAAAATTTTTTTCTATACCTGGAGGAGATTGACTTATGTAAAAGAGTAAAAAAAATAAAACAAAAAATATATGTTGATGAAAATATAAGAATATTTCATTACGGTGGAAAATCTGTTAATAAAAGTTATTCTTACGAAACAGAGTTAGTCAGAAATTGGCATTGGATGTGGTCTCTTTTTTATTATAACAAAAAACATTTTAATTATTTTTATGCTGTAATATTGGTTCTTCCTAAATTTTTTTCTGCTTTATTTAAAAGTTTTTTTTATAAGTTCATTTTTGATAGAAAAAAAAGTAAAATATATAGATCGAGATTAAGCGGTCTTTTTAATTCTATAATAGGAAAACCTTCTTCATATAGATCAACTTTAGATTGATTTGCTCGTTCTATAAATATATTAAAAGATAAATGTTAAATTCTAAAAAAATTATTCTTGTAACCGGGGGAGCGGGGTTTATAGGTTCAAATCTAATTAAATTATTAATAGATAAAACTAAATACAAAATAATAAGCTTAGATAACTACTCAACTGGGATTAAAAAAAATCACATAAAAAATAAAAGAATAAAATACTTTACCGGAGAAACCAAAAATATATCTCAACTAATTAAAAACCCCAAACTAATACATTCTGTCTTTCACTTTGGTGAATTTGCCAGAATATATCAAAGCTTTCTTAAAATGAGCGAATGTTTAGATTCAAATTCAATAGGTACTAACGCTATATTTAATTTTTGTTTAAAAAATAAAATTAAGCTTATTTACTCGGCAACATCAGCAAGTTTAGGAAACAATGGAAACGATAAAAATCTATCTCCTTATGCATTTACAAAAGCCAAAAATTTAGAATTATTAGAAAATTTAAAAAAATGGTTTAACTTTAAATTTGAGGTAATATATTTTTACAATGTCTATGGACCCAATCAAATAGGCAAAGGAAGTATGGCTACAATTATTGGAATATTTGAAAACTTATATAAAGCAAAAAAACCACTCACAGTTGTGAGGCCTGGGTCACAAACTAGAAGTTTTACACATGTCTCTGATACGGTTAATATTTGCTATTTTGCGTGGAAAAAAAATCTTTGTAGGCACTATAGTATTTCAAATAAAAAATCTTATTCTATTTTAGGTGCAGCAAAAATTTTTAAATCAAAAATAATATATTTACCTAAAAGAGCTGGTGAAAGATACGCATCAGCACTTACAAATACAAATCTTTCGAATAAAGTACACAGATATTTTGGAAAAATTAATCTTAAAGATTATATTAATAATTTTTTAAGAAATAATTCTTAGTGCCCTGGAAATTCCATCAAGCTTTCTGTAAAGTAAGATTTTTTTTTAAGTAAATTATTCCCAGGTAAATCAAATAAATTTATTATAAATATAAAACCTGCTACATTACCACCTGAAATCTCAATCAATTTTGCAGCAGCCTCTGCGGTACCTCCTGTTGCAATAAGATCATCAATTACTAATACTTTATCACCTTTATCAATCGAGTCTTTGTGTACTTCAATTGTAGCTTCTCCATACTCGAGTTTAAAATCTACAGAATATCTTTCCGCAGGTAATTTCTCTTTCTTTCTTAATAAAATTAAAGGTTTACTTGTTAGGTAAGATACAGTTGACGCAAAAATAAAGCCCCTGGATTCTATTGCGGAGACTTTATTAAACTCAATTTTTTTAGATATCTCAACAATCTTATCAATTGAATAATTAAAAGCTTCAGGATCCTTAATTAAGGTTGTGATGTCTCTAAATAGAATTCCCTTTTTAGGATAGTCTTGAATTGATCTAATATATTTTTTTAAATCCATATTTAGCTTCAATATCTAACAAAAAAGCATTAATAATTAAATGATGAAAAAAAGAAAACTTGGGATAATTGGTGGAAGTGGTCTTTATAAAATGGAAGGTTTTGAAAAAACTATGTGGAAAAAAGTTAAAACAGTCTGGGGCATGCCCTCAGACGAAATTTTAGTAGCAAAACTAGCCAATGAAGAATTTTTTTTTATATCAAGGCATGCAAGAGGGCATAAAATTAATCCAAGTAATATAAATTTTAGAGCTAATATTGATGCCTTCAAACAGTTGGGTGTAACTGATATTATTTCTGTATCAGCTGTAGGATCTTTAAAAGAAAATTTAAGTCCAGGGACCTTTGTGATTATTGATCAATTTATTGACAGAACATTTGCAAGAGTAAAAACTTTTTTTGATGAAGAAATAGTTGCACATGTATCGATGGCTAAACCCGTAAGTAAATCATTAGGACAATGTTGTGAAGCTGCATTAAAGAACCTAAATATTTCCTATCAAATGAATGGAACTTATATTGTAATGGAAGGGCCCCAATTTTCAACGTTAGCTGAATCTAGTCTTTACAGGGCTTGGAATGCAGATGTAGTCGGTATGACAAATATGCCTGAAGCTAAATTAGCAAGAGAAGCAGAAATTAGATATTGTACTGTGGCCATGGTTACAGATTATGATTGTTGGCATCCAGATCATGATGAAGTCGATGTATCTATGGTTATCCAAACACTTACAAAAAATGCTTCTAATGCTCAAAATATGATTAAAGAAATTATTAGAACATTTAAAGATTTTTCAGTAGACAAAGATCCCGCCAATAATTGTTTGGATACAGCAATTATTACAGACATAAAACTTAGAACAAAAAAAACAGTTAAAAAATTGCAATATATTGCTGGAAGAGTATTAAATAAAAAATAATGCTTATTAACGGAAAACCCTATAGGACAATTTGGTTTGAAAAAAATATAGTAAAAATAATCGATCAAACAAAACTTCCACATCAATTTATTGTTAAAGATCTAAGGACAGTTAAAGAGTCAATCAATGCTATTAAAACTATGGAAGTTAGAGGAGCACCATTAATTGGAGCAACTGCCGCTTATGGTTTGGTACTATCTATATTAGAAAAGAACGATCAATCTTTTCTGAGAGAATCTAGCGATGGTTTGATTGCATCAAGGCCAACAGCTATTAATTTGAAATGGGCAGTAGATAGAATGATGAAAAAACTGTCTGGTGTTAACAGCAATGAAATTCTGACGGTAGCGCTAGAAGAAGCAAAAATTATTACAGAGGAAGATGTTAATTTTTGTAAAAATATTGGACTTAATGGTCTTAAAATTATTGAGGATTTAGCTAGAAGAAAAAAGGATACCGTGAATATTCTAACACATTGTAATGCCGGTTGGCTTGCCACTATAGACTGGGGCACAGCAACCTCTCCAATTTATCACGCTCATCAAAAAGGAATTAAAGTTCATATTTGGGTAGATGAAACAAGACCGAGAAATCAAGGTGCCAATCTAACTTCTTATGAACTAAATGAAGAGGGGATATCTAATACTATTATTGCTGACAACACAGGAGGAATTTTAATGCAAAGAGGACAGGTAGATATGTGTATTGTAGGCTCCGACAGAACGTTATCTACTGGAGACGTGTGTAATAAAATTGGAACATATTTAAAAGCACTTGCAGCAAGAGATAACAATGTACCTTTTTATGTAGCAGTTCCAAGTTCTACAATTGATTGGAAGATAAAAGACTTTAAGGAAATCCCTATAGAAGAAAGAGATCCAAAAGAACTTTCTCACATTGAAGGATTAGATAATGATAACAAACTTCAAAAACTTTTAATCTATCCGAAAAAAAGTAAAGCATTGAACTTAGCTTTTGATGTAACACCAGCTAAATTAGTAACAGGTTTAATTACGGAAAAAGGTGTATGTGAAGCATCAGAAGATGGACTTAAAGGACTATTAAAATGAAAAAATTAAAATCTGAAATAATTAGATATTCAAAAAAATTAAATTCCACCAATTTATCAGCTTTGAGATCTGGAAATATTTCAGTAAGAATAAAAGAAAAAAAAATAGATGGCTTTTACATAACACCTTCTGGAATGAAATATTCTTCGTTAAAACCCAAAGATATAGTCTTTGTTTCTTTAAAAGGAAGATTCGATAAAAAAAAAGGTATTCCTTCATCAGAGTGGAAGTTTCATCAAGATATTTATGTGAATAAAAAAGATGCAAAAGCAATTGTTCATGCACATTCTACCTGCGCAACAGCAGTCTCATCACATCAAATAACTATTCCTGCTTTTCATTATATGGTCGGTGTTGGAGGTGGTGAGGACATAAAATGTACAAAATATGCAACTTTTGGAACGAGAAAATTATCAAAAAATATCTTATCAGCTTTAAAAAATAGATCTGCGTGTTTAATTGGAAATCACGGACAGATTGCATTTGGAGAAAATTTGGAAAAAACTTTTGAGCTCGCACAAGAGATCGAAAATATTTGCCATCAATATATAAATGCCCTAAGAATTGGTATACCTAAAATACTTTCTAAAAAAGAAATGAGAATAGTTTTAGGAAAAATGAAAAATTATAAGAGGAGTTAGTTTTTTATGATAAAAGTCGGTGAACATATTACTTTAGATTTTCTAGGAGTAAAAAAAAACTATGAGAAATCTTTTTATGAAAAAATTATATATAAAATTGCGAAAGCTGCAAAAGTAGAAATACTCAATATAAGTAGCCATGTATTCCAACCCCAAGGATTCACCTTAGTTGCTTTATTATCTGAAAGTCATTTTAGTTTTCATACTTTTCCAGAAAGAGGTGTAATAAGTTTTGATTTTTTTACGTGTGGCAATGTTCATCCAAAAGTTGCTTTAAAAATATTAAAGAAAGAGATTGAACATGAGAGAGTAGTCGTAAACAGTTTTAATAGAAGTAGTGTTAGCTTGTATGATGATATTTATTCTACCCCAGGACAAAAAAAATATTATGTAGTTAACAATGTATTAGAAACTTTTACTTCTAAAGTTGGTCAATTTGTTGAAGTCATGAATCTAGAAGAGTTTGGTAATGCTCTTTTTATTGATCATGAAATTCAAGTAGCTGAAAAAGATGAAAAAATTTATAGTTCAACCTTTTTTAAGTCTAGTTATGACTTAAGTAAAAAAAATAATAACGTTGCTATTATTGGTGGAGGAGATGGTGGTGTGGCCAGAGAATGCCTTGAAAACAATACTAATTATATAGATTGGTACGAACTTGATCCTGAAATCGTCGAGTCTTGTTACAGACATTTACCCAAAGTTTGTTCTAAAGTTAAAAGGAGCAATACTGTTAATACATTTTGGGGCGATGCATTTGAAAGCATTAAGTCTGTAGAAGATTCAAAGTATGATAAAATTTTTGTAGATCTTAATGACGATCAGTACTGTATCGACCTTGCAAGAAAAAATATGAAAGGTCTGCAAAGAATTTTAAAAACTGGCGGTATAATAACGGCTCAAGTTGGGAGTAAAGATAAAAAACCTAAACAAGTTGAAAACTGGTGCAAAGTTTTAGAAAAAAGTTTTGGCAATGTTACAGTTTCAGGTGTCCACATTCCTAGCTTTGATTGTAACTGGAATTTTGCATCTTCTATAATGAAATAATAAATTTAATTTTCAGTTTTAGGTCTGTAAAAAGATTTCAGACAAAGAACTGATGATATGATTCCATATATTTCTATTAACGATAAATAAGTATAAAATTTATTAAATTTTACAGCATTAATTAAAACTTTTTTTATTGCTTGAATCAAATTTGGTAAAATTTTTTTCAACGCATAAACATAATTAAAATTTTTTCTATAATAATAAAACTTAGACCAATTGTAGTGCCAAGCCCTAGTTAAGAGAACTATATCTTGATATTTTTTATCAGTAGACATAGAGCCATAATGTTTAAACTTTATTTTTTTTGATATAAAAAGATCATTATATTTTTTCTTTAAATTAAGACAAAAATCTAAGGTTTCAAAATATAAAAAATAATTTTCATCAAATAAATTTTTTTTAATTTTTTTTCTCTCTATAAAGAAATTATTATCAATCCAATTTACTAATCTAATTTTATTTTTTAAAAAAAAATAATCTTTATTTTTAATTGATTGTTCACCACTATAATTTTTGAAAATTTTTTCATCCTTATAAATTGGTGAAATAATAGAAAATTTTTTTATTTTTTGAGCACATAGAATTAGTTGATTTATGGAGCGATTGGAAATTTCTATATCTGGGTTATTTAGAAATACGTATTTCGTTTTTGCACATTTGATCCCTAAATTATAACCTTTTGCTAAACCAAGGTTTTTATTAGGTATTAAAACAGTTACATTACTATATTTTTTTTCTAAGTTTAATTTTAATTTTTTATCACGTGAATTTTCTATAATAATAATTTTAAATTTTGTTAAAGTTTTTAAAATTCTGTATAAATTTTTACTACTAAAATACGCGTTAAAGATTATGGTTAGATTCTTATTCATTTAACTAAAATCTAAATAATTTCTAAAATTTTGTTAAATTCTTTTAAATTCATAAGTTCCTTATAATTATAAAAAAAATAATTATATTTAATTTTTGAAAAATCAGTAAAGTTTGTTAACAATTTATTTGTATTTTTTCTCTTTTTTATTACTCCTATTCCTTCGTCTGCGTAGCAGCAAAATGAGTCTAAATTATCTTTTGTTCTTACTTCTACAAATGCTCTCCAAACATCTCCATTCCATTCATAAACACACCTTGGCACCGCCTGTGCATAATAATTAATTGGCAAACAATCATGTATCAAAATAATCCCTTCTTCATTTAAAGAATTAATAGAATTTTCAATATCTTTTTTTACTTGATGGTACTCATGCAGACCATCAATAAAAATTATATCAAACTTCTCGCTGTTATTAAAAAAAAAGTTATCGCTAGTATCACGAACGGTGCCCCCCATCACTGGATCTACACCTACTTTTTTTTCACATTTAATTTTGTTAAAAACCTCATTTTTAAAAGTTCCAATTTCCAGGTATGATTTATAGTTTTTAAAGTCTATAATTTCTTGTAATATTTGAATACGATTTTTTTTTTTAGAAAAATCAAAATTAATATTGCCTATTTTTTTTTCACCGAAAATTTTATGACTATAGTAGAATATTTTCATTACTTTTTTACTAGCAAAGAGCCTGTTAATTTTTTTTTTTATATATTTAATCATTAATAATTTATATACATTTTTCTTATAATAAATTCTATATATTAGCTTATGCGTGTTTCATGTATTCAGATTTGTTCAAGTAAAGACAAGAAGAAAAACTTGAATATGACAAGACTTTTAATTCTTAAGTCTATAAAAAAACATAAAACAGATTTGATAATTACTCCTGAGACCTCTTCATTATTTGGCTTAAATAAAGCACAGCTACTTCAGGTGGCCACAACCATGGATAAAGATACTTATTTAAACGGCATAAGAGAAATAGCGAGAAAGTATAAAAAATGGATTCTTACTTCCGTAATTATTAAAGAGAAAAATAAAATTAAAAACAGATCAGTATTAATTAATCCTAAAGGCCTAATCCAAACTTATTATGATAAAATACATATGTATGATGCGGTGTTAAGCGCAAAAGAAAAATATCTTGAGTCTAAAATTTTTTCTCCAGGAAGGACTCTAGAAGTAGCCAAATTACCTTGGGGAAAATTAGGACTATCTATTTGTTATGACTTAAGATTTCCCAACATGTTTAGAAAACTATCACAAAAAGGATCTTTATTTATATCTGTACCGTCAGCATTTACTAAAACAACAGGTAAAAAACATTGGCACACTTTACTAAAAGCAAGAGCAATTGAAAACTTTTGTTATATTTTTGCACCAGCTCAGTGTGGTACCCATTGGAATGGAAGAAAAACTTATGGTCATTCTTTAATCGTCTCACCAGATGGAAAAATTCTAAAAGAATTAAAAAAAGGAATGGGTATTATTACAGCAAATATTGACCCAAAAATTTCTATTGAATTGAGAAAAAGAATTTCTAGTCTTATTAAAGATTAGTAGTGAGATTTAACTTCTTTAATATTTGAGCCCAAAATATTATTAATTTCTAATTTAATTTTAGCTCTTTCGTCATTAGTTTTGTATACACTCCTAGCCAATTCAATAAATTTTTCACCAAAATCATTATTTTTTTCAGCTAATCTTTTTCCATTTTCAATATCCCAAAGCTTAAGATTAATAGATTTTAAACTATTAATTAGAGGTTTGATTTTAGATAAGTCTGGTATAAATTTTTTAAAAGTAACATTAAGTGATAAAAGTTCCTTTTCAATATCCTTTAGCTTATTATTATCAATAATTTTTGTTTTTTTTATTTCTAATATTGAAATTTTATCTACAAGTTCTCCTGCTGATATTTCTGCCAATATTTTGTCTAATTTGTTATTCATAGTTTTTTTAAATATACTATAAATATAAACTTATATAGTTAAAAAAAATGTCAAATATATTAATTATAAAACATGGTTCTCTTGGTGATCTAATTCAAGCTAATGGAGCTATTGAAGATATAAAAAAATCTAACAAAAATTCAAATGTAGTGCTTTTAACTTCTTATCAATACTTTGATTTCATGACTAGCTGTCCTTATGTCGATGAAGTTATTGTCGACGAAAGACTACCTAGGTGGAATCTGATTTATCTTTACAAATTAAAAAAAAAACTATCTTCTTACAATTTTACTCATGTCTTTGATTTGCAAAACTCAAATAGAACAAAATTTTATAATAAATATCTTGTAAATCTAGCAACGTGGTCTTCCACCGAAACAACCCTTGAGCCTGGGCAATTAAAATCAGATTTT
>Ga0115003_10004001_pt1 | contig 11483 bp, 5 predicted proteins | sample ArcticOcean_MG_C_7_FD_88736 | JGI IMG/M metagenome (GOLD analysis project Ga0115003, IMG submission 88736) | Marine microbial communities from western Arctic Ocean - ArcticOcean_MG_CB11_88 | ecosystem: Environmental > Aquatic > Marine > Oceanic | place: Arctic Ocean: Canada Basin | collected... | reverse complement strand
GTTATGAGATTACGGCATATGTTGAATATTTAGATCAGGAAAGATTAGAAGAAATAGGAGTTAAAGAACCTATGGATTTAATAGAAAAATACAAGACCGGTGAGTTTACCTTTGAGCAATCTTCAAGTCTATTGAAAGATGAGTTTGGATGGACAGATGAAGATGTTGCCGAATGGTTGTTTTCTCCGGAGGTCGATGATGCTCTAACTCCAACATTAGTTGAATCTAAAGATTCAAACAAAATGTTAGATGCAGTACCAGATGAATATATTGATTATTCAAACAAATATATAAAATCTAAAAAAGCATACTTCTACTCATACCCTAACAAAGAAAGTAGACTACGTTCTTATGTAGTTATGGGCGACAACATTCAATATGATTCCCTATCATTAGTCAATGGATTTTATAATAGTAAATTTATCAATTCAAATAATGGAGTAACTACATCAGGTTGGATCCATCAAGATGCAATTTTCCCTGAACAAAAAACATTGATTGACGGCTCCTCCTTGACAGAAAAATTACCAAAAAAAGAGCTAATAGCAAATATTAATGTTGATAAACTTAATTTCCGAAGCTCACCTGAAATATCTGATAATATTATTGGCATGCTTATGCTTGACGACAGGGTGGTTTTTATTGACTCGATTTCGATAGATTTACCTAAAATTGAAAATGGAACATTGAATAAAAACATTACCATTGAACACAATGGTCAGGATTATGCTTTTAATAAAAACAAGGTGGTTAAAATTAATGGCAAAGAAGGGGTCTACCAATTAGATGTCAATATTTCGCTAGGTGATGGCAGAGAGCTTTCTAATGTAATTCTTCCAATAACTGACCTTAACCTGGAAAAGAAACAAGTTTGGGCAAAAATTGAACAAGGCAATAAAACAGGATATGTATACTACCGTTTTTTAAATTTTGATGGTCAAAAATCAGCAAATAATTTTGATCATTCAGCTTCTGTTTCATATATAAAAATTAATGATCCTGATGGGTACACAAACGTTCGCGAAGGCAAGTCTTCATCTACAAAAATAATATATCAAATTTATGATGAGAATAAATTGTTTGAACTATTAGATGATAGTGGAAATTGGTGGAAAATCAAGCTAGACTCTTCAGAAACTAAAACCTCCACGGGCTTTATTTATAAATCAAAAGTAATAAGGGTTTCAAATTCTAAAAAACACTAAGTAGTTAATTGTTGGTTCTAAAGAATTAAAAATTGGCGATATTATAAACTTTGAAGTTCATAACCTTTAGATGGGAACAAGTTGACTTGTCATCACACTATGTGCTCTACAAAACTCCTGATGGCTGGGAAATTCAGATAGGTGTAAGTGGAGATAGATATTTGAAAATCGAATCAATAAAATCTCCATAATGCTTTTACAATAGATTTATAATCTATAAATGAATTATTTATTGTTTTTTGAAGGCTATATTTTCTAGATCAAAATATGTGAAGAAATCATTTTCTTATGCATTATTCAAAAATAAAAAAAGGGAACTAAATTTCTCTAGTTCCCTAGCAACAGATATAATACCAAAAACACAAAATATTCTTGGAAATAACATTTTATTCTTAAAGATAACTTCTTGTTATAACAACCAAATCCTCTCCAAAATAGTGTGATTTCACTCCTATGGGCTCCAAATATTATTCTTGGAAATAACATTTTATTCTTGAAGATAATTTCTTGTTATAACATCCAAATCCTCCCCAAAATAGTGTAACTTCACTCATATGGGCTCCAAAATTATTCTTGGAAATAAAAATTATTTTTAATTTGGATACTTTTCTGAAATATAAAAAAAATAGAAGAACAACTAAGAGGGAAATAAAGGTTACAATATTCATAGACATAATTTTAAAAAAGCTGTTTACGCTCCAACAAAACATAAGAGCTTTTAAATTTTCACATTCACTTGATTAGTAATCTTTATTGCCAATTCTAAATTTGGTTTATAATTATATCTTTCAATAGAAATTATAGTTTATTGGCTAACAGTTTCACTTTGACAAAAAAAAACACCCCCGAAGTTTAAAACCTCGAAGGTGTTACAACAAACAAATCTAATCTATCAAAATCTGCTACTAGTGCTCATTTAATCTAAAGTCTGGATAGGCATCCATTCCATGCTCAAAACCATCTAAACCTTCAAGTTCCTCTTTCTCTGAAACCCTAATGCCAACAGTTTTCTTAAGTGTATATAGTATTATAAAGGACGATACTATACATATTACAGCATAGGAAACAACGCCAATTAGCTGACTAACAAACTGTGCTCCACTTGCTAATTCGCCAAAAATTCCAACAGCTAAAGTTCCCCAAATACCACACACCAAGTGAACAGCGATAGCACCTACCGGATCATCTAATTTTAATCTATCTATTAACGAGACCGCAAGTACAATAATAGCACCTGCAATAGCCCCGATGATTATAGCGTCAGTTGGACTCATTTGATCTGCCCCTGCAGTGATACCGACCAAACCACCAAGAATACCATTTAAAAACATGGTAAGGTCTAGGTTTTTGTATCTAAGGTAAGATACTACAGCCGCAACTACACCACCAGCGGCAGCGGCTAGACAGGTTGTTACCAGGGTTAGCGAGGTTAATCCAGGATCTGCAGACAACACAGACCCTCCATTAAATCCAAACCAACCTAACCAAAGGATTAAAACTCCCGCTGTTGCTAAGGGAATGTTATGACCCGGTATGGCTTGAATTTTACCATTTTTAAATTTACCGATACGAGACCCTAGTAGACATACCGCTACTAATGCGGCCCAGCCTCCAACAGAGTGCACCAAGGTAGAGCCTGCAAAGTCGTAAAAAGGAGTTTCTAGCTCTTGGAGAAAACCACCTCCCCATTTCCATGAACCAGCTATTGGGTAAATGAAACCCACATACAGAACAACAAAGATCATGAAAGGGAAAATTTTAATTCGCTCGGCTACAGCCCCAGAGACTATAGTTGCTGCCGTGGCGGCAAACATTCCTTGAAAAAGGAAATCTGTCCAGTAGGTGTAGCCCTCACTATATGTTAAGTCTAAGGCGCCTTGTGTGGTCAATGGTGACTCTAAGCCAAATCCTGCAAAGCCTAAAAATCCATTAAACTCTCCAGGATACATTAAATTAAAGCCCACCAAGGCATATAATAATAGACCAACTGTGATAATGAATATATTTTTAAATAAAATATTGATCGTATTTTTTTGTCTGGTCAATCCAATTTCTAAAAATGCAAATCCTAGGTGCATAAAGAAAACGAGTGCTGTACAGATCATCATCCATACATTGTTAATTGTTAATAATTCCATAGTAATAAATATTTAAATGATTATTTTAAAGTGTTCCCTCCCTTTTCTCCGGTTCTAATTCTATAGCACTGCTGTACGTCGGAAACAAATATTTTTCCATCACCAACATCGCCAGTTACAGCCGAATCTAGAATTGCTTTAATTGTAGTGGCTTCAAAATCGTCATTCACAACGATGGAAATATACCTTCGCTGAATATCACTTGTGCTATAAGAAACACCTCTATAAATATGACCTTCTTTTTCATTGCCTAATCCAGTTACATCCCAATAGGAGAAAAAATTCACACCCACATCGTGCAATGCGTTGCGAACTGCACTGTATTTTGATTTTCTAATTATTGCTTCAATTTTTTTCATGATTAATAGATTTATATTTTAAATAAGGGTTTTGTTTTAAGTTAATATGTACAGACGCTCCATACCCCGAATCTGGTTTGGATATTGTGAGTCTTTCTTTTAGTTAAATTTATAAATTGCAGCTACTAGAAAAGAAGACAAAGATTGCGTAGACTCTAGATCGTTATTTACAAAGGAGTCTTCACTAGCGCTATCTAGGCGCAGTTCTGGTTTAATAGTGAGGCTTCCTACAGAGTAACTCCCGGTGAGCGTAGCCGCAAATACTGCTGCGTCACCTTCAGGATCATAAGCGCCAAGGGCACCTACTCCACCATCGGTTTCTGCAAAATATTCTACCCTTGCTCCAAGTGTAAAGGCCTCTTTTAATTTGTATTGTGGGTATAAGGCAACACCATAAAAGGAGGTGTTATTGGTGTCATTATAAGTTGCGTTTAGGCCTAAAAAGAAGGATTCATCTAAGTCAAGACCACCAGTAAAATCTATTTGAAATGTTGGAATACCCTTTAATTGATCTCCATAAAGCACATTTAAAAACTGCCCTTTATATCCTAGTTGTCCTCCAAAAGTATAACTGTCATCAAAATTTATTTCGGTGTAATCTGTAGGATTCATAACCGCAAGCATTAATGAAAAATCTCCCAATGCTATATCTGCCTTTAAACCTGTGTGTGAAAAAGGACCATAGGAAAACATATAAGAAGTACTATAGTTAAAATTTCCAATCGGTGAGATAACCTCATAGCCAAGAAAAGTGTTGAAGTTTCCTATGGTAAGTGTTACATTATCACTAACATTCCAGTACATGTAAAGCTGATTTACAATATTGCTTGAGCCTACAGATAAAAAGACGGCATCTTCAGCGCGAGGTCCAAACCCAAGATCTGCAACAAATCCAACAGTCTCTCCTTGATACCCTACTACTATATTTGCCATTCCTAGGCCAAAGCCATTTCTATTGGCAAAAGCTGTTGTTGGAGTTACAAAATAAGGGGCTCCGTTTTCATCTAATAAAGCCTGTGATGGAGCGCTAATATTTCTCTTAAAATAAGTATCGACGCTTCCGGTAAAAGAGAACTTATTTTTAGGTACTTCTTCTTCCTGAGAAAACATAAATGAGGAAGAAATTAGTGCTAAAATAAAAAATGTAGTTTTTTTCATATTTAATATTGTTTTTAAGATTAATTATGGAATAAAACTATGTTTTTAAACTTTACCCCCCAAAAAAAAGGGGGTCAAAGTTTAAAATTTGATTTATTTATAATTATACCCCCTAAAAATTAGGGGGTATGTAAAATATAATTGATTTTTTGTTTTTTCCATAAGAAGTATTTTAAGAATATTTTGTTTATTCCCAATATTTACTAAATTTAATTTAACGATAATTTGTTTTCACCTCATTTAAATCAAATAAAAATCGAATTTCATGTTTTTTATTTTATTATTATCATAAAAAAGTGAGGGTAAAAATGAGATATTCTTTATTTTAATAGCTTCTTATTTTCATGTTCATAAAAGTGATTTACACATTATGATATGTGAATTCATTGTTGTTATATTGTCAAAAATATACTATCAGTTTATCTTAAAATTTGATGCTTATGTTGACCAGACAAGGGATGTATTTACCAGAATTTGAACACGATAATTGTGGTGCCGGATTTATCTGCAGTTTAAAAGGAGTCAAGTCAAATAATATAATTCATAAGGCACTTCAAATTTTAGAAAAGTTGGAGCACAGAGGAGCGGTTAATGCCGATGGAAAAACTGGAGATGGTGCCGGTATTTTAATCGATATTCCGCATGACTTTTTTGTAAAGAACTGTGAGTTTAATTTGCCAAAAGAGCAAGCTTATGCCGTTAGCAATGTTTTTTTGCCTAAAAGAGAAAATCAGAGAAAGTTCTGTATAGAAATATTTGAAAAACACATTACAGAACAAGGACTTGATGTAATTGGTTGGAGGGACGTGCCTGTGGATGAATCGGTGCTTGGTAAAATCGCTGCCCTTACCCAACCATTTATCAAACAAATCTTTATTGGAAAATCAAATACAATACTTGACGATTTCCAATTTAACCTAAAACTTTTCATTGCCAGGAAGAAAACGGAACACGAAATCAATTCTTCCAAAATTTCAGAAATGGCATTCTTTTATTTACCGAGTCTATCAACCAAAATTATCATTTACAAAGGGCTACTTATTCCTGAGGATATAAAGTTGTTCTATAAAGATTTAACAGATCCTTTGTTTGTAACTAGGTTGGCCTTGGTACACCAACGTTTTTCTACAAATACGTTCCCAACTTGGGATTTGGCTCAGCCATTTCGTTATATGTGCCACAATGGCGAAATAAATACCCTGCGCGGAAATGTTTCAAGAACATTATCCAGACAGGAGCTCATGAAAAGTGATTGGTTCGGTGATGAAATTAAAAGTATTTTTCCGATAATCTTACCTGGAAAATCTGATTCGGCTCAAATGGATATGTTGGTGGAATTATTATTAATGACAGGACGGTCTCTCCCAGAAGTAATGATGATTCTTGTACCTGAAGCTTGGGAAAAAAATCCCTATATGCCTGAAGCTAAAAAAGCGTTTTATGAATATAATTCTTGCATCATGGAGCCCTGGGATGGTCCTGCATCTATTCCTTTTACCGACGGCAACTATATTGGAGCCGTTCTCGACAGAAATGGATTAAGACCCTCTCGCTATAGCGTTACTAAAGATGGTTTTGTGATTATGTCTTCAGAAACCGGTGTTATTGAAATTGATCCTAAAAATGTAGCAAGTCACGGCAGGTTGGAACCTGGAAAAATGTTCTTAGTGGATATGAACCAAGGACGCATTATCAATGACAAGGAAATAAAAGATGAAATAGTATCGAGACATCCCTATAAAAAATGGCTAGAAAAAAGTTTAGTGCATTTAGCAGATATTCCTCCAAAAAAAGGTCCTATAGAGCACCAAGAAGATCCTTTAGAAAAACGACAAATCGTTTTTGGCTATACTCAAGAGGATTTGGGGATTATCATCCAGCCAATGTCACAATTAGGGAAAGAACCTATTGGCTCCATGGGTAATGACAGTCCGATCGCTATTCTTTCTGAAAAACCTCAGCTGATATACAACTACTTCAAACAGTTGTTTGCACAGGTAACTAATCCACCTTTAGACGGGATTCGAGAAGAATTAATTACAGACATTAGTTTAACACTTGGAAGTGATACAAATATTTTCAAAATCAATGAGGACCAGTGCAAGAAACTCAAGATTCAAAACCCTGTGATTTCAAAACACGATTTAGATAAGATTAAGAATTATACGCAAAACCCAGATTTTGTAGTGACTACAATAGCTATGTTATATGAGGTGGATAAAGGTTTAAATGAGCTGGAACGAACACTTATAGACCTTGTAAAGCAAGCCTCAAAAGCAATAGATCAAGGAGGTAATATCATCATCCTTTCAGATAGAGGAGTCTCTAAAAAAATGGCGCCAATCCCCGCGTTGCTTGCCTGCTCTTTTGTAAATCATGAACTTTATAAAATTGGGAAACGCGCCAGAGCAAGTCTTATTATAGAATCTGCCGAACCTCGAGAAGTACATCATTTTGCTTTGCTTTTCGGATTTGGTGCGAGTGCTGTTAATCCATATATCGTAAACGAAATTGTATCTAAACAAGTCAAAGAGCAAGAAATTCTAGGATTCGATTACTTAGAGGCTATAAATAATTACAATAAAGCCGTTGGATTGGGAATTCTTAAAGTGATGAATAAAATTGGGATTTCAACCCTGAACTCTTACCGAGGATCACAACTTTTTGAATGCATCGGTTTAAACACCAAAATAGTCAACCAATACTTTCCAAATACAGTAACAAGAATCCAAGGAATTGGTCTAAGGGAAATCGAAAGAGAAATCTGCAAACGACACACAAGTGCCTATAATACAGATACGATAGATGGAAGCTTGCATTTAGATTTTGGAGGACAATATAAATGGAGAAGAAGTGGAGAAAAGCATGCTTTTAATCCACTTACAGTTGCAAAATTACAGGAATCTGTAAGAAGCAATAAACACAGTACTTTTAAAGAATACTCAGATTTGGTAAATGAGCAAAGCAAGAAACTTATGACCATTAGAGGATTGTTTGAGTTTGCTAATTTTGATCCAATACCATTAGAGGAGGTTGAACCATGGACTAAAATTGTAAAACGTTTTAAAACGGGTGCAATGTCTTATGGATCCATTAGTAAAGAAGCACACGAAAATTTGGCCATTGCCATGAATCGTATTGGGGGTAAAAGCAATTCGGGTGAGGGCGGAGAAGACCAGAGCCGTTTTTACAAGGACTCAAACGGAGATTGGAAAAACTCGGCTATTAAGCAAGTAGCCTCTGGCCGTTTTGGGGTGACTTCTAATTACCTTACAAACGCGACAGAGATTCAAATTAAAATGGCACAAGGAGCAAAACCGGGAGAAGGAGGCCAGTTGCCTGGATCAAAAGTAAATCCGGATATCGCTAAAACTAGAAATTCGACTCCCTATGTCGGATTGATTTCACCACCACCACATCACGATATATATTCAATAGAAGATCTATCACAGCTTATTTATGATTTAAAATCTGCCAATCGGAATGCCAGAATCAATGTAAAATTGGTTTCTGAAGTAGGCGTGGGTACCGTGGCTGCTGGAGTTGCTAAGGCAAAAGGAGATGTGATTTTAATTTCCGGTCATGATGGTGGAACTGGGGCAACGCCATTGACCTCCATGAAACATGCAGGACTACCTTGGGAGTTAGGACTTGCCGAAGCACAGCAAACCTTAGTGCTCAACAACTTAAGAAACCGTGTAGTTTTAGAATGCGATGGGCAATTAAAAACAGGTCGAGATGTTGCAATTGCTTGTTTGCTGGGCGCTGAAGAATTTGGTTTTGCAACTGCCCCCTTGGTTGCATCAGGTTGTGTAATGATGCGTGTTTGTCATCTAAACACCTGCCCTGTTGGGATTGCAACCCAAAATCCGGAGTTGCGTAAAAAATTTAAAGGTAAACCAGAACATGTGGTAAACTTTATGTATTTCGTAGCACAAGAATTACGAGAAATTATGGCCCAACTAGGATTCCGAACGGTAGACGAGATGGTGGGTCAAGTTCAAAAATTAAATCGGAATAAAACAATCGATTTTTATAAGTCTAATGGCTTAGATTTATCCCCAGTATTACATCAAGTGAGTGTGCCTGAAGGAACGAAAGTTTTCAATACTGAAGCGCAAGATCACGATTTAGAAAAATCTTTAGATTTTAAAATTATTAGGCAGGCACATCCAGCATTATTTCGAAAAGAAAAAACAGTTATAGCATCAAAAATAACTAATAGAGATAGGGCTTTTGGTGCAATTTTAAGTAATGAAATTTCTAAAATATACGGGGCGCAAGGCCTACCAGATAACACACTAAAAATTAACTTCACAGGTTCCGCTGGGCAAAGTTTTGGAGCCTTTGCAACAAAGGGACTAACACTAGTAATTAATGGAAACGCAAACGATTATCTGGGCAAAGGTTTGTCTGGGGCAAAGTTGGTTGTTAAAGTCCCTGATAGTTCAACCCTTATTCCTGAAAAAAATGTAATCATTGGAAATGTTGCCTTATACGGAGCTACCTCAGGTGAAGTTTATATTAATGGAAAAGCGGGAGAACGTTTTTGCGTGCGGAATTCTGGTGGAGTGGCAGTAGTTGAGGGAATTGGAGATCACGGTTGTGAATACATGACAGGAGGAAGGGCAGTAATACTCGGTGAAGTTGGAAGAAATTTCGGAGCTGGAATGAGCGGAGGTATTGCATATGTATACAATGCTTACGACACATTTAATATCAATTGTAACAAAGAGGGTTTGAATATAGAAGGTGTAAAATTGACTGATGATATTTCAGAATTAAAAAGTTTGGTTGAAAACCACTACAAGGCAACATTGAGCCCTTTAGCAAAAAGAATTCTGGGAAACTGGCAGATTCATTTGCCTAAGTTTATTAAAGTCTTACCAGAGGAATATAAACAGGCACTCTTAAGATTAGCAAATGAAAATCTTGTAGAATAATAATATTATGGGAAAAAAAATTGGATTTTTAGAATATAAGCGTGTCGATGAAGGCATTAAAAAAGTGGAACACCGCCTCAAAAATTATAATGAATTTACGGTACCCTTAGAGGAAAAAAAACTCAAGGAGCAAGGCGCTCGATGCATGGACTGCGGTATTCCGTTTTGTCACAGTGGTTGTCCGCTGGGTAATTTTATCCCCGATTTTAATGATAAGGTCTACAAAGGGCGTTGGAAAGAAGCTGCACAAATTTTACATGCCACTAATAATTTTCCAGAATTTACGGGCCGATTGTGTCCTGCACCATGCGAGGAAGCTTGTGTCTTAGGAATAAATGAAGATCCCGTTACTATTGAAAATATCGAAAAAAATATAGTAGAGATAGCATTTAAAGAAGGCTGGATACATGCAAACCCGCCTGAGAAAAGAACAACAAAGAAGGTTGCAGTCATAGGATCAGGGCCTGCTGGATTGGCAGCAGCGCAACAGTTAAATAGAGCCGGTCATAAAGTTACCGTATTCGAACGTGATGCAAAGGTAGGAGGATTGTTACGCTATGGAATTCCAGATTTTAAATTAGAAAAGAATATTATTGACAGACGCCTTGCAATATTAGAGGCAGAAGGTATCCAGTTCAAAACGAATGCGCATGTTGGTAAAAATGTAAGTATTGAAACAATTAAAGCTGGTTTTGATGCTATATTATTGTCTGGGGGTGCATCCCAAAGAAGAGGTATTCCGATAAAAGGAAATCATTTAAAAGGAGTGCATCAGGCTATGGATTTCCTAAAAATGAGCAATCAATATGTGGATGGATTGTTAAAGATGGATAGTATCCTTTCGGCAAAGGATAAAAATGTCATTGTAATTGGTGGCGGAGATACAGGTTCAGATTGTATAGGAACTAGTAACCGACAGGGAGCAAAATTGGTCACCAATTTTGAAATTTTGAGTAAACCCTCACAAGGCAGACCAGCAAACCAGCCCTGGCCATATTGGCCGATGAGACTAAAAACAACTTCTTCTCATAAAGAGGGAGTAGCGCGTCATTTTAGTATTTCCACAAAGGAGTTTTTGGGAGATAAAAATGGAAATCTCAAGGGTCTGAAAACCATAGAAGTAGAATGGATTTTTAAAGAAGGTGAACGCCCACAATTAAAAGAAATTCCCAACACAGAAAAACAGTGGGATTGCGACCTGGCACTATTGGCCTTGGGTTTTGTTGGTGCTGAAAAAACACTTGCCGAACAGTTTGGGTTAGAACTGGATTATAGAACAAATATAAAAGCCACTACCAAAGACTATACAACCAATGTGGCGGGTGTTTTTACAGCGGGAGACATGCGCCGTGGGCAATCATTGATTGTTTGGGCGATTTCTGAAGGACGCCAAGCTGCACATCATATCGACACCTATCTCATGGGTAGATCTAACCTGCCGTTGAAAGACAATAATGATCTTCCGAGAGTCTAGAAAGAGTTTAGAAAGAGTTTAGAATATTTTAAAAACCATTTGGCAACCTAGTGTCGCAAAACTAAAAGCCTTCAAAAAATAGCTAAATCCTCCCCAAAATAGTGTGACTTCACTCCTATGGGCTCCAAATATTATTCTTGGAAATAACATTTTATTCTTGAAGATAATTTCTTGTTATAACATCCAAATCCTCCCCAAAATAGTGT
>Ga0115003_10003998_pt1 | contig 11487 bp, 11 predicted proteins | sample ArcticOcean_MG_C_7_FD_88736 | JGI IMG/M metagenome (GOLD analysis project Ga0115003, IMG submission 88736) | Marine microbial communities from western Arctic Ocean - ArcticOcean_MG_CB11_88 | ecosystem: Environmental > Aquatic > Marine > Oceanic | place: Arctic Ocean: Canada Basin | collected... | reverse complement strand
TCTCTTGCCTCTACAAAAGAATCATATAAATCTTTACCCATTCCTATTTTTTGAGAACCTTGGCCTGGAAAAATAAATGCATTGCTCATAATAAACATTCCTTATAAAATAATAATAATAATAATAATTAAATTTTTAAACTAATTATTAAAATCTTAAAACTAATTTAATAACTAATTTTATAAGAATACTTGCTTAAAAAGTAATTTTAGGTTACGTAAACTCTCCATATAAAACATAATATTATTAAGAAAGATTCAACATGGCATTTTATGAAAGCATATTTATAGCTCGACAAGAATTAGGCGAAAAAGAAATAGAAAAAACTATTGAAAGTTTTAAAGGTATTTTAGAAAAAAATAGTGCTGATTTAGTAGATACTGAATTATGGGGCCTCAGAAACTTAGCTTATAAGATAGAAAAAAATAAAAAAGGTCATTATGTTGTTCTTAAAATCTCTGGTAATGGAGAAGCTATTCATGAATTAGAGCGTAATATGCGTATAGATGAAAACATAATTAGATATTTATCCATTAAAACAGACAGTATAAATACTGAACCTTCAATATTAGCTAAAAAAACTCAAGAAAGCTAATATTAAAAAATTAACTGCCACAAGTAGGAGCAAAAAAATTGCAAAAAGATAGAAAAAATGACGATAATGATTCATCTGGTTCAAAGCCTTTTTTTAGAAGAAAAAAAACTTGTCCTTTTAGTGGTCCAGAAGCTATTGTAATTGATTTTAGAGACACGAGAACATTAAATAAATTTGTTTCAGAAAGAGGAAAAATTATTCCGGCAAGAATTAGTGCAGTATCTGCGCCCAAACAAAGAAAGCTCGCACAAGCAATAAAAAGGGCTAGAATTTTAGCATTAATGCCTTACCTTGCCTAATAATAAATTTTTGGACTAACCATGCCTTTAAAGGCTATATTAAATTCTTTAATACTAGGAATTATCTCAAGTATTTTTTCTATAGGCTTTAATTTTTTTGGAGCAATTTTACTTTTTTTTTCCTACTTTTCTCCTTTGCCAATCTTTATAGTTACTCTTTTTTATGGCTTATATGGTACAATATGCAGCGCTTTAATAAGCCTTAGTATTATTTTTTTAATAACGTCAGCTCCGATAGGTATAATTTTCTTTATAGCTAATATTTTACCCTCTATTATAATTCTTATGGATAAAACAAATAATAGATTTAGTTACAAGAATTTTATCTCTAAATTAACTCTCATCAATGGGTTTTTGTATGTAGCAATAATGCTATTGTACCCAGATAAAATTAGTACAATGATAAAAAATTTTAGTAATTATATGCAAAACAGCCTTGGTAATAACTTGAAAATAGAAACATCAATTTTAGATATGACTCCTTCTATTATAATTTCTACATGGGGCTTAGTACTGTTATTAAACTTTATGATTGCTAGAAAAATTTTAGAAAAAGGTTTTCTTCAATTTAAAGATAAGATTTTAGATTTGAAATTACAATCTTGGTTAATAGCTATTTTTCTATTATTATTAATTCCTGCAGCTTTACTTAATGAAGAAAATAGCAAATGGTTTCGTTCTTTGGCATTAATTTATGCTATACCGATAACTATTCAAGGCATATGTGTTATCCATACTTGCTTAAAACAAAATAAAAATGGTGCTTTTTTAATTTATTCATTTTATACTATTGTATTCTTTATACCATTTTCTATACCAATAATTACAGCCGCAGGTGTATTGGATCATATATATAATTTTAAAAGTTTAAAAAAAATAAATAACACAGATATTGATTAGATAATTAATTAGTATAAAGTCAAAAAAAAAATTAAATAGGAGCAATATAATGGAAGTTATTCTTTTAGAAAGAATTGAAAAATTAGGAAAATTAGGAGATGTTGTAAATGTTAAAGCTGGTTTTGCTAGAAACTATTTGCTTCCACAGAGCAAGGCTCTTCGTGCTAATAAAGAAAATCTATCTAAATATGAACAGGAAAAAGAAAAGTATGAAGTTTTAAACAGAGAAAAACTATCAGCGGCAGAAAAAATTGCCAAAAAAATGGAAAATATAAGTATTAATATTATTAAGCAGGCAAGTGATTCAGGTCAGTTATATGGCTCTGTTAGTACTAGAGATATTGCAGATGAATTAAATATTCAAGGTCACGAAATTGAAAAAAGACAAATAATACTAAAATCTGTTATTAAAAATGTTGGGCATCATGAAGTTCGTGTTGTAATACACCCAGAATTTATAATTACTATTTCTGTAAGCATAGCAAGAACCATAGAAGAATTAACTATGAAATCTGAAGAAATAACTGCCAATGAACAAAGAGAAAAAGCCGCAGCAGAAATAATTACTAAAGAACAAGAAAAAAGAAAGGCTGCAGAAATAGCTGCTAAAGAACAAGAAGAAGAAAATGAATCTGATATTGAAACCACAACAGAAGAACATGAAGAAAAAAATATCAAAGAAGAAAGCATATAAAAAAACTTAACTTATCAACACTATTCATGTAATTAACGTTATTCACATATGTTGAAGAGAATATTTTATGCTATAAACAAACTATGTTAAACAATTTACAAGATATCAATACTAATAATATTTCTTCTCATACTTTACCACACTCTGTTGAAGCAGAAGAAGCATTATTAGGTTCAATATTAGTAGATAATGAGGTCTATAATAGAATAACATTTGACCTTCCTTTAAAAAGTACGCATTTTTTTGTTCCTGTCCATGGAAGAATATATGAAGCAGCTCAAAAATTAATAAATAATGGTCAAATTGCTGATACTATTACTTTAGGACAATACTTTGAAAAAGACCCTGCTCTTATTGAAATTGAAGGTAGTAATCATTTAATTAAACTCACTGAATCATCAGATATACAATCTAGTACAGATCATTATGCAAAATTAATATATGATCTTTCTTTAAGAAGAGAGCTGATAAGATTATCCCAAGATATAGCACTCCAAGCAGCAAACCCTAATATAGATGATAGTGCTAATTCACAAATAGAAATGGCTGAAAGTAAATTATTTTTACTTGCAGAAACTGGGGAAATTAATAAAGGCCCAATGGCATTTTCTGATTCTTTAAATGAAACTATAACTAGTGCAGAAGCTGCTCATAAAAGAGACGGACAATTATCAGGCATTACAACAGGCTTAAAAGCAATGGATGAACTACTAGGGGGGCTTCATAAATCAGACCTAATTATAATCGCTGGAAGACCAAGTATGGGTAAAACTGCATTAGCTACCAATATTGCTTTCCAAGCTGCTAAAAAGTATAAAACTGAAAGCGATGATGCTATCCTTTTCTGTTCTCTTGAAATGTCAAGTGTTCAATTAACTAATAGAATTTTAGCAGAACAAGCAAAGATTTCCTCTGAAAAAATTAGAAGGGGGCAATTGAGTAATGATGAGTTTATGAATTTAGTAAGAGCCAGCCAGAGCATCCAGGACAGAAAGCTGTTTATTGATGAAACTCCTGCATTATCAGTGCCTCAATTAAGAACAAGAGCCAGAAGGATAAAAAGAACTCATGGGTTAAAATTAATAGTACTAGATTATCTCCAACTTATGAGCGCTATAAATAACTCTGGAAATAGAGTTCAAGAAATATCTGAAATAACTCAAGGTTTAAAAGCAATAGCAAAAGAATTAGATGTTCCTGTTGTAGCTTTAAGTCAATTATCAAGAGCAGTTGAACAAAGAGAGGATAAGAGACCACAATTAGCTGATTTAAGAGAATCAGGCACCATCGAACAAGATTCTGATGTTGTAATGTTTGTATATAGACAGTCCTATTATGAGGAAAGAGCAGAGCCAAGAAAAACTGGTGCAGAAACTGATGATAAATTTCATAATAGATATATTGAATGGCAACAAACTCTTGAAAAAGTTCAAAATACTGCCGATATAATTATTGCTAAACAAAGGCATGGTCCAATTGGAAATATTAAACTTCATTTTGAAGCTTCATTAACAAAATTTTCTGACTTAGCTGAAGAATATAGGTCAGATGATGGAAATTGAAAAACTTAATACAAATGTAAGACATAAATCTCTAAAATACCTATCTCAGTACGGTACTGTATCTTATATAAATAAAAATAATATAATTCATAATTCTAATATTATTTTGAAAAAATCTAAAAATAAAATCGTTAGTCCAGTTATTAAAGCAGATGCCTATGGAATAGGAGCAAAAGTATTAATTAAAATTTTGATTGAATGCGGGTACAAAAGTTTTTTTTTAGGCAATCTATCTGAAGGGCTAGAAATTAGAAAAAAATATAATAATATAGAGCTTTTTATATTAAACTGTGGGCAACCATTTAATATTATCTATCTTAAGAAGTATAAATTAATACCTGTAATTAATAACCTACAAGATTTAAAATTATGGTCTCAGCATTGCTCTAAAAAAGACTATTGCATTCTACATGTGGATACAGGAATGAATAGATTAGGTATTAATCTACAAGAATTAAAAGATCTTTCAGATAAAACATATTTAAAGAATATAAATATTAAATTTATTATGAGTCACTTTACGTGTGCTGAAGATAATAACAATTTAATGAATAGTATACAATTAGAGGAATTATTAAATTGCTCTAAGTTATTGAAAATAATATGTAAAAAAGAAATAAAAACTAGTATTTGTAACTCTTCAGGTATTTGGCTAGGTAAAAAATATTTATTAGATATTGTAAGACCAGGAGCTGCTTTTCTAGGCATTAATCCTATTTTATATAAAAAAAACCCTCTTAAAGAAGTAATATCACTTTATGCCCAAATTACTCAAATCAAGGAAGTAAAAAAAAATGATACTATAGGTTATGGAAGAACCTTAACTATCAAAAAAAATACAAAAATAGCTACTTTATCTATAGGTTATTCTAATGGTTTATCAAGGCTATTATCAAATACTGGAGATGTATATATAAAAGATAAAAAATTGAAAATATTAGGGAGAGTATCTATGGACCTAACAGTTATAGATATAAGTATATTTAAAAGTAGTGAAGTTAAAAATGGTGATATGGTTGAAATATTTGGACCTAATAGAAGTTTAGAAAAATTTGCCAAAATAAACAAAACAATTCCTTATGAAATATTGTGTATTATAGGAAAAAGTAACCCTAAGATAATTATATAATTTCATTTTTAAATAAAAAAAAACATGTATAGTATATTATATTAAAAATTAATAAGAAAAATCAATAATGGATTTCAACAATCTAAATATCAATGCCTTAGATATAATAATATTTATAAGTATTATTATATCTATAATAATTGGCTATAGTAGAGGGTTAGTAAGGGAATCTTTCTCAATTTTTAATTGGTTAGTTGCTAGTTGGTTATCCTTTAAATACTATTCAAGTTTAAAAATTCTTTTAGGAGGTTTAATATCTCCAGGAATAATAGTTGATGCATTATCTTTTGGTTTAATTTTCTTAATGGTTATTATTACCCTCACAATTATATCAAATTTTATCTCTAAAAATATTAAAAATTCTTTTCTTGGACCTCTTGATAATATTTTAGGAATGGTTTTTGGCTTGCTTAGAGCATCTATACTTATTTTAGTATTAGTTATTGCAGGAAATCAAACAATCTGGAAAAATAATACTATTCCTTCTTTATTATCTAAAGCTTATAGTTACCCAGTGATTGTGTTAGGTATTACTTATTTAGAGAGATTTTTTCCTAATGAAATATTATCTTTTGATTATGATTCATTAGATATTAAAAAATTAAATAATATAATAGATAAAAATAAATTATTTGAAGAGCCTCCAATTAATAAAAGTAATAGTAATGAAGGAGCTTATACTCCTGCTGAAAGAGAGCAGATGGATAGATTAAATAATATAGAGACAATTGAGACAGAGAGTAGTAATTAATTAAAGAAAGTATATAAGTTTAATTATAGATCTTATGATGGATATAACTTATGAGTTAAAAGGGAAATATTAATATACATGTATGATGATAGGCTTAAAGAAGAATGTGGAGTTTTTGGTGTTTTTGGACATACAGATGCTGCTGCCCTAACTGCCCTAGGCCTTCATGCCCTACAACATAGAGGACAAGAAAGTGCTGGAATTGTATCTTTTGATGGAGAGCATTTTAATAACGAACCATACTTAGGACTTGTAGGGGACCATTTTACTCAAGCTTCAGTAATTGATAGGCTTCCAGGTAAATCTGCATTAGGTCATGTAAGATACTCAACAACTGGCAATACATCATTAAAGAACATACAACCACTATTTGCTGACCTAATAGGAGGTGGTATCGCGTGTGCTCATAATGGTAACCTTACCAATGGAATTGAATTAAGAAATAATTTGGTTAAAAAAGGTGCTATATTCCAATCTACTACAGATACAGAAGCATTTCTTCATTTAATAGCTCAAAGTAATAAAACTAGTATAGTTAAAAAAATAATAGATGCATTATATGAATTAGAAGGTGCCTACAGCATAGGACTTCTCACTAATAAAAAATTAATTGCTATTAAAGACCCTCTAGGCATACGGCCACTTGTACTAGGAGATTTAAATGGTGCAACGATTATAGCTTCTGAAACATGTGCTCTTGATATAATTGGTGCAAAATATATTAGAGATATTGAAAATGGCGAAGTAGTAGTAATAGATAAAAATGGAATTAAATCTTATAAACCTTTTCCTAAAATAAAAGCTAGGCCATGTATTTTTGAATATATATATTTTGCTCGCCCAGACAGTATTATGGGAGGAAAAAATATTTATGAGTGTAGAAAAAAAATGGGACAAGAATTAGCAAGAGAACTGCCAACAAATGCAGATATTGTAATACCAGTTCCTGACTCAGGCGTTCCTGCCGCTTTAGGTTTTGCTGAAGAATCAAATATACCATATGATTTAGGAATAATAAGAAATCACTATGTTGGAAGAACTTTTATCGAGCCTACTCAAACTATTAGACAATTAGGCATAAAGTTAAAACATAATACAAATAAAGCTCTGATAGAAAATAAAAAAGTGGTTTTAATAGATGACTCTATAGTTAGAGGAACAACTGCAATAAAAATAGTAGAGATGATGAGAAACGCTGGCGCAGCAGAAGTTCACATGAGAATATCTAGTCCTCCAATAAAATACCCTGATTTCTATGGTATAGATACTCCTAGTATAAGTGAATTAATAGCTTCTAGTAAATCTGTGGAAGATATTAGAAAATTACTAAAACTAGATAGTTTACATTTCTTATCTTTAGATGGGCTATATAAATCTATGGGCCACAAATATAGGGACAATAATGACCCACAATATACGGACCATTGCTTCACCGGTGATTATCCAACAAAGTTAATAGATAGAGATGAAGGTGCGTTAGCTAACCAATTATCCCTTCTTAATCAGCAGTAAATCAGATTAGTCATGAATAAAAGAATAGCTCTAGTTACTGGTGCCACTGGTACATTAGGAAGAGCAATTACCTATAGCTTAATTACAAAAAATATAGAAGTAATTCTATTATCTAAAGATATCAAAAAACTAGAAATACTTTATGATGAGGTTATTACTACTGCAGCATATAAGCCCACCATTATTCCTTTAGACTTAAGTCATGGAAGATCTATTGATAAATTGGGAGGAAGAATTTACGAAAAGTTTAAAAAATTAGATATTTTATTTAGCTGCTCTTCATATTTTCCTAAATTAAGCCCTATTAACCACATAACACCTAAAGATTTTAATAAAATAGTAAATATTAATATTACTGCTAATTGGCAATTAATAAGATCCCTTGATCCTTTATTAAGATTATCTAATTATGGCAGAGCCTATTTCTTAACATGTAAAGAAAAAACATATAATGGACCATATTTTTCTGCTTATTCCTTAACTAGCAGTTCAATAGAAGCAATGATTAAAAATTGGCAGAATGAGGTTAAAAAAACTAATATTAAGGTTAATACATTTGACCCAGGCCCTATATTAAGCCCCCTTAGAAATAGCTCCTTTCCTGGTGAAGATAAAAGCAAACTAAAAATACCTCAAAAAGCTGCTACTAAGCTCATTAATTTATTAGAAAAAAGTTATAAAAATTAGATATATGGGTTTTTACTATTTTTGAACATTAGTCTCAAAGGCACGCCATTTAAATCAAACTCGTCTCTTAAGTTATTTAATAAATATCGTTTATATGATTCTTCAAAATCACCTAATAAATTTGTAAAAAATACAAATGTAGGAGGCCTAATATTAACTTGTGTGCAATATTTTATTTTTATTACTCTTCCTGATTTTAATGGAGGTGGGTTTTTTTGTTGTGTAAAATTTAACCACTTATTTAATTTTGCAGTAGGTATTTTTGTATTCCATTTATTATACATTACCATAACTTCATCCATCAAATAATCTATTCCTGTATTATTTAATGCGGATATTTCTACTAAATGAACTCCTCTTAATTGTGCAAATGCTATATTCAATCTTTTTCTTAAAGCAACCCTTACATCTTCGGGTTTCATAACTATATCCCACTTATTAGCTGCAATTACTAATACTCTTCCTTCTTCTACAACATGACTAGCTAAAGTTAAATCTTGGCGAGATAATGCTTCATTACAATCTAGAACTAATATAACTATTTGAGCGTATTTAACTGTGTCAATAGCTGATTCAACTGATAGCTTTTCTATTTTATCTATAACTTTACTTTTTTTTCTTATACCTGCTGTATCTACCAGTTGAAATTTTTGATCTTTCCAAGTTAAATCTAACATCACTGCGTCACGCGTCACTCCTGGTTGATCACCAGTTAAAACACTATTCTCACCTATTATAGTATTAGTTAATGTTGACTTCCCACTATTAGGCCTTCCTACTATCGCAAGTCTAATAGAAGGAAGATCTATAGAATCATTACTACTAGATTTAGTGTCAATCTGTTTCATTAAATTTGATAAATTCTCTTCTAAAGAACCTAAGCCAACCCCATGTTCTGCAGATATAATTAGAGGCTCACCATAACCAAGTTTTATAGCTTCATAGGCTTGGTTTTTTTGAGCTTCTCCCTCTACTTTATTCATAACTACTAAAACAGGACATTTTACCTTCCTTAATATTTTTGCACAAGAGTAATCAAATGGAATTATTCCTGTTCTTGCATCAAGCATAAATATTATAATATCAGCTATATTTATTATATCTGATATTTTATTTAATATATCTTTACTTAATTCATTTTTATTATCAACTTGATCAAACCCTGCTGTGTCATATAGAATAAATTCTAAATTACCTAAGTTAGCTTTTAATCCTTTATTATCTCTAGTTACTCCAGGAATATCTGCTACTATTGCAGCCTTCCTTCTAACAAGCCTATTAAATAATGTAGATTTTCCTACATTAGGCCTTCCAAAAATCACTACTTTAGGTAACATAATACTTCCTAACGATACGCTATTACTTCTGCATCTTCTGTATAAAAAATCATAGTACCGTTTATTAAAATAGGAGAAATAAAAGAGGGAGAATCTAAAGTAAATATATTAAAATACTTACCATTATTGCTATTTACTTTAAAGACCTTGCCGTCTTGGCACACCAACCAAATATTATTTTGGGCTAATAATGGGGCACTACATAATGGGGCATCTTTATCATCAATTTCTATTTCTTTAGAAATATCAACAATCCACCTAACATTGCCGTTATTACTAAATGAATTAATTAAACGCCCATCATTACTTACAATAAACACAGCATTTCCATTTATAATAGGATTATTTGAAGTTTTAATAGGTAATTCCCAGATCAAACCTCCACTAATTGAATCTAATACTGCAAACTTACCAGATAAGGAAGAAGAGTAAATCAACCCTTTATACATTACCGGACCAGAATCTATATCTGTAAGCTCTAAAGTTCCAGATATTGCTCCATCAACCACTAAGTTTGTACTCCACAGTAAAGAACCTGTTGTTGCATCTAAAGCAATTAATTCACCTGTATTACTTGGGAAAATTACTAAATTTGAATCTACAATAGGTGAAGCAGCTCCATTAGCTACCGCAGATACGAGTGACGCATCATATCTCCAGATTTCATTTCCTGTATTAACATCTATCACAAATAGTTCATTAGAAACTGTCATTTGATAAATAAAGTTATTATAGATAGTTGGAGCTCCCTGCACTGGTGCAGTTATATTTTTTTTCCACTCAATAGCACCATCTATAGAGTTTAATTTAATAATTTCTCCATATGATGTAGAAGCTATTAAATTGTTCCCATGTAAAGCTAACCCTCCATCTATATTTGTATTGATGCTTTCTTCATCTGGAAATATATTATTTTCCCACACAACATCTCCATTTTTAATGTCAATACATGCAATTTTACCTTCGGCGTCTAAAACAAATAAAAAATCTTTATTACCAATAGGTTGTGCAAATATTTTATTATATGTACCAGACCCGTCACCAATATCTTTTTTCCATAAAAATTTTATGTTTTTATTTAAGAATAAATTTTCAGGTGCAGCATGATTATTTTTGCCTTTATTATTCCATACATAATTCTTTACAGGCTCTTCCAAAGTGATTGGGGTTTGAGAGGCTTCCTTGTCTACCTTAAGTTCTTTTTGTACAATACTGATACCTATCCTTTTTCCCTCTATCTTTTTTATATCAGCATCTGTCGATATACCTAAAAAATCTAATTTTTCTATTGAACTACAATTAGTTACAACTAATAATACGATCAAGTATAATAGAGTTCTTTTTAATATAATTATCATTGAATATACTTTAAAAAATTAAGGGAAAACTGACAATATTTCTTTTGATCTATTTTTCATATTTATACTTACTGAAGCTTCTTTAGCTAAACTATTAAAAATAGCTTTTGCTTGTGAAATATTTCCGCCATTTATTAGAATATAACCTAGATATTCTTTTGCTATAAATTTAAGCTCTGAAGAATTAGAAGACAATTCTTCTAAAAGGGTTTTAGCATCACTTATATTATTTAAGGCAATTAACATTTCAGCAGATGATAGTTTTACGTAATCTTTATAAAAAATAGAAATATTATTAATACTTATTTCATCATAAACAGCCAAAGCTCCAGAAAAATCTTTATTTGACCTCCTAATTGCAGCTTCAGCAAAACTAGCTATCATAGAATGGTATTCAGAAGAATCCTTTTCTTTACTAGTAAACTCTTGTAACAGCGATATTGCACTTGTTTTATCTTGTTGAGCTAATTCCATTGCTGCGAAAAACCTAGCTGATCTATCATTTACTTCGTTTAAACTATTTTTCTTCCAAAAAGAATTAAAGCCTACACCAAATACAAACAGCACCAATATGGCTATTATATAGTATTTATATCTAGCCCATATAGTCTTATATTTTTCTTCACGTAACTCTTTATCTACTTCTTGAAAGATATCACTCAC
>Ga0115003_10003996_pt1 | contig 11489 bp, 8 predicted proteins | sample ArcticOcean_MG_C_7_FD_88736 | JGI IMG/M metagenome (GOLD analysis project Ga0115003, IMG submission 88736) | Marine microbial communities from western Arctic Ocean - ArcticOcean_MG_CB11_88 | ecosystem: Environmental > Aquatic > Marine > Oceanic | place: Arctic Ocean: Canada Basin | collected... | reverse complement strand
GACGATGGACTGCCTCGGCATTTGTCGCATCACAGGCCAGGTGGAATCCACCAAGACCTCGGATGGCGACGATGGCTCCTTGGTCGAGAAGCTGGACGGTGGCCGCGATCACCTCAGCCTGCTCGGTACGTTCGACTGTGAACGGAGTCTCCGTCGCCTTCTCCAACCAGATGCTTGGCCCACAGACGGAGCACGCAATCGGCTGGGCATGAAAGCGGCGGTCCGCAGGATCTCGATACTCTGCTTCACAGTCCGCACACATAGAAAAGTCGGCCATCGTCGTTCGAGCCCGGTCGTACGGCACCTCCTTGACGATGGAGAAGCGCGGGCCGCAGTGCGTACAGTTTGCGAAAGGATATCGGTACCGACGTTCTTGGGGGTTCAAGACCTCTTCACGGCATGCCGGACAAACAGAGGCATCCGCAGTGACTCGGGTGCGATTCTCACCAAGCAGGCTGTCCTTGATGGAAAACGCTGTCGATTCGAAGTCGTCACTGATCGACTGCGTTTCAATGCTCTCAATGCGTGCCAATGGAGGTGGTTCGCTTTCGAGGCGCGCCAATAAGCGGGAGAGGGCTTGCTCACTTCCCGTTGCATGAATAAGGACCCCGTCTCCGTCATTCATGACGAAGCCGACGACTCCTTCTTCACGCGCCAGGTGCCAGACACGCGGTCGAAACCCGACGCCTTGGACTGCGCCTCGCACTCGAATCTCTCGAGATCGGGAGGTCGCGTTGACTGCGCGGATAGGCGGCGGTGCGTCAGCTGTGCTGTCCATCGCTCCCCACTGATTTGCCGGCTGCAGTTTCCCTCAAAGCTGCACGCAATCGGCTCCCCACGCGCGGTTTGCCGACCTTGTAATGCTCGAGGGTCGGAACGATGAGTCGGACGAAATGCAACGGAGACTTGCTGGGTGAGTAGATGACTTGATGGATAGGAGCGTCGGAAACCTGTCGGAAAATTTCGATAAGGGAATCGAGCTGTGTTTCGGAATCCGCCAAGCCCGAGACATCGGCTACATCTGTGAAGCTCGCGGACAACCTAGAGTCGAGAACTTTTCTGATCTGTCCGCTGACCAAGTCCGCGATCTTTTGCGTGTTCCCGTCTGCCAGCTTGCGAGCAAGTCTGTCTGCTTGCTTGCGTCCCCCGTAGATCAAACCGAGGCGACTTTGGACGGCCTCCAACACGGACTGCATGACCGCGTCGGAGGCGTGGAATGCACAGCCCCAGCCTCCATTGAACGACTCCAAGCGCAAGTCATTGGAATCAGTGAGAAAGCTCACAAAGAACGGCAGGCCGTAATCGTTGGGCACAGTGCGAATGCACAAACCAAGACCTTGTTGGTCAGCGCGTGCAACAATCTCCTGAATCTCCTCGGGAAGACTTTCAGGAGGGACCCGCCTTGACTGATTTCTTGCCAACTCTAGGGACCAGATGTCGCGCTCGATCAATTCAAAGAGTGCGAATCGTGAGGCCTCTTCAATCGAGTTGCCAGAGGCAAGTCCATTGGTCGACGTGCCGTACAACTTTTGAACCGTGTCTGGGGCGGGTCGAAAAACCAACTCTGCTGGAACCAGGCTCTCTTCGCGGGTTTCAAGATCGTGGGCGCGGGCCAGGAGCAGTGGGGCCTCGGCCTCCAACTGTTTGCCGTGGAGCGGTATGTATTGATTGAGGGCTTCCTCCGCGGTTTGCTGCCCTGCAAGCTCGCGGGCAGTGGCCCACAGTGTCTTCACGTTACTCACCCCCGGTTCGGCGAAGTAGAACTCAAGGCCCTCCATGAGGGCCCCAACTTCGGCATCGACTGGGGTCCTGCCCTTGCCAAATGTGACCCCATCGGACAAGGAACGAGGTCGTGTCGCGGCGAAGACAGAAACCCCAAACTCGTTTTGAGGGCTGAGTTCTTTTACGTCGGATATCCCTGCGGTCGGTGCCATCCGCTTGGCATGGACGAGCGTCTCATCTGCCGAACAGCGACGGCTCGAAGCCCTTCGCATGGCAGTGGTTACGTCCATGGTGTCGTGCGTGAGATACGAAAGGGTCGTATTCGGAACGCAGAGGGGATGAGATTGGATGCGTTGTGCAATGGACCTTTAGCCATACTTGCCCAAGCGCTAGGGCCTACATGAAATCGCGTCAACAGCTTGGGGTCTGGCGTTGGCTGGATCCGCCAAGGGCGTTTCTGAATCGGCTCACTAAAAGGAGTACTACCCTCTTAGCGAAGATCCCAGGGGTGTTCGCGGTGAACACCCCTGGGATGCAATCTTGTTCTGACTGAACGGTGACTGAGCCAAAACTGATTCAGTCGAGAACTGTGCCTCTAGTCCTCGTCGTCGTCGTCGCCGCAGTGCACACCCATCGCCATGGCCCCGAGCGACTCGTCAAGCTCAAGGATGTCATGGGTTTCCGTGTTGTTAATTTCGAACATGAGGTTCTCCAATTCAGTAGAGAAGGTGTTAGTGATAATGGGCGTACGGCCTCGACAATTACGCGCAATCGTCAACCCCTCGCCAACAGTGGTGACAGTAACAGTCACCTCCCAACGTGTCTATGAGATAGCGGCGGACTCGCCCACCCACGCGACGTGGGGCAGACTTGCCTCAGTCTGTCATGTTCCTGTTGATAAACGACCGGATGTGCATCTTCGGGAGTTGGCCCGTGAAGGAATCGATGACCTCGCCGTCACGATAGAGCTTGACCGTTGGAAGGCTCTGCACGCCGAGCTGTTTGGCCAACTCGGGATCTGTCTCCACGTTTAGTTTTGCCAGTACAAATGCTCCCTCGGAGTCCTCGGCCATGTCTTCCAGAGTGCGAGAGAGGCCTTTGCACATCGTGCACCACTCGGCCCAGAAGTCCACGAGGACGGGGACTCGAGACGACGCTTCGAGGACGTCTCGTTCGAAGTCGGTGACTTCGATGACGGCTGTGGGCATGGGGTTCCTCGTCAGGGTTTTCTGGGAGCGCACAGTAAGCACGCCTTTGGCTGACCGGAGCCAGCGATTTAGCACCTCTTTGAAAGATAGTCACGGTTTTACGAGGGATCAAGCTGGTGAGGGATCGCACAAGGCGAGAGTTCTGGCCGCCCGGGGAGCGGAGCTGGCCGAACTACATCCCCAGCTGGAAAACAGCTGGGGATGTGGTGAACGAAAACCGCCTGGCCAAGAGCTAGAGCAGGCACTTCGGAATCGGTGACCGACAAAACCTCATGCCGATATGCGATTGAGGTCGGAGGTAGTTTTCCGGCTTTTCGCTACGTTTCAGCCCAAAGCGGGTCCGAATCTCCGTTCGATCGGAGAGTGAATCGATCCCAGCCCAGGAGCTACGAATACTCTTGTCTCGAGTAACGGTATTCATGCCGGTGCACAATGGATCACGTTATCTCCGCAGTGCAGTCGACAGCATTCTCAGCCAGAGCTTCGCTGATTTCGAACTCTTGATCATCGATGATGCCTCGACCGACGAGACGAGCCAGATCCTTGACTCGATCTCCGACCCTCGCGTGCGAATCGTTCGCAACGACATCAATCTCGGCGTACCCCTCACACGTAATCTCGGCGTCGATCTCGCGGCGGACGAGTTCATCGCGTTTCTCGATTCCGACGATATCGCCCGGCGAGATCGGCTCCAAAGGCAGGTCGACTTCCTGGAGAACAATTCCGACCATGTCGCGGTCGGGAGTTGGGCGACCAAGATCGACGATGAGGGCAATCGGGGCAGCGTATTGCGGCGTCCCGTGACATGGGATCGCATTCGCGCGCGAACGCTCTTTCTCGGGACGATCCGTACACCATCGGTGATGGGCCGCGTCGACGTACTCCGAAAATTTCGATTCCTGCCCGAGTTTCCGGTTTGTTCTGACTCCGACTTCTGGGTCCGTGTCGCCCTGGAGCACAAATGCGCGAATCTCGTTGAGCCCTTGATCGACTACCGAATCCATTCGAGCAGCATTACCAAGTCTCGGAAGGCCGATGTTCGAGAGCGCAAGATGTCGATCGCGGCGTATCAACTGGAATCGCTGCACGTGACGTATGACGAGCGCGATCTGCTGAACCACCTTCGACTGCGAAAACCCAAGAATCACGAATTCGATGCGGATGCGATCGCGTGGACTCGCGACTGGCTGCAGCAACTCGTCGCCGCGAATCAGAAGCATTCGGTCTATCCGAAGGCGGAATTCGAGCGGGCTGTCGGAGAGAGATGGTGCGCCGTGTATTTCGCGTGTCGGAGTCAGCAAAGTAGTCCGATCGCGTTATTCGACATGCCGATTCGCAACTCGACCCTGCGCTATCTCGCAAAGGCAATTCCCCTGGGCTTGCGTTACGGCTTTGGCGTCGCCTGAGGCGAATCCCGATCAATCGTCTTTCACCGATCCGTCCACGATCTGTCGATCGTATGCCTTGTCGATCGTCGATTGAACGGTGCGATCCGCCGGCCCTGCGGTGCAGAAAATCGGACCGCACACGCCGTAATTCAGAACAAGCAGGCCTCTTCCAGTACGTCGACCGCCGTCTCTACGCGGATGTAATCCAGATTGCAGGTTGCGCTTCCGGTCTTGGAAGTTGTGATATTAGGAATCAAGCTGGACTTCGTTTTTTATCGTCGCTTCTCCATGACTTCGTCTGACGTCTTGTTTGGGGATTGTTTGGCCCGCCGCGTCGGCTCTTGAACCCTCGTCGCCGTTCTCGGGGTATCGATCCCTCCATTAGGCATAGTGAGGTTCGTACAACCGCAAAGCGTGGGCATGTCCGATTCACGTTCCCGTTGGACTCCGCGTACTCGATCCCCCTCTTCTTGCGCCTGTTCTCTGGCTGCTCTTCGTTCATCCAGATCCCCTTGGTCAATTTTTGCCACGATCATGAAAGAAACTGTCCGCCTGGATCTGTAATTTCAAACTACGATTCAACGCGTGATGCCTAAGCCGTCTGTAGCTTGATCACGACTCTCTCAGAAGCGGTCACAAGTGCCAGCGCGATCCACGCGAACAGCGGCACCTGAAACCAAAAAACGAGTCTGACCGCTTTTTACTTTGCAGCACCGCCGCTGGGCTCGTCTGTCCCCGGACCGTGCTTTGAGACCTTGTTCCGATCAGCCGGTTGAGCAAAAAGGAGGCGCGTTATCCGACGCGCTGGCCGAATGCGAGCAGCTCATGCAAAATGTTTGCTCCACAAGCCTCTAGGGGGTGTATGGCAATGGAACGAATCAGAGTATTTACGGCTGCCAAGATCCGGACCATGAATCCGAGGTGTCTCGAAGCCAAAGGCCGGATATGACATCCCAATTGGTCGTCGTCGGCAAAGCGCCAAACCGAGGCGTCGACGCTTTCATACGCAAGCTCCGGGGCCTTCGCATGACGTCCACGAATGACGCTGCACGATGACATTCGATCACATCGTCATCGGGGTCGGGGGGATGGGTTCGGCCGCGGTTTGTGAACTTGCCCGGCGCGGGCAGCGTGTGCTTGGGCTGGAACAGTTTGAGATCGCGCACGCCAACGGTTCGAGCCATGGGCTAACGCGCATCATTCGCCTCGCCTACAACGAACATCCGAACTACGTACCATTGTTGCGTCGCTCTTATGAGATGTGGCGTCGTCTCGAGGCCGATGCTGGAGAAGAACTCCTGGTCATCACCGGTGGCCTGGATCTCGGCGCGAGCGATAGCCGTGTGCTGACCGGAGCGCTTGAAGCGTGTCGACAGCACGATCTTGCACACGAACATTTGAGCACCAATGAGATCAAGTCTCGCTACCCGGCATTCAACGTGCCCGACGGGTTTGAGGCGGTGTATCAGCCGGATGCCGGCTACCTCAGACCAGAGCGTTGCGTTACAGCGCATGTCGCGGAGGCCAGGAAGATGGGGGCCGAAATCCACGAGCGGGAAAACGTATTGGGTTGGGAACAGCGACACGAGACGTTCATCGTCAAAACGGATCGCGCCACATATGAAGCCCCTTCACTCGTGGTGACCGCGGGCCCCTGGGCCTCGAAACTTGTCAGCGAGTTGGGTGCTGTCGCGAAGCCGAAGCGACAGGTGGTGGGATGGTTCCAACCGAGTGAGCCCGCATTGTTCGAGGCCGATCGCTGCCCGGTATTCATCCTGGATGTGGAAGAGGGGGAGTACTACGGTTTCCCTGTCGACTCACGGGCACCGGGCTTTAAGCTCGGTCGCTTCTATCATCTGAACGAAGATCTCGATCCAGATGCTCCCCGTCGTGAGCCCGACGCGGTCGACGAGGAAGTAATCCGTCGCGCCTTGCGTCGATACTTTCCCGCTGCAGACGGCCCAACGCGCTTGATCCAGGCATGCATGTTCACCATGACACCCGACCGACATTTCATTCTGGATCACCACCCCGAGATGCCTGGTTTGACGATCGGCGCGGGCTTTGCCGGGCACGGCTTCAAGTTCGCAAGTGTCATCGGTGAAATTATGGCCGACCTCGCCGCACGCGGTGTCACCGATCACAATATTGAAATGTTTTCGCTGAAGCGATTCACCTCTTGATGATCTCGTGAAAGCGGGAGGTTCCTGTTATAGGACCTTGGCTGCCTCGACGGAACGATTCATGTCGTGATGGAGCGGCATGAACCCCTCGACCACGAGTTGAATCCCGCGTGTCCGCCGTAGATCCAGATGTCGTGGCCCCCGAACCGACCGGCATCACGCTCTGAGTTCCGTCCCACTTCATCCAGAAGGTGACCGTTATTTTCGAATCGACGCGTGGCTAAACCGTGAGATGCGAAATTTCAAATGCTTCGGACCTCTGCTCAACGAAAATCCAGGTCGCGGGAGTGCGCCGACAATGCCGCGGGCGTCAGGGGCGGAACACTGCTGGCGATCAGTCGACCCTGTCGGTCGTTACGAATGCTGTCGCGGACTTCGCCAGGATGCCTCGTGAATTTGATGATCGAGGGGATCGTCTCCGGGGTAAAGGGGGTACATCTCGGGGATTGGGCCGAGCGATGTGTTTTGGAACCGAGCAGAAGCGGGAGTATCTGACCTGGGCTTCTCTTGTCCATGGGCGCTGCGCATCTCAGGGGTTCTGGGGAGGAGGATGGCCAACATCGAGATGCAGGGGCGCCATGGTGACAGGGACCTCGATGATTTGCGTTCTCGTATTGAAGGCCTCGCCGATTGTGTCTACACTGAAATTTGTTGACTTCGGATTGGGATGGTAACGAGACGGTTTGCGAAGCGCGCGGAGAGAAGTTCCGAGTCGGCTACGACGAGGAGAACATGTCCATCGAGATTTTGCTCTAGTTGATGTTGCGGCCCTTTCGGGCACGATCGAAGAAAAACAAGGGAACGATTCGAGCGTGACGAGCACCGAAGGTACGGGCGGTTCTTGACCGAGCTTGGCATGACACAGTCGCGTCCGACTTGGAGCGCTGGCATCGTGAATCACGGGAGCTGCGCCGATCTTGAGGCGTGTCTCAGTTCTATCGCATTGCAGACCTGGGCACCTGAGCGTGTTGCAGTTTGGGACACGGGGGTTGACGCGGATGGTCTTGCCGAGGTCGCCTCTCGTTTTCCCGAGGTCTCATTCATGGGCGGCGAAAACCGGGGATACGCGGGTGGGGCGAATGGAGTCGTACAGGCCCTTAATGAATCGACGTCTCCCGAGTTTGTCCTTGTTCTGAATCCTGACGTCGTGCTCGACGTCGATTTTGCTCAGCGATTGGTAGGGGCGACAGCAGTTGAACCGAATTTCGCGATCGCGACGGGCAAGCTTCTGCGTTCAGGTCGGAAGACGATCGATAGCGCGGGGACCTTCTTTCCGCGCCATCGCCGTCCGAGAGATCGAGGCAGCGAAGAAGAGGATCGAGGTCAATATGACCGCGCTGAGTGTGTGGACGGCGCGAGCGGTGCGGCGATGTTGGTGCGGTCGAGTGCCATCGAGGTCCTCTCGATCGAAGGCGAACTCTTCGATGAGTCTTTCTTCGCCTATCACGAAGATACGGACCTGTGTTGGCGGGCGCGGAAGCTCAGGTTCGAGATTCTCTATGCGCCCTCCGCGGTCGCTGTTCATACGCGTGGCTGGCAGAAGGTGGACCGGATGCGCGTCCCCGAAGCGATCCGTCGGCATTCGTTCAAGAACCACTACCTGCAGTTGGTGAAGAATGAGACGGGGCGGGGCCTCCTACTGAATTTGCCTTGGCTGATCGTCTGGGAGCTTCTGAGACTGGGATTCGTGCTGCTTCGGGACCGTGCGTTGCTTTCGGCATACAAGGAGGCCTGGCAACTCCTTGGGACGGCACGAAGGCGTCGCACGCTCATTCAGGCGACCGTGCGGGAACGGATGCAAGAAAGTTAGGCCCGTGCCCAATTAGGGAGCGCCGGCCAGAATCTCGTGCTGAATGATGTGTTCGTCGGTGCGTCCAGAAAACGGGCGCACGTAGTGCCAAGGGCGTGGCATCTACCTCACTCGCCAGCGCCGGGGCCTGCGGACAAGCGTGTCTCCAGCCTGGTTGTGAGCGCGTCGAGCCCGATCGATCAAAAGAGCGTTTATGACGATTCCTAAACGCGAAGGGGCTGCTTCCGTGGAGCCAGCCGGGGGGAAGCCCCGTAAGCGCCTTGGACAAACAGGTGTTGAGCATCATCGAATCTTGAAGGAAGGCTCTCCCCAAAGAAGAGCGCCTTGGCTCAAAAGTAGACCGTTGTCCCTCGGTAGACCCTGCAAGAAATCGGCTGCAACGCAGTAGACAAGACTCGGTAGACTCGGGCCCGCCAATTAAGAGGGGTCGAAGTCAAATGAAACGTGCAGCATTGATTCTTGTGATCGTTCTGATTGTCTCTGTTGGTTGGCTTGTACTCACCTTCAAAGGTGTCGAACCCACGGCGAAGCCTTGGAACCCGCCGTCGGCAGCTGCGGTGAAGGCCAGCATCCTGCCGCGAGCGGCTTGTCGTGAGCGTGTTCCCGAGCGTCAGGCTCTGTTCGGAGATCTTCACATTCATACTGGCGTTTCGATGGACGCGAATGCATTGGGCACGCGCACGACTCCCGAAGACGCGTACCGATATGCGAAGGGAAGCGAGATCGAAGTGTTCAGTGGTGACGCTGCAGTCGGGATGCGCCTCACTCAGATTGATCGCCCTCTTGACTTCGCGGCGGTCACCGATCACGCCGAATGGATGGCCGAAGTGTCACTGTGCATGACACCGGGCTCACCATCCTACGCCACCGATGGCTGCAAGATCTATCGCGGAGAGGAACAGTCAACCCTGGCGAAGGTTCTTCGGCTCGAGGGCTTCCGCGCCCGTCTCGGTGGCTTGATCGACCTCGGAGGCCGACGCACCGACGTGTGCGGTGACGAGGGTGAATTGTGCCGTGCGGAACTTGCGAACGTCTGGCGCGCGAATCAGGTTGCAGCGGAGTCATACTACGATCGTTCGCCGTCGTGTTCTTTTACGACGTTCCACGCTTGGGAATACAGCCATTCGCCGTATTCGACCAAAATTCATCGCAACGTCATTTTGCGCAACGAGATCGCGCCGGAACTTCCAATCTCTTCTCTCGAAACCCCGCGCGAAATTGACCTTCGACATCAACTCGTGGACTTGTGCAACGACAACGATTCGGGCTGCGAGGCCATCGCGATCCCCCATAACCCAAACCTTTCGAACGGACAGATGTTCAGGATCGAATACGCAGACTTGCCCCTCGAAGAGCAACGCGAAGAGGCGCGTCTTCGCGCACGGCTTGAGCCGATCGTCGAGATGATGCAGATCAAGGGTGAGAGTGAATGCCGCAACGGGATGTACGACGTCCTCGGTGCTGAAGACGAACTTTGCAACTTCGAGAAAAACCGGGACATGGGACGGCAGGACCCCGAAGACTGTGAAGAAGGAAGCGCTTGGGGTGCGCAAGCCGGAAAGGGATGCATCTCCCGCACCGACTACGTTCGCTACGCGCTGTTGTCGGGCATGCGCGAAAAGACGCGAATCGACGTGAACCCTTACGAGTTTGGGTTCATCGGCAGTACGGACAATCACATGTCTACGCCGGGTTCAGTGACGGAATACGACGCGCCTTACAAGTTTGGAATGCTCCCCGAGAAGCAAGTCACCATCGGTGAAGGCAAGCGCGGCCCCGCGTTCTGGAACCCGGGTGGGTTGGCGGGAGTGTGGGCGGAAGAAAACTCGCGCGACTCGATCTTCGACGCGTTGAAGCGGCGAGAAAGCTTCGCGACCAGCGGGCCCCGTATCAGGCCGCGCTTCTTCGGAGGGTGGGACTTGCCCGAAGGGTTGTGCGACGAAGCGCAGTTCGCCCAAGCCGGTTACGCGAATGGAGTCGCGATGGGGAGCAAGCTGCCGACGCAACCGCAGAGGAGTTCTTCACCGTCATTCGCCGTGTCAGCCTTTGCCGACCCGGGGACCGAAGCCCAGCCGGGTGGCCTTCTTCAGCGTGCACAGATCATCAAAGGTTGGGTCGACGGCGAAGGTAAATTTCATCAAGAGGTCCACGACATTGCGGGCACACCCGACAATGCTGCTGACGTCGACTTGCAAACTTGCGAACCCCGCGGCGCTGGCGCGTCAACGCTTTGTGGGGTGTGGCAGGACCCGAATTTCGACGCAGACCAGGACGCCGTGTATTACGCGCGCATCGTAGAAAACCCGAGTTGTCGGTGGTCCGCACGGCTTTGTCTCTCGCTGCCGGAAGGCAACCGTCCCGACGGCTGCACCACCGACCAACTTCCGAAGACGATTCAGGAACGCGCGTGGACTTCGCCGATCTGGCATGTCGGCAGTTGAACTGGCGCACGTCGTACTCACGCGCTGCCTGGGTCATGACGTCGGCGGCACGTGTAACGCAAGGAAGTGTGGCTCTCCCGCATACTCAATGAACTTGAACTCGTAGTTCATGCGCTTGAAAAACGCGAGGACGTCGTCGACAAGCTTCTTGCCGTTGGGTGGCATCCGATCGTATTGGTAGAAGCCTGTGATCTCGATGACGATCGCGGGATGCCAGGTCGCGATCGTTTCGACAGCGCCCTTTAAGACTTCGAGCTCGAATCCCTCGACATCGATCTTCATGATCGAAACGTTCGAAAACCCGAAGCTGTCGATGGTGCGAAGTTCGACGCCGTCGCCGCCCTTGCCGACGAACATGCGTCCATCGAAATCGGATGTCGGAGTCATTTCGACGAGTTTGTTTTCCGCACCAATCGCAAAGCGCAGTGGGATCACGTTTTCAAGCTTATTCAATTCGAGGTTCATGACGAGTTCGCGATAAATCTTCCGTTGAGGTTCAAAGGAGTAAACCGCGCCCTCGGGTCCGACTAGATGTGAAAGGGTGACCGAGTGACTTCCGATGTGGGCCCCAATATCCAACGCGGTCGTTCCGGCTCGGGTGTGGGCGGTCATGACGACCTTGGTACCCGGCTCCCACGCTCGTCCTTCCTTGAGTTCGCGCTTCACCCATGCTGGGTTGTCATCAATATAGAAGCGTCCAAGTTCGGGAACTTCTGCGATCTCGTAGTCCTGAGCAG
>Ga0115003_10003993_pt1 | contig 11494 bp, 12 predicted proteins | sample ArcticOcean_MG_C_7_FD_88736 | JGI IMG/M metagenome (GOLD analysis project Ga0115003, IMG submission 88736) | Marine microbial communities from western Arctic Ocean - ArcticOcean_MG_CB11_88 | ecosystem: Environmental > Aquatic > Marine > Oceanic | place: Arctic Ocean: Canada Basin | collected... | reverse complement strand
GAAAACAAAGTCTGGCTTAAAGAATTAATGTCTGAAGAATATAGCAATTGGCTGGAATCTCATTATAAATGAAAATATTATTAATTGGTAAGGATGGTCAAATAGGAAAATCTTTATTTAATGCTTTAAAAGGTAGCCATGAGACATTTCCTTTAGGCAGAAAAGAATGTGATTTACAAAATAAAAATGAAATTATATCAGTATTTAATAATACAAAAGTTGATATAGTTATTAATGCTGCTGCTTACACAGACGTAGACAAAGCTGAAAGTGATCCAAAAAAAGTTTTTTTAATAAATTCTGATGCAATAGAAACAATCTCTTTATTGACAAAAAATAATGGTATACCTCTCATACACTATTCAACCGATTATGTTTTTGATGGAAAAAAAAATAAAAAATATTTAGAAGATGATGAAGAAAACCCAATAAATATATATGGAGAATCTAAATTATTCGGGGAGAAATATACTAAGTTTAATGATAAACATATAATTATTAGAACTAGCAGAGTATTTAGTGCATCTGATAATAACTTTATTAGTAAGATAATTAATTTAGCTGAAAAAAAAGATAAGCTGGATATTGTAAGTGATCAGATTGCCACCCCAACTTCTTCTGAGTTTATATCTAAGATTACAAGTAATTTAATAAGTTATATGGGAGAGCATCCAAATATAAATATTTTTGGAACATATCATCTTGTAGCGGATGGCTCCTGCAGCTGGTATGATTACGCTAAAGTAATAGTGGAGGAAGCATTGAAACTAGATTACCCATTAAAAGTTGATGTAGACAGCATATACGCTGTATTGTCTAATGATTTTAAGTCAAATGCAAAGAGGCCTAAAAATTCTGTTCTGTGTACAAGCAAAATAAAATCATTATTATCATTTGAGATGCCTTGGTGGGAAGACGACGTAAGAAGAGCTACTAGAGATATTATAAAAAACAAAATAAAGCAAATATCATAATATGATAAATAAAGAAAGAAAGGGAATTATACTTGCGGGAGGTTCAGGTACAAGGCTTTATCCACTTAGTAAGTCAGTGAGTAAACAACTTATGCCAGTTTACGACAAACCAATGATTTATTACCCATTATCCACTCTCATGTTATCTGGAATAAGAGACATATTAATAATTACAAGACCTCATGAGAAAGATAATTTCTATAATCTTTTAGGTAATGGAGATCAGCTAGGAATAAGTATCAGTTATCAAGTTCAAAATTCCCCTGAAGGTATAGCGCAAGCATTTTTAATCGGTGAAAAATTCATATCAGGAAAAAATAGTACGCTAATATTAGGAGATAATATATTTTATGGTGCAAACTTACCTACGTTACTAGGTAATGCGTGTAATAAAACGGAAGGAGCATCTGTTTTTTCCTATAGAGTGGATGATCCTGAAAACTATGGAGTGATAGAATTTAAACAAGAAAAAATAATTTCAATATTTGAGAAACCAAAAAACCCTAAATCTAATTATGTAATAACAGGCTTGTACTATTACGACGAACAAGTTGTAGACTTTGCAAAGTCATTAAAGCCTTCAAAAAGAGGAGAATTAGAAATAACCGATATCAATAATATATACCTAGAAAAAAATGCTCTAGCATCTGAATTTATGGGCAGAGGGTATGCATGGTTAGACACAGGAAGTCACGATTCTTTATTACAGGCAGGACAATTCGTATCAACACTAGAAAATAGACAAGGCCTAAAAATAAGCTGCCCTGAAGAGGTTAGTTATAGAGCAGGATGGATATCCAGTGAGCAATTATTAAAAATTGCAGAGCCTTTAATGAAAACAAATTATGGAAGATATTTAAAAAAGCTAGTAGAAGAAATTTAAATAATAAATGAATATTACAAATCTTAAATTAAAGGATGCTTTGCTAATAGAGCCTGAAATATATTCAGATTCAAGAGGTTGCTTTCTAGAAAGTTATAACAAAAAAAAATTTTCTAAAATTGTAGGAAAAGAAATCATTTTTGTTCAGGATAATTACTCGCAGTCAAAAAAAAATGTACTACGAGGAATGCATTTTCAAATAAATTCTAAAGCTCAAGGAAAATTAATTAAAGTTATAAGTGGTGAGATTTATGATGTCATTGCTGATATTAGAAGATCATCTAGTACTTTTATGCAATGGGAAGGAATAAAGCTATCAAGTGATAGTAAAAAGCAAATATGGGCACCCGAAGGATTTGCACATGGTTTTTTAACTTTATCAGATGTGGCAGAGGTGTCCTATAAAGTGACTGAATATTATAATCCTGAGTTCGAAAGCACAATAAGATATGATGACCCAGATTTAAAGATAGATTGGCCTAAAACACCTGAATATATTCTGTCCGAAAAAGACAAGCAGGCTAAATTTTTACAAGAAAATACCTTATTTGAGTGATTTAAACCCGAAAATATATGTATAATTATTAAAAATACTAAATAAAAGGATAAATAGCATGGTTAAAAAAGCTGTTATTTTAGCTGGTGGATTAGGAACAAGAATATCTGAAGAAACCCATTTAAAACCTAAGCCCATGATAGAGGTAGGTGGTAAGCCAATACTTTGGCATATAATGAAAATATACGCTTCTCACGGGATTAATGAGTTTGTCATTTGTTGTGGATACAAGGGTTATCTTATAAAAGAATATTTCGCTAATTATTTTTTACACATGTCAGATGTAACTATTGATATGCTTCAGAACGGTATGGAAGTTCATCATCAAAATGCAGAGCCTTGGAAAGTAACTCTTGTAGACACAGGGGAAAATACTAATACTGGCGGAAGATTAAAGAGAGTTCTTTCTTATATCAAAGATGAAGATGCATTTTGTTTCACTTATGGAGATGGAGTGGCAGATGTTGATATCACTTCACTAATAAAATTTCATGAACAGCATAATAAACTAGCTACTGTTACAGCTGTACAACCTCCAGGAAGGTATGGAGCATTAAATATTGAAGGTAAGCAATGCAAGGGTTTTATTGAAAAACCAAAAGGTGATGGCGGATGGATTAATGGTGGATTTTTTGTACTATCTCCAAAATGCATAGAGTACATAGATAATGATAGTACTGCTTGGGAATCAGAACCTCTTACAAATATAGCAAAAGATGGCGAATTTATGATTTTTAAGCATGATGGTTTTTGGCAGCCAATGGACACATTGAGAGAGAAAAATTTGCTAGAGGATTTGTGGGAAAAAAATGATGCTCCCTGGAAATCGTGGTAATGAATTTAGAATTTTGGAAAGGAAAAAAAGTATTTATTACAGGGCATACTGGATTTAAAGGTAGCTGGCTTTCTCTATGGTTAAAGAATTTAGAAGTTGAGTTGACAGGTTATTCTTTAGATTCAAGTGATCAAAAAAGTTTTTTCCAAGACGCTAAAATTGCAAACGGAATGAATTCGATAGTAGGTGATATATGTGACTTAGATTCTCTTAAACAAGCAATTATTCAATCAAAACCCGACATTATAATACACATGGCTGCACAAGCTTTAGTTAGAGATTCCTATAGTGATCCAATAAGTACATACAGAACAAACATAATGGGAACTATAAATGTTTTTGAGGCGGCAAGAGAATGTGACACAGTAAAATCTATAATTAATGTGACTAGTGATAAATGTTACGAAAACAAAGAAAGAGAATTGGGATATAAAGAAGATGAGCCAATGGGTGGATTTGATCCATATAGCAGCAGCAAAGGATGTGCTGAATTAATAGCATCAGCCTATAGAAATTCATTTTTTAAGCCTGAAGGCAAAATCAATATGGCTTCAGTCAGGGCAGGCAACGTTATTGGTGGGGGAGATTGGTCTAAAGATAGACTAATACCAGATGCAATAAAAGCATTTTACAATAATAAAAAAGTATTAATAAGAAACCCAGGTGCAATTAGACCTTGGCAATTCGTTTTAGAGCCATTAAGAGGTTATTTAATGCTAGCTGAAAAACTATACAATGGTGAGTATGAGTATGCGGCTGGATGGAATTTTGGACCAAAACACTCAGACGTAAGAAATGTTGAGTGGATAATAAAGAATATGTGTAAAAATTGGGGAAAGAGTGCGGACTGGATATATGAAAAAGAAAAGTCTGGGGCTTTACATGAAGCAAATTATTTAAAATTAGATATAACAAAAGCTGAAAATATTTTAAATTGGCATCCTGTTTTAGATATAAATGATACTTTAGAATTAATTATTGACTGGTATAAAAGTTTTGAAAAAAATGAAAATATTTCTCAAACATCTGTAAATCAGATTATTAAGTACCAAGAATTATTAAAATAAATTATTAATTTTTTAGTATAAGTTCTACAGCATGTAGTAAATCATCACAATAATGATCTGGCTTTACTAAATATTTTTTATCTTTTCCCCCAAGGCCGCATTTTAATAAAATAGATTTTCCACCAATATCATTTGTGGCAGCAATATCTCTAGTAGTGTCTCCAATGAAAATAGAATTTTCAAAATTTATTTTAAAATCTTTTTGAGCCTGAAGATACAAACCATTTTTTGGTTTCCTGCATAAGCAATTAATTTGATATTCTTTATTGCCTTCATTAAAACTTCCAGCAGGACTATGTGGGCAATAATATATCCCATCAATCTTAGCATTATCTTTTTCTAATAACTTCTCCATTTTATCGTGCATAGCAATGATATCGATTTCAGTTAACTGCCCCCTTGCAACTTGCGGTTGATTTGTCACCACAATAGTTAACCATCCTGAATCATTAATCATTTTAATTGCTTTAGATACACCATCCAAAATTTCAAAATCTTCAATTTTGTCAATATAGGGTATATATTTATTAATAGTTCCATCTCTATCAAGGAAGAAAGCCTTGTTTTTGTTTTTTAAGTCCAATTTTTAATATTTATAATAATTTATATTATTTTAATATTATCTAATAAATGATATATAATCTATCCTATTATGGAAAAATAACAAAAACAAAAATAATGGGGTTAAGATATGAATCAGTTAGAAAGAGAGATGATAGATATTCTTAAAGAGCTTTATAACGAATATGGTGCTGTTTCAGTAAAAGCTGAATTTGAAGCAGAAGGAACAAGGACTGATGAGCTACTCAGATTAATAGATCTTGCTAGAAGAGTTGATTTAAAAGTTGGCTTAAAAATTGGAGGATGCGAAGCTGTCAGAGATTTGATAGAGAGCAAACAATTTGGGACTGAATATATAATAGCGCCCATGGTCGAAACAAACTATGCATTGCAAAAATATATTTTAGCTGTAAATAAAGTTTATTCAAAAGATCAGCAAAAAAGTACAGAGTTTTTATATAATGTCGAGACAATAAATACTTATAATGTTTTAAATGAAATGACAGAAACAGCAAAGAATGCTTCTGAAATTCAAGGAATAGTGTTTGGAAGAGTGGATTTCGTTACTTCTTTGGGTATGTCTAGAAGTAAAATTAATACCGATGAAATTTCACAATATGTTTTAGATGTAGCAAAAAAAGCAAAAAAAGGTGGTTTAGATTTAGTAGTTGGGGGAGGGGTTGCTATAGAAGCAATTGACTGTTTAAAAGAGATAAAAGACATTCATTTGTCAAGATTCGAAACAAGAAAAGTTGTTTTTTCATCGCAAGCTTTAGATAACCCAAACATGTCCAAGGGTTTAGAGAAAACTGTTTACTTTGAATTATTATGGCTAAAAAACAAGCATCAGTATTATCAAGAAATAACCAATGAAGATAATAATCGTATAAAAATGCTAGAAGCAAGATGGGAAGAGTTGTCAAAATAATAATTTTTTACAAATTTTTTTTAATAAGAAATCAACAACAAAGTCCCTTAATTCTGTTAGCCTAACTTTATCAGGGATAACTTCATACTTAGTATTTTAACTTATCAATACTTAATACTGCCTTCAACAGCAATTAATTATTCTAATTACTATTAGGGCTTCTCTATAGGGATCTAACGTTTACAAAGTTTATTCAATATTACATAAAAATATGCTATATAATCTAAATTATATATAATAAAATTGCGTGCATATGAAAAAAAAAGTTGTAATATTTGGTGCCTCAGGCGCGATAGGGACTTCTCTTATAGACTGGTTTGTCGATAAGAATTTTTTTGTATATGCGGTCTCAAGGAGTCCTGAAGAAAAGAATAATACTGATTCAGTCGAGTGGTTAAATATTAATGTTGATAATAATATAGTTGAAAATTTAGAAAATAAGTCAATTGATTCTGTTGTATGGGCGCAAGGAGAAAATCTAACTGATAATATTCATTCCTTTAATGCCAATAACTTTAGGAAAATTATAGAATCAAATGTTAGCTATATATTGATCACACTCCATGATTTGCTAAACAATAAAAAATTAAAAGACAAGGCTAGGCTCTGTATAATTAGCTCCATTTGGCAAAAATTAGCAAAGCAAGATAAGCTGTCTTACACAATTTCAAAATCTGCTATACAAGGCGCCGTTATGTCGTTGGCAGTAGACTTGGGGAAAAATGGAATGCTGATAAATGCTGTTTTACCAGGAGTTATAGATACTCCAATGACACTAGAGAATCTTAGCGAGGATCAAATTAAAAGCATCAAAAATAATACCCCATTAAAGTCACTAGCATCACTGGAAGACATCTCAAATATAGTTGGGTTTTTATGTTCTGAGTCTAATCAAGGAATTACTGGTGAATTCATTCGCGTAGACAGAGGATTCTCAAATGCAAAAATCATTTAAGATTAGATCATCTTCTGGAAGCTATGCTGTATTAGTTGGTCAAAGTATTCTTAAAGACATAGCTGAATCTAACAAAGATTCCCTATTCATTATTGATGATAATTTGAGAAACTACATACCTAAATATGTGGAAAAAATTATTTATATTAAAGCTAACGAAAAGAGTAAGTCACTTGAATGTATACCAAATTATATTAAGAAAATGAAGGAATATAATATAAATAGGAAATCACATATATATGCAATAGGCGGTGGAGTTATTCAGGATATAGCAACTTTTTCATCTTCAATTTATATGAGAGGTATATCCTGGAGCTATTTTCCAACAACAGTTCTTGGAATGGTGGACTCATGCATAGGAGGAAAATCGGCAATCAATTTAGAGAATAAAAAAAATTTAGTTGGTAATTTTTTCCCCCCTAAAAATATTTATATAGATTTAGAATTTATAAAGACACTTGCTATTGATCACACAATAGGAGGAATATTTGAAGCATCTAAAATATGTTATGCGAAAGGAGAAGATGAGTTTAATAAGTTCATTGATATCATAAATAACTCAATATCGACGAACCCTATAAAAATTTATACAAAGATAGATTTTTATTTAATGATATTACTATCGCTAGAATCAAAAAAATGGTTTATAGAGACTGATGAATTTGATCAAAAAGAAAGATTGTTATTGAACTTTGGTCATACATTTGGGCATGCTTTTGAGTCAGCCACAAATTATAAAATCTCTCATGGAATATCAGTAGGTTTTGGAATGGCTGTAGCAATTGAGGTTTCAGTGTTAATGGGATTGCTGAACGATGAGGGAATAAATTATACAAATAAAATGAATGTTTTTTTAAAAAATACATTTTTAACTATTAAAGACATGAAAGAGATTAAGGTTAAATCATTTAACTATGAGCTTTACCTGGAAGCCTTTAATAATGATAAAAAGCATTTAGCGGATCAATATAGAGTAATACTGCCATGCGATAATGGTAATCTTAGATTAATCTCACTTGAAAAAAATAAAGAAGTGCAGAAAATATTTATCTCAGCATCTGAGAAATATATAAAAAATTTCAATTTTATAGAAAATTAGATTTAATATAACAATGATTAATAAAAAATATAATATTAAAGATGATCTCGAGGGTATTACAACTTCTTGTAATAAATTATTTTCTGAAATGCATGATTCTGAAATTTTTTTAACAGGTGGAACAGGTTTTATCGGAAAATGGATTCTTGAAACTATCAAGCATGCCAACGAGAGTATGAGCCTCAATATAAAAGTCACAATACTCACAAGAAATAGTGGTATTTTTAAAAATCAAAATATGAGTTTAGCTTCGCATCCAAAATTTAGTTTTGTTGATGGGGATATTTTAAATTTTATTCCTCCAAAGAAAAATTTTGAGTATATTATTCACGCAGCTACTGACGCAAGCGCTGAACTTAACGAAAAAAATCCATATGCAATGTTTACCACAATTGTAGACGGTACAAAAAAAATGCTAGATATGGCAAAAGCATATAATCCGAGAAAATTTTTATATCTTAGTTCCGGTGCAGTTTATGGAAATCAACCTTTTGAAATGGAAAAAATCACGGAAAATTGGAATGGCTCTATAAACTGTAATGATACAAAGGCTACTTATGCCGAAGGAAAAAGAGCTGCGGAAATGTTATGTTCGATCTATCATAAGCAGCATAACATTAATATTTCTATAGCAAGAATATTTGCACTACTCGGTCCTTATTTAACCTTAGGAATTCATTTTGCTGCTGGAAATTTTCTATTAGATGCTTTAAATAATAAAAAAGTTATTGTTAAGGGTAATGGACTTCCTGTAAGATCATATTTGTACTCTGGTGATCTTATGATTTTTTTGTTTCATTTACTTTTAAGAGAAGAAAAGAATATCAATCCATATAATATAGGTTCAAGCGAATCTATTTCTATCAAATGTTTAGCTGAAAAAATATCTAAGCTTATTGGAAACGGTGAGTTTGAGGTTTTAGATCATAATGATAGGGGTTGGAATTTAGGAAGATATGTCCCAGATACAGATAAATTTTCAAGAGACTTTAATATTGGTAAAACAGTAAGTCTGGATGAGTCTATCATTAGAACTGCAAAATGGAATGGATGGAAAGGAAGAGAATGAAATTATCAGATTATGTGGCAAATAAAGTTTCGGAAAATGGCACTAAGCACGTGTTTATGGTTACAGGTGGAGGAGCTATGCATCTTAATCACTCTTTTGGTTCGCACAAGGACATCGAGTGTATATTTAACCATCATGAACAAGGGTGTGCTATAGGTGCTGAAGCCTATTATCGCTTAACAAATATTCTTCCAGTTGTTAATGTTACATCAGGCCCAGGTGGAACCAATGCTATTACAGGGGTCTATGGGGCATGGACAGACTCTATAGGTATGTTAGTTATATCTGGGCAAGTTAAATGGGAGACAACTGTCAGAAGCACAGGTCTTCCTTTAAGACAATATGGTGACCAAGAGTTAGATATAGAAGAGTTAGTAAAGCCGATAACAAAATACTGTTACATGGTAACTGACCCACTTACTATTAGATATCATTTAGAAAAAGCCATCTATCTGGCTAAATCAGGAAGGCCGGGCCCAGTGTGGCTTGATATCCCATTAAATGTTCAAGCATCAAAGATAGATCCCGAGTCTTTAAAAGGATTTGATCCGTCAGAATTAAATGAGCCTTGGAATAAAACAGACCTTTCTGAATATTCAAAAAATATACACGAGAAAATTAAAAACGCAAAAAGACCAGTTATTTTAGTTGGGTCTGGAATTAGATTAAGCGGGCAACACGAATCATTTATTAACTTAATAAATAAATTGAAAGTACCTGTAGTAACAGGATGGAATGCTCATGATGTAATTTGGAATGACCACCCCTACTACTGTGGGCGCCCAGGAACTATTGGAGATAGAGGAGGTAATTTTACAGTTCAGAACTCAGATCTATTGCTAATACTTGGGAGTCGATTAAACATAAGGCAAGTAAGTTATAATTGGGATTCGTTTGCCAGAGAAGCCTATAAAATTTGGGTGGATATAGATAGTATAGAGATGTCTAAACCAACAGTTAAAGCAGATATGCCAGTACTAGCAAACCTTGCAGAATTTTTACCAGTTCTTGAAAGTGAATCTTACCAAGAAAATTCAGAACATGCTTCCTGGCTTAAGTGGTGCAGAGAAAGAAATGCAAAATACCCCATAGTTCTTCCAGAATACTGGGATAATAAACAAATAAATCCATATTGCTTTGTAGAAAGTTTATTTGAAGAATTGGAAGAAGGTCAAAATATTATCACAGGAAATGGAAGTGCGTGTGTAGTAGGATTTCAGGCTGCAAATTTAAAGCCAAAACAAAGGTTGTGGACAAACTCTGGCTGCGCCACTATGGGTTATGATATTCCAGCATCTATTGGTGCTTGCATCGCTTCAGGGAAAAAACCTACAGTTTGTATTGCTGGTGACGGAAGTATCATGATGAATTTACAAGAGTTGCAAACTATAATTGGTAATAATCTACCAATAAAAATATTTATATTGAACAACAATGGTTATGTATCAATTTTTCAAACACATAGAAATTTCTTTAATGGTGTTGAAGTTGGGGGTGGCCCAAAAAGTGGAGTATCTTTCCCAAAATTTGAAAACTTAAGTAATGCATTTGGATTTCCTTATTATAAAGCCGAAAATCACGACCAAATGAAAGATGCAATTAAGAAAACTCTTGAGATTAAAGGGCCAGCTGTATGTGAACTAATAGTAGATGAAAATCAAATTTTCGCGCCAAAACTAGGAGCAAAACAGCACCCAGATGGTAAGATAACTTCACCAGCACTAGAAGATTTATCGCCATTTTTATCTAAGGATGAGCTAAAAAGCAATATGATTATTGATTTGTACGAAGATGAATAGCGCTGTATCTAGCAAAGTAATACGTTTATTGAAGTCTAATGAAACTAAAGTAAGATTTCTGGTAACTGGCGTTTTAAATTCATCATTTGGATTAATAATGTTTCCTTTTTTTTATTATTTCCTAGAGGAATACAAGCTTCATTATTTAATAATTTTAACTATAAGTCAGTTTATCTGCATAATTTTTGCTTATCTGACAAATAAATTTTTAGTATTTAAAACAAAAGGTAACTACGCATCTGAGTTTCTTAAGTTTATTACATTTCATATATCTCACTTTTCAGTTAATTTACTAGCATTACCAGTATTAGTTGAGTTTTTTAAACTCGAGCCCGTAATTGCACAGATATTTTTTGCAGTTATGGTTATAATTAGTAGTTATTTCTGGCAAAGCAAGATAACTTTTAGGAGTAATGACTCTAAGATGGGAATAAAAAAATGATAGAAGATTTGTTAATAAGAAAATGTCCAATCTGTAAATCTGAAGAATCAGAAAAAGAAATTAGCTCTTTAAAAAATGCTGCTGATTCTAGTTTAAGTAATTTAAAAGAATGCTGGAATGGTTTATTTAAAGAAAAGGTAATATTTGATTATAATAGATGTAAAGAATGCGGGCTTTTATATTGTCCTACTTTTTTTAATAATAAACATCTTGAAGATTTATACAACCAAATGCCAGCAAATATGGATGAGGTGCCATTAGCAGCCTTAATAAAAACTCAAGGTGGTTATTTTGATTTTCTAAGAAAAAATTCTACTCTAGATGGT
>Ga0115003_10003989_pt1 | contig 11499 bp, 10 predicted proteins | sample ArcticOcean_MG_C_7_FD_88736 | JGI IMG/M metagenome (GOLD analysis project Ga0115003, IMG submission 88736) | Marine microbial communities from western Arctic Ocean - ArcticOcean_MG_CB11_88 | ecosystem: Environmental > Aquatic > Marine > Oceanic | place: Arctic Ocean: Canada Basin | collected... | reverse complement strand
GTGCCAGCCCAGACCCCTGCAAGTGAAGTGATAGCGATGCAAGCAGATGGTATTTTTCTGTCTAATGGACCGGGAGATCCTGAGCCTTGTGATTATGCAATTACAGCGATACAGGAGATTTTAGAAACGCAAATTCCTGTTTTTGGAATCTGTCTAGGACATCAGTTACTCGCTTTAGCCTCAGGGGCTAAAACGATGAAAATGAAGTTTGGACATCATGGCGCTAATCATCCAGTTGAAGATATTCAAAATAATGTCGTGATGATTACCAGTCAAAACCATGGATTTGCTGTTGATGAAGACAGTTTGCCCGACACTCTAGTGGCCACTCATCGCTCATTATTTGATGGTTCATTGCAGGGTATTCATAGAACCGATAAAGCCGCTTTCAGTTTTCAAGGTCACCCTGAGGCGAGTCCTGGTCCCCATGATGCCGCCCCTTTATTCGATCATTTTATAGATTTAATGGAAGCTAACCGACAGACGTTAGCGGAGTAAACATGCCAAAAAGAACGGATATAAAAAGCATTCTCATCATCGGCGCCGGGCCGATTATTATTGGTCAGGCCTGTGAGTTTGATTATTCTGGCGCTCAGGCCTGTAAAGCGCTGAGAGAAGAAGGCTTCAGAGTTATTTTGGTTAACTCCAATCCAGCCACGATCATGACTGATCCATCAATGGCCGATGCGACCTATATTGAACCTGTTGAGTGGAATACCGTAGCAAGGATCATTGAGAAAGAGCGGCCTGACGCCTTACTCCCAACAATGGGTGGTCAAACCGCGCTCAATTGTGCCTTGGATCTAGCCAAGCACGGTGTTCTTGATAAATTTTCTGTTGAAATGATCGGTGCCAATGCTGATGCCATTGACAAGGCTGAAGATAGAGAACGTTTCGACAAAGCAATGAAATCAATCGGTCTCGATACGCCTAATTCTGGAATTGCTCATAGTCTGGAAGAAGCAACGCAGGTTGCTGATCAATTTGGTTTTCCTTGCGTTATCCGGCCCTCATTCACTATGGGTGGTTCTGGTGGTGGTATTGCCTACAATCGTGAAGAGTTTGAAACGATTTGTCGCCGAGGTTTGGATCTTTCACCAACCAATGAGCTACTGATTGACGAGTCATTGATTGGTTGGAAAGAGTTTGAAATGGAGGTTGTTAGGGACCGTAAGGACAATTGTATTATTGTTTGTGCGATTGAAAATCTCGATCCAATGGGAATACACACGGGTGATTCCATCACTGTAGCCCCCGCTCAGACGCTGACTGATAAAGAATATCAAATTATGCGTAATGCCTCCATCAAGGTGCTCCGTGAGATTGGCGTTGAGACAGGTGGCTCAAATGTTCAGTTTGCGGTGAATCCTGAAGATGGACGGCTTATTGTTATTGAGATGAACCCGAGAGTATCGCGCTCATCGGCATTAGCCTCCAAGGCAACTGGTTTTCCGATCGCAAGAATTGCGGCTAAGTTAGCGGTGGGATACACACTAGATGAGCTGCAAAACGAAATTACCGGAGGGGCTACCCCCGCCTCGTTCGAGCCCAGCATAGATTATGTGGTAACAAAAATACCGCGCTTTGCCTTTGAAAAGTTTAGCCAGGCAGATCAGGCGTTAACTACGCAGATGAAATCTGTGGGTGAGGTCATGGCTATTGGACGGACTTTCCAGGAGTCCATACAAAAAGCGTTGCGAGGTTTAGAGGTTGGCGTTGCCGGCTTCGACCCCAAAGTTGATAATAGTGATGATGATTTTGGTGCTGTTTTATACAATCAACTAGCCGAAGCGGGACCTGATCGGATTTGGTACGTCGCAGACGCCTTTCGCCACGGTATGAGCTGCGATGAAATATTTGGTATTACTAAGATAGATCCTTGGTTTTTGGTGCAAATCGAGGACTTGATCATTGAAGAGAATGGTCTAAATGGTAAAGCGCTAGTCGACCTTGATGAGAAATGGCTCTATAGCCTAAAGCGTAAAGGGTTCGCTGATCGCCGTCTGGCCGACATTTTAGGATGCTCCGAGACTGAAGTACGCGAGCATCGTTACAGTTTTGATATGCACCCTGTGTATAAGCGAGTAGATACTTGTGCAGCAGAGTTTTCGACTGAAACGGCCTACATGTACTCTACCTATGAAGAGGAATGTGAGGCCCAGCCCAGTGATAAAGACAAGATCCTAGTCCTTGGTGGCGGTCCTAACCGCATCGGACAGGGTATCGAGTTTGATTATTGCTGTGTCCACGCCGCGTTGGCGATGCGTGAAGATGGTTATGAAACCATTATGGTCAACTGTAATCCAGAAACAGTATCCACTGACTATGACACATCCGATCGTTTATTCTTTGAGCCGGTGACCTTAGAAGATGTGCTAGAAATTGTTCGTCTTGAAAAACCGAAAGGAGTCATCGTTCAGTTTGGTGGTCAAACACCGTTAAAACTTGCGCGTGCTTTGGAAGCAGAAGGCGTGCCTATTATTGGCACTACGCCAGATGCCATTGATCGTGCTGAGGACCGTGAACGGTTTCAGCAAATGATTGAAAAGCTGGGTTTATTGCAACCTCACAATGCCACGGCGCGAAGCGCTGATGAAGCTGTTGAGTTAGCTAAAGATATTGGTTACCCGTTGGTAGTGCGGCCGTCTTATGTTTTAGGCGGACGGGCCATGGAGATCGTCTATAAGGAAGACGAGCTTCGTCATTATATGAAAACCGCTGTCCAGGTATCCGATGATTCACCTGTACTACTTGATTTCTTTTTACCTAATGCGATTGAGATGGATGTTGATGCGGTGAGTGACGGAGATCAGGTTGTGATTGGTGCGATTATGCAACACATTGAGCAAGCGGGAATCCACTCTGGTGATTCAGCCTGCTCACTGCCACCCTACAGTCTCAGTGAAAGTATCCAAGATGAGATGAGGGAAGTCTGTAAAAAGATGGCTCGTGAGCTTGGTGTGCGCGGCTTAATGAATGTTCAGTTGGCGCTGCAGGACGGTAAAATATACGTTATTGAAGTAAACCCACGTGCGTCTCGAACTATTCCTTTTGTGTCAAAGTGTATTGGTGTGTCCCTTGCAAAAATAGCGGCACGTTGCATGGTAGGTCAGACACTCGAACAGCAAAAATTTACTAAAGAAATTATTCCGCCATACTTTAGTGTCAAAGAGGCCGTATTCCCATTCAATAAGTTCCCCGGTATAGATCCAATTCTTGGGCCTGAAATGAAGTCCACAGGAGAAGTGATGGGTGTTGGGTCGACTTTTGCTGAAGCCTATGGAAAAGCAGAACTAGGTGCTAGTGACAAAATTCCGAGCAAAGGGACAGTGTTTGTTAGCATTCGCGAACGTGACAAAGATCAGCTGCCAGCACTCGCTAAAAAGCTGGTTGGGCTTGGCTTTAAACTGGCTGCCACCAGAGGAACTGCACTGGTCATCGAGGCATCTGGTTTTGAAGTGCAAATGGTTAATAAGGTTAAAGAGGGCAGGCCGCATATTGTCGATATGATCAAAAGTGATAAGATCAATCTAATCATCAATTCCACTGAAGGTCGTCAAGCTATTGTTGACTCATCCAGTATACGCTCGAGCGCTGAGCAACATCGTGTCTACTATACGACCACTATGGCGGGTGGCAATGCCGTTTGTGAAGCGCTAAATTTTGGTGGTGACATTGAAGTGAGAAGTTTGCAGCAGTTGCATAGGGAGATTATTTAATGCAAAAAAATGCGATGACAGCAGAGGGTGAAGCTGCTCTAAGAAAAGAACTTGCCCATTTAATTAAGGTTGTGCGTCCAGGGATTGTTGAATCGATTGCTACAGCGCGCGAACATGGCGATCTCAAAGAGAACGCTGAGTATCACGCAGCGCGTGAGCAACAGAGTTTTGCCGAGGGGCGCATTCAAGATATTGAAGGGAAACTGTCTAATGCGCAGATCATTGATATATCGAAGATACCCCAAGGGGATCGTGTAATCTTTGGTTCTAAGGTAACCATTATCAATATGGATACTGATGAAACGGTAACCTATCGAATCGTTGGTGATGATGAAGCGGACGTAAAGTCCGGTAAGATTTCCTATCAGTCACCCATTGCCCGAGCTTTAATCAGCAAGGAAATCGGTGATGTCGTTGTCGTCAAGGCGCCTAGTGGTGATGTTGAGTATGAAATTGACGGTGTGGTTTACAATGAGTCCTAAATTTTAATCTCTTAATACAAGCCAGCTAGCTGCTGGCCTGTAACAAAAATACCATCAGTGCCTTCTGCGCATGCAAACGATTCTCAGCCTCATCCCAAACTACCGAAATAGTGCTATCTTCCAATAGCGCTGCAGACACCTCTTCATCTCTGTGAGCAGGGAGACAGTGCATAAATAGCGCGTTATCTGCCGCGTGTGACATCAGTTGATGGTTTACTTGAAAGCCCGCAAACTTCTCGAGTCTCTCTTCCTGTTCTTGCTCCTGACCCATTGAGGCAAACACATCGGTAGTGACCAGGTGTGCCCCCTTTGCGGCTACAATAGGATCATTGGTGATCATTAGTCGATCACCCGCTTCCGCTACTAAACTGGCATCCGGTTCGTAGCCATCAGGGCAGGCAACGTGTAGGTTAAAGTCGAACTGAATGGCTGCATTAATCCATGAGTTACACATATTATTACCGTCACCTATCCAAGCGACAGTTTTACCCTGAATCGATCCACGGTGTTCAACAAAGGTTTGCACATCCGCCAGCAACTGGCAGGGGTGAAATTCATTAGTCAGTGCGTTGATTACTGGCACATTAGAATATTCAGCGAAGCGCTCGATGATCTCCTGGCCATGGGTGCGGATCATGACAATATCAACCATACGGGAGATAACTCGAGCTGAGTCTTCAATCGGCTCGCCACGCCCCAGCTGTGTATCATTGGGCGATAGGAACAGAGCATCACCACCAAGTTGCGCCATGCCCGCTTCAAAGGACACACGAGTTCTTGTTGATGACTTTTCGAAAATCATGCCCAGTACTTTGCCAGCAAAAATCGGATCCTGCCGGCCTTCTCGTTTAGCCGCTTTCATTTCGATAGCCATATGGATCACTTGATTCAACTCGGTGGGGCTAAGGTCACGCAGGGTGAGAAAATGCCTAATTGCCATAAAATATTAGTCCTTTTTAAAATCTTTAATCAGCGGTACCAGTATAGCCACCACTTGATCTACTTCGTCATCGGTCATAACAAATGGGGGCAATAATCGAATCACTGAGTCTGCGGTCACATTAATAATTAAGCCTTTTTCCATGGCAGCCATAAATAAAGATTTACAGGGCTTATTTAACTCGATACCAATCATGCAGCCACGACCACGAATATGCAGTACATGCGAAGATGACGACAATCCTTCTTTAAGACCAGCCATAAGCCTATCGCCTATCGCCGCAGCTCTGCTGAGTAATCCTTGATCTTCAATAGTATTAATTGTTGCCAGAGCAGCGGCACAGGCGAGTGGGTTTCCGCCAAAGGTCGAACCATGGTTTCCAGGTTGCATGAGTTCAGCCGCTTTTCCCGCTGCTAGGCAGGCCCCAATAGGAAATCCATTACCGAGCCCTTTTGAAGTGGTTACAACATCAGGGACAATGCCACTGTGTTGAAAGCAAAAATATTTGCCCGTTCTGCCGTTACCGGTTTGCACTTCATCTAACATCAACAACCAGTTGTTTTGATCACAGAAAATTCTAAGTTGCTGTAGATAGTCTGTTGAGGCAATTCTTATCCCACCCTCACCTTGAATGGGTTCGACAAAAATAGCGCAAATATTTTGATTGTTGTCGGCGATTTTCTGTAGCGCCGGAATGTCATCGAAGGGGGCTCGAGCAAATCCTGTGACAAGAGGTTCAAATCCCGCTTGGACTCTGCGCCCGCCAGAGGCACTCAGTGTAGCCAGTGTTCTACCATGAAAGGCGTTTTCCATAACCAGTACAGTCGGTAGTGAAATGCCTTGTTGATGGCCAAAAAGCCGCGCCATTTTGATGGCCGCTTCGTTTGCCTCAGCACCAGAATTTCCAAAAAAAACCTTATCCATACCGGAGATATGACAAAGCTTCTCTGCCAGTACTTCTTGATTAGGGATGGTGAAAAAATTGGAGCAATGGGTAAGAGTGCTCAACTGCTCAGTGATCGCTTTAGTAATAGCGGGGTGAGAATGGCCTAACCCACAGACGGCTATACCAGACAATGCATCTAAATACTTATCACCCTTGTCATTCCACAACCAAGCGCCTTCTCCTTTGATAAGCGTTGCCGCGCGGTCGCCATAGGTGTTCATTAACGCTTTTGAAGTCATGCTGCCATCATTCCCTTTCGGACTTTTCATATGAACAAAAAAAGGCAGCAGTGCTGCCCTTTAAAAACCATGTTAAATGATAGCGTGGATTAAAGGGACTGGCAAGATTGACAAGTTCCCAGAATTTTTTCGGTATACACAGAGCGAGTTGATTTACCAAAAATAAAGTTTTTATAACGGTGTCACCACCGGTTGAAAAGGTTTAAAATTGTCGCTTCAAGGTCATCAAACTTATAGGCAAGCTACAATGGATATAATGGAAACAATTCGTGATCAGGTAGAAAGTAATGCCGTGCTTCTTTACATGAAAGGATCACCCAACCAACCGCAGTGCGGGTTTTCTTCTAAAACTGTTCAATCATTAATGAGCTGCGGTCATCGGTTTGCCTATGTAGATATTCTCTCTAACCCAGAAATACGCAGCAACTTACCTACCTATGGTAATTGGCCGACTTTCCCGCAACTATGGGTTGCTGGAGAGCTTATTGGTGGCTGTGATATCGTCACTGAAATGCATGAGAAAGGTGAGTTAAAGAAGTTGATAGACGATGCTTTGGGCGGAAATTCAGACGAGTGATCGCTGTGATTTTCGTGTCGTAATAGTAATGCCAATCTAGAAGGTATTTTTGTTATGTGGAATGGTTTATTAGTGGCCCGAATATACTCAGGACCAAAGCGAGACTTAGAGTTCGATCTAGGCTCAGAGCAAAAAAGTCCGTGATATTAGCGGTGACAACGCGATTATCAACCCTAAAGGCGCCCACTGGCCTAAAGATTTAGATTTACTACGGGTTATGGTTGCTTTTCCAGGGCCGCCTAATATCTTCTCTAATAACCTTAAAATTGTCCTTCCTACGATCCTCAAAATAATGATCAAGCGTTACCTCCACCATTGGGAATGCAAGTTTATCCCAGGGAATATCAGCTTCACTAAATAAGGCTACTTCAGAGGATTCAGAGGTAGGTCCGAAAAAAGGTGTTTCCAGTTTAGCGCGGTAAAATATATAAACTTGCTGAATCTGCGGAATATCGAAAATTGCATAGAGTTCAGGATTGATTACCTTCGCTAATGATTCTTCAACGCATTCTCGAAGAGCCCCTTCCAGTGTCGACTCGCCATTCTCCAAAAAACCAGCAGGCAGTGTCCAATAGCCAATTCTTGGTTCAATGGAGCGTTTACACAATAGAATTTGATCGTTGTAAATAGGCAAGATCCCAGCTATAACGCGAGGATTTTGATAGTGAATCTCATCACAATACTCACACACATAGCGAAGTCTATTGTCGCCTTCGGGTATTTTTTGGGTAACAGAGCTACCGCAACTGGAACAAAATTTCATGAAACTCTCAGAAAATAACGTGGACTGCGTATAATGCCTAAATGCTAACAACTATTGCAAATCACTTGACCCAATTTCCGTTAAAAAAACGGCAGCCTCATGCAAATAAGGCTCAAACTACCGCTGCGGTTCTTATTATTTTGCATGGGGAGGACAGTGATCCTCAGGTTGTTCTCACTCAGCGCGCATTTCACCTCAAAAGCCATGCTGGTGAGGTGGCATTTCCTGGCGGTATGTGGGATCCGGGGGATGAGGATTTACTGCAGACAGCGCTCAGAGAGGCGAATGAAGAGATAGGTCTTAATCCGAACTTGGTAAAGCCTATAGCCACGTTGCCTTCGGCCTCACCTAAGCGAAGAGAGGTCAGTGTGACGCCATTTGTGGCGCTTGGTGCAAATGACTTGGGGCTTACCGCAGACGCGTCTGAAACAGCGGCTATTTTCAATGCCCCATTAAAGATTTTTATGGATCTAAATCAGTATAGTTATTTTGAACTTAACGTAGACGCCGAGAATGGCGGCGGGGTGATACGATTGCCATATATTACGTATAACAAATATAAAATATGGGGGTTCACCTTAAAGGTGATCACCGACCTACTCAATTCGACATTGGACGCCGGTATTGAACTTAAATATCCACAGTATGGCAGTGCGCAGACAGAAAAATAAAAGGCGACATAGATGATTTATCAAATTGGTAAAGATACACCGGAAATACACGAAAGCGTTTTTGTAGCGGCTAGTGCCGATGTAATGGGTAAAGTGATTCTTAAGGAGCAGTCGAGCGTCTGGTTTAACGCGGTGATTCGTGGTGATTGCGATGTGATTGAAGTCGGAAAGCGCAGTAACGTGCAAGATGGCGCAGTATTGCATGCAGATCCGGGCCAGCCGCTTAAAATTGGTGAAGATGTAACCATTGGACACCAAGCGATGGTGCATTGCCGGGAGATCGGTGATCGCACATTGGTTGGAATTCAGGCGGTTATTTTAGATGGTGCGATTATTGGAAGTGATTGCCTAATTGGCGCCAATGCACTGGTTAAGGCCGGATCAGTTATTCCAAATGGCTCGATGGTAGTAGGCTCTCCTGGAAAGGTTATTAGGCAGACCGATGAAAATATGCGTGCTTTTTTATTGGCTGGAGCCTCTATGTATGTTCAAAAAGCGGCCAACATGCATTCTGATTTGAGAGAAGTAAAGCGATGATGTCGGAGTCGCAAGTCACCTCGCCATGCTCATCTATATGTTCTCTTAATGAAGATGACGTCTGTATCGGATGCTATAGGACTAGTAGTGAAATTCGTGATTGGCGGCACATGCCGAGTAGCCAACAACGCGAAGTCCTTAGGCTTTGCAGTCAGCGTAGTCAGGAGAATGATGCGCCCTAGTGAAGAGTCTTGTCGGCCTATTCGTCAGGCTGTTTAGGTTTTTTCATACATGAAACACAGACTTTCTTGACCATTGTACCGTTGATTTCTTCAGTCTCAAATCGATAGCCGGCCACGACGAAACTGACGTTACCATCTGGAATGCTCTCAAGCTGCTCAAAGACTATGCCATTTAAGGTTTTTGGGCCATTAGTGGGCAGGTCCCAGCCAGTTGCCTTATTGATTTCGCGAATAGTGGCAGCACCATCAATCAGGTAGCTACCATTATCTCTGGCGATCACTTCGTCATCATTATCGGCAGTATTAGTGGTAAAGTCGCCAACAATTTCTTCGAGGATATCTTCCAGTGTAACAAGACCCTGCATTTCACCATATTCATCTACCACAATGGCAAAGCGCTTTTTAGCATTTTTAAAGTTCAGTAACTGGTTAGTCAGACTTGTGGTCTCAGGAATAAAGTAGGGGTCTTCAGCAAAATACTTAATGGCTTCATGGGTAATATTACCTGAGCGAAAAAGTTGGTTTGCCGTGCGGCCGTGAAAAACCCCGACAATATTATTTATATCACCCTGATAAATGGGTTGGCGAGAATATTCCGAATCCAGCATTGATGTGGTTAGGTGGTCAAGACTGTCGTCTAAGTCGAGACCTTTGACTTCATTTCTTGGAATCATAATGTCTTCGACCGTCACATTTTCTAGGTCAAGAATTCCTTTGAGCATTCCCTGATGACTAATTGATAGCTTATGACCCGAGAGATCGACCAGCGACTTGAGCTCCTCTGAATCTAAGCCGTCATCACGGTCTTTGTTAGGGTCAAACCCAAGTAGTGATACAACGGCATTTGTTAGCTTGTTAACCATCCATACGAGTGGCGACATCAGCTGTAGTAATGGCTTCAAGATGTGACTGGCTTTAAAGGCAAACCATTCTGGATTTTGAGCGGCGATGGTTTTTGGTGTGACTTCAGAAAAAACCAAGACCATGATCGTCAAAGAGGCAGTTGCGACCCAGGGAGCTGCCGCTTCACCGACGTAAAGTATTGCCAGCATATTGGCAATAATGGCTGCCAAAATATTGACCGCATTATTACCGATTAAAATAAGGCCGATCAATCTATCAGGTTGGGCCAATAATTTAGCTGCTCGCCGAGCACCGGCACTCTTTTTGCGCTGATGGCGGAGACGATATCGATTGAGAGCCATCATTCCGGTTTCTGATCCGGAGAAAAAAGCCGAGAGTACCAAGAGAATTGCGAGTGCTGCCCATAGTACTAAGGGGTCTGAACCGTCCAAGGATAGCTTCCATTATAGTTAAGGACAGATATGTTGAATCACTTGGCTGCTTTTGGCAACTGGCAATTTAGTATTAGAGGCTGAAATATTAGTTGAGAATAAATTCGAGCACGATTTTACTGCCTACATAGCCCATCAGAATGGCAATGAAACCCACCCAGCTCCAACTTATTGCTTTGATCCCTCGCCAGCCTCTGCTGTGCCTTCCCCAAAGAAGTACGGCATAGACTAGCCAGGCAACGATACTGAGCGTTACTTTATGCAGTAGCTTTTGATCAAATAGGTCTTCGTAGTAAAGAAAACCGCTAATCAAGGAGAGCGTCAGCATTATTTCGCCAGCAAAAATCAACTCAAAAAGAAAATCCTCCATCGTCTGAAGAGGCGGAAATGTACGCATTAGAAGGTTTTGTTTTTTATGTTTCAGCTGCCAATTTTGATACCCTGTCAGTAACGAATGCAGGGCGGCAATTGCCAGCAGGCTATAGGCTATTATGGAAATTACAATATGGCTCTGAATATAGGGTGACATAAGCGCAGCTGATTTAGTACTAGGAGTTTCTAAGGCAGCAATTAAACTCAGTGCGGAAATTGGGAAAAGCAGCAAATACATGCTGTACAGAGGTTTCTTTCGACCACTGACAAACACCACGAGGTTAATGACAAAGGCGATTAAAACAAAAATCCTAAATAAACTTAGATCCAGTCCATCGGCAACAAAGAGTAACTGCACCGTGGCCAAACCATGCAGGACGATTGCACCACCAGCTAATGTCTGTAGCATTGAAGTGTTAAAATTAGGTTGTTTTAGCAGCTTGTTTAAAAGGTAACAAAACCCTCCTACATAAAGGATAACAGCGGCAAAACCAGTGATTGAAGTAAACATGATTTTAAAAAGTATTAAAAAGTAACCACGAGTGTGGCATATTCATGGCTTGGGGTGAAGAGGGCCGCGTAATTATTGTTATAATGCGGTTTGATAGAAATTAATTAGGAATTTCCAGCATGGCCATGTTTGAAAGTTTAAGTGATCGTCTTACGCTAAGTTTGAAGAAAATATCGGGAAAAGCCAGTCTCAGTGAAAAAAATATTCAAGAGACATTGCGTGAGGTGCGCATGGCTCTGCTGGAAGCAGACGTTGCCCTACCCGT
>Ga0115003_10003983_pt1 | contig 11511 bp, 8 predicted proteins | sample ArcticOcean_MG_C_7_FD_88736 | JGI IMG/M metagenome (GOLD analysis project Ga0115003, IMG submission 88736) | Marine microbial communities from western Arctic Ocean - ArcticOcean_MG_CB11_88 | ecosystem: Environmental > Aquatic > Marine > Oceanic | place: Arctic Ocean: Canada Basin | collected... | reverse complement strand
TCCCTATCCCTATCCCTTGCCCATCTCACCGCATCGATATCGGGCCAGCTCTTTAGGCGCTCTTCTTGCGCAGAATCAAGCTGCCGATCGAATATCCCGCCCCGAACGAGCAGAGAACCGCGTGGTCGCCGATGCCGAGGCCGTCGCGATGTTTGTGAAATGCGATGACCGACCCGGCCGAACTCGTGTTCGCGTATTCGTCGAGGATCACTGGAGCCTCCTCGGGCTGAACTTCGCGTCCAAGTAGTGTCTTTGCGATCAACTTGTTCATGCCGAGGTTTGCTTGGTGGAGCCACATCCGCTTCACACTTTCGATTGGGATGTCGAGCTCGCCCAAGTGATTGCGAATGTGCTCGGCAACCATGGGGCAGACTTCTTTGAAGACACGACGCCCGTTTTGTCGAAACACGAGTTCGTGTGGCTCTCGTTCGCCGTCTTCGCTGCGGTTGAGAAAGCCTGCGTCGTTGCGAATGTTGTTGGAGAACTTGGTGACCAAGCGCGTCCCAAGGACTTCCCACGTATCACTGCCGGTCGCGTTGCCTTCTGCTTCAAGCAACGTCGCGGTGCATGCGTCGCCGAAGATAAAGTGATACTCGCGCAATTCGAAGTTGTTGTGTCCGGAAGTAATTTCGGGGTTGATGACGAGCACGCATTTTGCGCTGCCCGAGCGAATCGCATCGACTGCGTTCTGCATTGCAAACGTGGCCGTCGAACAAGCCACGTTCATGTCGTACGCGTAACCTCCGGCGCCGAGTGCATTTTGAACTTCAATGGCAATCGCGGGGTAGGCACGTTGAATGTTCGAGCAGCCGACAATGATGGCGTCGACATCCGCTCCAGTTCGACCCGCCTGGGCTAGCGCCTCTTCGGCGGCTGCCACGCAAATTTCTGCCTGGATCGAGAGTTCCTCTTCGCTGCGAACCGGCAGACGCGGATGCAGTCGGTCTGGATCGAGGACGCCGGCCTTGTCCATCACGTAGCGATGTCCGACCCCGGACGCTTTTTCGATAAAGCGCTCCGAGGGCATGTCACGCTCAAGCACATCGCCGCGCTCAATCGCGTCGTGGTTCTCTGCGTTCCAGCGTTCGTTCGCCTTTGTGAGTGACGCGACGAGTTCTTCGTTCGTGACGGAATCGCGCGGGGTAAATAACCCTGTCCCTGTGATCACTGTCCGGCTCAATTGAGTTTCTCCTGACCTTTGGGGACACCACGTGCGAAATTTGCGACGTAGTGGTGCTGACTTCGCACCGCGATGGTTGCGAACCGGCATGGTGGGAGCAAGCCGGTGGTGTGATTGGCTCGCAGCTTTGCTTCGGTTCAGGTGATTGTTGCCGGCTCAGCTGAAACTTTCGCAAAAGTCCGCAATCGCGGACGCGGTATCGCGACTGATCTCGGGGCAAGTCACCGCGAAGATCTCGGTGCCGTGGATCGTCCCCATGACTTGCCGACAACGAGCCGGAACTCCGGCGCGGAGCAGCATGCGATAGAACTCGATGCCTTCGTCTCGAAGCGGATCGCATTCGTTCACGCTGATGATTGTGGGCGGAAACCCTTGGACATCGTCTTCGGTCGCAAAGCTCGGCCAGGCGAGCGGGTTTTGCTTTTCGAGTTGTTCGATCCCGTATCCCATCGCGCCGTTGTTGTTGTGCAGGTCGAGCAGGTAGCCGTTGTTTTCCGTCGACGACGGAAACCGTTCCTGGGGCCACGCGCCGGCGATGTAGGGACACATTGCGAAGAGTCCGCGAATGCTGTCGAGCTTGCCGTCTTGCTTGAGTTTCAGGCCGGTTGCGAGAGTGAGGTTGCCACCGCCACTTTCGCCCGCCACGATAATTTTATTGGCATCCACGCCAAGCCGGGCAGCGTTCTCGCGCAACCAGGTGACGCCAGAAACGCAGTCGTTGAGTCCTGCGGGAAAGGGAGCGACTTCGGGGGCCGACGAAGCTGTCAGACAGTTCCGGAAGTCGACCATCGCGACCGCCACGCCTTGGTTTGCGATGATGCGCCCCCACGAACGATACATCCCGTCAAAACACGAGAAGGCTTGCATGCCTCCACCGTGGATGTAGTAGACGCATGGGAGCGGCTCGTTTGATTCAGGTCGTATGAACTGGACTTTGATCGTGTTGCCATCGGGTTGGGAGGTGAACTCGTGGGTTTCGATCGTCAAGCCCGCAGAGGGTGCGATGTCTTCGTTGTCGCACATGTCCATGAACCCCCTCATGGCCTCCATGCCTGCGCGTCCTTTTTCGCTGTTCGCGCGCTCGAGTAGTTCTTCGCGGTTTGCAACATCTTGGGAGCTTTCGGCCGGCATCAGGCCGAGGGTTGCTTTGATTCGAGGGTCAATGCGGGGGTCGTCTTGGAGATTCGCAGTCATAGTGGGGGCTCCGAGATGGTGTGAAGTGAGTTGAGTCTCTGGTGCACTATATGGGCCCGTTCGAGACGAAGAAGCTCGCATTCCCGATGTTCGCTCGGGGCGAGCCCTTTGCCCGGCACCCTCAAGGAATACGAACCTGTTCGTTCCCAGCTCCACGGAGCATCGGGTTGCAGTTCTTGATTGTGACCTTGCCCTGCAACAAGTTTCCCTTTGAATATTCGTTGAAGTGGCACGTGTTCGTCGCCGGGTCGTAATTCTCGACCCAAAGGTTGTCGTCCTTCCACGTTGCCGCGAGATGCACATGACCATTCGGAACGGAGATGCTCATCACGCCGCCCCAGCGCTTCACAAAGATCTGTTGAAAGTGAAATGAATAGGATGCCCACCCCACGAGCAGCACAGTTGCCGCAAGGATAGACGCCGGACGCCAACTTCCCATTTTTGCACCGACGATGCCCAGCGCGAGCGCCGCCACGCCGATGACTCCCGCCCAATAGAAGTAAGTGATCATGTCTTTCATCTCCCTGTGATTGAACTCGAGGTCGTAGCAAGTGATGACGACTGCTCGAGTCTTTCGCGTCGATTGAACTGGAACCTAAAAAAAGTCGCCGTCAGTTTGCGCCAATCGAAGGTCCTAACGCAAGCATACGCTGATGCTGCCGCGACGCGAAGGGGTTCGGGAGCCCGGGGGCCCACCTGACCCGGGGTAACAATAAGAGCGTCTGCGTTACGGCGCGTCGATGACCAAGCGAACCCGACCCCACGGCGTTCCGTAGTGGATGTTGCCAGCGTCATCGATTTCGGTTCCAGAAAACAGCGGGTTGTAACGCTGGCCACCGATCACCGTGTGGTAGGCGTTCGAACCATCGCCCCACTCAATGGCTTCAAGGGTCCATTTGTTGTCGCGAGCGCCGATCAAGTAGACACGGTCACTCGGATAGCTCACCACGGGAACGCAACTCGGTGAGCTCACCTCCTTGTTCACCCATGCCATGCGGAGGCTCTTGCTTTCGGGGTCCCATGCGAACTTCTGGGCACCGAAGGGTTGGTAGCGAGGGTTGCTCCCAAGGAAGCTGATCAGCAGGCTGCGCGCGCGCTCGGGTAAGTACCACGGCGCATTGCGCGGGACGTTGTTGACGACAAGTGCCCCATATCCCGCGACCACGACCGACTGTTCTGACTGTATCGCTTCGAGATCCGGGTTCCCCATGTTGGCTGGGAGCATTCCGGCAATTCGCGGGTGCGGGGCTCCTTCCGGTGCGCTCCAACCGGCGGGGATGTCGTCGCGCCAGAACAACACGACGTTCATGAGATGCTCGCCGTCGGTAATGACGACAAACCGGTCTTCGTCGCCGAAGCCCATGAGACTCGGTGTCGCGCCGGAACCATGAGTCCAACTGTTGAGATAGACGGCGGACCATGCGCCGTCTTTTGGATCGACCGACAGCGCACTTCCGGTCCAAACGACCTTGTGCATGTGATCTTGGGAAGCGACGTAAATACCGCCCATTTCGTCTAAGGCGATGCCGTTGCGAACCCAGCCATATCCTGTTTTTCGGGTTGCCTTTTCTTCGGCGCCTTCGCTGTGTTGTAGCCGGACGACGTGATGACTCTTGAAGTCACGGGTGACGGCCACGATGTAGCCGTGCTCGGTGGGGATGATGATCCAACCATCGAAGGTCATGTTCATGCCAACGGTCAAGCCGGTGGCTTCGGCGGGAAGCTGAAACGTCGCCTTCTTTACAATCGCCGAGGCGGGGTCGTTCGGGTCGGCATCACCGTAGGCGGTGATGAGCCCGGACTTGTCGGCGACATAGTAAGTGTTGTCGACGTCAAGAACGGTGTAGACGCTTGAAAGGTCGCGCATCTTTGACGCTTGCTGAAACGACTCGTAGATCGCGAATAACCCGCTGTTGGATTTGTTGAAGCTCGCGATTGCGGGTTCGGAATCTTCTTTGGTCCAGCGGCGCGCGCCGTCGATCCAGTACGTCGCGAGTGTTTCAAAGGTGTCGAAGTCCACCTTTACGATCCGATCGAGCCCGTTGCTCCAAATGACCCGGCGTCCGTTGGGGTAGGGGCCCGACGTGTATGCGCCGAACTGTGCGGGGCCCGTGTGGTTGTATTGAATTTCGTTCGCGTTTAGGGCTCGTCCCGGATCGTCGGGGCCATTGATCGGAAGCGCATCTTGCTGCCCCGAGTCGCCGTGACCCAGGGGATAGACCGAGTCCGCAAGGAAGGGGTTCTTGGGAGGCAGGTTGGCGGCGGTTGCTGCCGCGCCGGTGAGCAGCGCAGAGAACACGACCAGCGTAACGATATGAAATCGAGCAGAGGTGTGGAACTTCATTTGAGTTTCCTTCAAAAGAAATCGGGCGATTGCCCGTTGGCGTAAGGCTTCGTGGTCATGACGACGTTCTGCCGACGCAGTCGTCGCATCAACGACGTGTCGGCTACTTGCACGGGCCGCTGCGCGGCGGCAGAGTGTCGGGTTCGCAGTTGTAGATGACGCGTCCTTGCTCGCCGTGCTGTTTGTCGAGCATGTGTCTCAGGGCAGGGGGGGCCATCCCGGGCGCGGGGACGTCGAGTAGGTCTCTGACTGGGATCGGATACGAAGTCCAGTCTTTGGGTGCGCGCCATCCGGGCGGCGGCACGATCCCACGCGGCGTTCCGCCGACAGGGTGGAGCGACCGCCAGCGGACGATGTCGTCGGAGAGGCTGGCGACAATCTCGGGATGTGCTGCGGCCAGGTTGTTCCGCTCTTCCGGGTCGTCGGCAATGCGAAACAGGTGGTTTGTCACTGCAGTTGTCAGCTGCTTCTGAACGATCCGTTGGACGAGTTTCCATTCTTGATCGAACGCCGTCGTCATCATCGTGCCTGGCACCGTCATTTCTGCGCCAAAGAAGAGCTTGCGATCGAGGGGGATGGGTTGGCTCTTTGACAATGCCGGCCAAAGGTTGCGTCCGTCCAAGGCGAAGGTATCGCCGGGCTCCACGTTTGACGCGCCGGCGAGTGTGGGGAACACGTCCATCACGGACACGATGTCCGGAACCGTCGACCCCGCTTTGATCTCGGCCGGCCAACGCATCATGGCGACGACACGGATCCCACCTTCGAACGTCTCACCTTTGCCACCGCGAAGCGGTGCGTTGTTGGCGCCGCCACTCGCATAGGCCGCGCCTCCGTTGTCGCTGAGGAACAACACGATCGTATTCTCGCGAATGCCCTGGTCATCGATCGTCTTAAGGACGCGACCGATGCCTTGGTCCATCGCATCCACAACCGCGGCGAAAACCGGCCGCGCGCTCGGACGCTTCGCCATGCGACTCATTCGGCGCGATTCATCGGTGAATTTGCTGCGGGCGGGAGGGCGGTCGTCTACCAGGTCTTTGTACTTGTTCTTGAGATCCTCCGGCGCTTCGAGCGGCGTATGCGGGGCAATAAAGGGGACGTATAAAAAGAACGGGCGCGTCTCGTCTCGCTCTCGAATGAAGCGGCTCGCTTCGTCGGCGAGCATGAAGGTCTCGTAGTCCTTGCCTTCAAGTGGTTCGCCGTTGCGTTGGAAATCTCTGCCGCCCTGCACCGCAAAAGGCGGGAAGTAACCGACCTCGGTGTGGAGGTGACCGTAAAAATGTTCGTAGCCCCGGGCGTTGGGGTGGTAGGTCTGCTGGGCATGGCCGAGGTGCCACTTGCCCACCATCGCGGTCTGGTAGCCCGCGTCGCGAAACGCTTCGGGCATGAAGCGTTCGTCGGGATGCACGCCGTTGTTGTGCCACGACATGATCGTGTTGTACGCGACGCCGAGTCTCATGGGGTCGCGGCCGGTATGAAGAGCGGCGCGGGTCGGCGAGCAGATCGGCGTGGTGTAGAAACGTTCGAACACCATCCCGTCTCGTGCGAGTGAGTCGAGAGATGGCGTGTCGATCTTACTTCCGCGAAAGCCCGGGTCCGACCATCCCAAATCGTCGGCGACGAAGATCACGACATTGGGCTTCGCAGCATTCGCGGCTGAAGCAAGTGCCGCAAGGAGGGCGCCGACCATGACGGCGCAAATGTTCAACTTCATTTCGAGAGTCCTTTGTGAGTCATGCTGGCTACTTGCAGAGGCCGCCACCCAAGATCGAGTAGGGCTCGCAGTCATAGATAAGTCGGCCCGCTTCGCCGTGTTGGAAGTCGAGCACTGGGATGGCGAACGCGGGAGCCATCCCCGGCGCGGTGTCGTCCTGGAGGTCTTTAAGAGGAATCGGATAAGTGCTCCAATCCTTCGGAGCTCTCCAACCCGGCGGCGGAACGAGAGTATGGCGCGTGCCCGATACCGGGTAGAGGGTCCGCCATTCGAGGATGGCGTCGGACATGTCCGCGGCAATCTTGGGGTACTCCGCCGCGAGGTTATTGCGTTCGTATGGATCGTCGCCGATCCGGAACAAGTGCGTGGTTACTTCGGCGGAGAGCCAACCCTGATCGACCTCCTGAACCAACTTCCACTCATCATTGAACGCAGTGACGTTGAAGTGTCCTTTGATCGGCGTTTCGGAGGCAAAGAACAGGTAGTCGCGCCGCGCCGCGCGTTTGCCTTCGACGAGTGCGGGCCACAAGTTACGACCGTTGAGGTCAAACTTGGATACAACTGGAACATCGGCCGCCGCAGCCAGCGTCGGCAAAACATCCATCGCAGACATGATGCTTGTATTGACACCACCGGCTTTGAGCTTCGCGGGCCAACGCATGACCGACACTACGCGAATCCCACCCTCGAAGGTGTCTCCCTTCCCCCCGCGCAACGGCACGTTGTCCGCGCCCCCGGTTGCGTACGCAGCGCCACCGTTGTCGCTGAAGAAGAGGACGATGGTGTCGTTGGCAAGACCTTCATCATCAAGTGCCTTGAGTACGTTGCCAACCGCTTGGTCCATCGCATCCACGACCGCGGCATAAATGGGGCGCGAGCTATCCTGGCCCATCAAACGCGCAATACGACGCGAATCGTCTGTTTGCTTACTCCGCGCGGCTTTGCGGTCGTCGTCCATGTCCTCGTATTTTTTGAGCAGATCGTCCGGAGCTTCGAGCGGGGTGTGGGGTGCGATAAACGGCATGTATAGAAGGAAGGGTTTTTCCTTGTCGCGCTCTCGAATCCAGCGCGAACCTTCGTCGCCCAGCAAGAACGTCTCGTAGCCTTGATCGTCGATCGTTTTCCCGTTGCGTTGAAAGTCCTTGCCGCCTTGGTTTGCGAAAGGCGGGAAGTACCCGACTTCGGTGTGAAGGTGCCCGTAAAAGTGCTCGAAACCCCGCTCATTGGGGTGATACGTCTGTTGCGCGTGACCGAGGTGCCATTTGCCAACCATTGCGGTCTGGTAGCCCGCGCGTCGAAAGGCTTCGGGCAAAAAGAGTTCGTCCGGGTGAATGCCAACAGTGCTCCAAGGCATAATGACGCCGTACGCCACACCCAAACGCATCGGGTCGCGTCCCGTCATCAGGGCCGCTCGCGTTGGGGAGCAAATGGGCGTTGAGTAAAAGCGATCGAGTTGAATTCCCTCGGCCGCAATCCTGTCGATTGATGGCGTCTCGATGACCTCTTCACCGTGGTAGCCAACGTCGGCCCAGCCGAGGTCGTCGGCAAGAAATATGACAACGTTGGGGCGCGTATTTTCAGCAAATACCGGGTTCGCAAAGAGCGAGGCAAATGCAATGACAAGACAAAGTCCCAAGGATCGCGGGGAATGTTTCATTTTGGCTCTCCGTGGGAGGCGGCTAGAAAACCGCCAGTAAGGAAGTCGAGGAGCTTCTCAACGTGAGCTTCAAAGCCTTCGCTCGTAGTCGGTGCGCCGTGGGCGAGGCTTTGCAACATCAGTTCGATGACGAGGCCCAATCGAAATTCAACAATCGATTTTGGCAGCGACGGGTTCGCGGCCCGCAAGAGCGGCACGAGCCGTGTGACACTTCCCGGCCACCGATCAATCACGAATTGTGGATCGAGGTCGTGGTCTGCATGCAAGCGGTGAATCAGGCGCAGATAGCGACGACTGTGTTCGCCGCCCTCGGCGACCATGTCGACCAGTGGAACCAATAGGGTTGAGAGCGCGTCCCGGGTGGATGGCAATTGCTCGCGAGCGGAGAGTTCGTCGAGCAGCTGGCTGCGACGTTCCATGAGTGCCGGCATACGCCGCTCGAGCAACGCCTCAACGAGCATTTTCTTACTGCCAAAGTGGTAGTGGAGTGCCGCCGGCGAGAGCCCGGCTTCGGTGTTGATCGTTCTCAACGAAACGCCTTCAAGGCCGTGGCGGCCAAAGAGGTCTTCTGCGCAGTCGAGTAGTTTTTCGCGGGTTGAGGGGCGTCCCATCGCTCGCATTTTAACTTATCAGTTGATCTAATCAATTGATAAGTTAGCTTTTGAGCCAATCGAGATAGACTCCGCCCCAACCCCTGCGAATCGGAAGAGGACACATGGTAGAAACGGACGCAATCATCATTGGTGCCGGTCACAACGGTCTCGCAGCGGGTGCTGTGCTCGCAAAGGCAGGCCATTCGGTCATCGTTCTCGAGAAGAACGGCTACGTGGGCGGGATGACCGGGACCCGCGAGATCTTGAAGGGTTGCCGAAATGAAGTCGGTGCGAGCTGCCTGTTCCCGTTGGCAAAAGAGGTCACCGACGCCCTCGACTTTGAAGGCAATGGCGCCGAATTCATCTCCTTGCCCGTGATGGCCATCAACCTCCCGAACTCGGGGGCAAAACCTCTTCTCTTTTATACGAACCCACTCAAGCAGCTCAGCCACATTCTTTTCGACCACGGTCCGGCAGCAATGCTCGGCTTCATCCGTTTGATGCGATTTTGCAAGTACCCGGCCGCTGTGATGGACCGATTCACGGCGGGACGCTTGCCAAAGACGATGGACGAACTCATCGCAGAGGCCCCGAGCGAAGCGGCGCGCGAACAACTCGAGCTTGTCTTCAAGGGCTCGGCGATGGACCTGATCAACCGATTCTTTCCCGACCCGGTGAAGCACCAAACGTTCCGGGCGCTGCTTTCGTTTGCAGCGATTCAGTCGACCTACAAGGGGCCACTTTCTCCAGGTTCGGCGTTTTGTCTTGTCTATACCATGGCGCTCAACGGCAACGGAGGCTTGATGCGCCGAGTGAAAGGTGGGATGGGGTCACTTCCCGAAGCTCTCGAGCGATCGATTATTGCGAAGGGGGGCGAGGTTCGGCTCAAGCAACAGGTGAAGCGAATCGTCGTGGAAGGTGGGCGTGCAGTCGGTGTCGAACTCCGCGGGGGCGAAGTCCTACGCGCACGCGTCGTGCTTTCGAATCTAGACAAGCCGGCTACGTTCACGCGTTTGCTCGACGAAGAGCAGCTCCCCGCACCGTTTTTGAAGGACGTGCGTGCGATCGAACATAAGGGTGCCTGGGTCCATCTCTTGTTCAAGCTCAACGACCTCCCCGAATACGGTGGGGAATGGGCCTTCTTAAACAAGGACATCTACGCGCGCTTCGGCGGGGCGATGGTGCCCGACCCGGAACAGATGCAGGAGAGCTACGAAGCCTGCGGGCGTGGTGAGCTTCCCGCCCATGTCCCAATCGCATTCCAGATCCCGACCATCGTCGACCCCACGCTCGCACCCGAGGGCTTTCACATTGCGAGCGCGTACGGCTTTTTCTTCCCGTGCGACGCACCCAATTCCGAACGCGGAAAGCTTCGCGATGAGATGGCGGAACAGGTGATCGATCGGATTTGTCAGTACATGCCCAACTTTCGAAAATGCATCGTCGAAAAAGCGGTGTTTTCTTCCGACCACTTTGCCGCGATGCATGGCGCGACGAACGGTGACTTCACGCATGGGTTGATCCATCCCGATCAGATGTTGGCCGCTCGGTCTGCCGTCGCAGGCTCGGCACATGCAACGCCGATTGCGGGGCTCTACCTTTGCGGTGCGGCTTGTCACCCCGGCCCGGGTGTGACGTTCTTGCCTGGTTATGGCTGCGCGAACGAAGTCATGAAGACCGAGCTTGGCTAGCAGACTGATGTCGACATCTAAACGAAAGGGTCAGCTTGCCCTAGGCCTGCGACTTTCGGGTGCGACGGCGCGCGTTTTCGCCGATGGCGTGGAGGAGATGCTGGGGCGTGCGCTCCCACGCACCCCGGAACAACTTGCCAAGCCAGAGGTGGTGAATCAGTTGATTCGCGACTACGCACCCGCCGGCAGCATCCCGCTGCCGCAGCTCGAAAACGTGTCTCTCCCTGGCGTCGGCTTCGAGAGCAGCAACTGCACCAATTTTTTGATCGATCTCGATTTCGGAAGCGACCTTGGTGCGAACAGCGACTTGCCACGTACGGCGTACGTAAAGATCCCCTGTCCCGAACTTGGAACGCGAGTCTTTGCCAACGCGGTGGGTTTTTGGAAAGTCGAAGAGGCTTTTTGTGAGCGCATCGCGGCGCACGTGCCCATTCGGGTTCCCCAGGTTTATGCCGTCGCGCGTAAAGGTGCGCGCTTCGTGTTGCTTCTCGAGAACCTGAACGAATCACCCGGCACGCGGATGTTCATCAACCGGGACATGGCCGCCGGTACCACGATTGATCGCGCGAAGATGTGTCTCAGCACGTTTGCTGAACTGCACGCGAAGTGTTGGGGTTGGTCGCAGGAGCAACGCGAAAATCTTCTTCCCAGCCAGTTGCATATTTTCTTGGGGCCGGGAGGCCGCGCGAAGACACGCGCATTAAATGCGGCGTCGATCGATCCCGCGCATCGGAACGCTCCGGATCTTTTTACCGCCAAGCATGCGGCCGTATGTCACCGGGCGATCGACAAGTGGGACGCGCTGGTGGACTTTTGGTACGACGGCCTGCTCACGCTGATCCACGGTGACAGTCACCTCGCAAATCTCTTTGAATATCGAACACCCTCCGGACCCCAGATGGGCATGATCGATTTTCAGGGGATGCAGTGGTGCAAGGGCATCCGAGATGTGCAGTATTTTCTAATCAACTCGATCGAGCCCGAACTGCTCGCGATCCACGAACATGATCTGATCGATTTCTACATTCAAGAGCTCGCCCTGCGCGGTGTGCGCCTCGACCCAGAGGATGCACGCAACCAGTACCGCGGTTATTCGTTTCAAACGCTGATGGTGGCCCTGACATCGATTGGTCTC
>Ga0115003_10003982_pt1 | contig 11512 bp, 6 predicted proteins | sample ArcticOcean_MG_C_7_FD_88736 | JGI IMG/M metagenome (GOLD analysis project Ga0115003, IMG submission 88736) | Marine microbial communities from western Arctic Ocean - ArcticOcean_MG_CB11_88 | ecosystem: Environmental > Aquatic > Marine > Oceanic | place: Arctic Ocean: Canada Basin | collected... | reverse complement strand
TGGCCCACACAGCGCTTATCATTGCAACACGCAATCAAGATGCTTACGGCCACAGAATCGGCTCCTTCGTGAAACGTCTCGTGACATCTGGCGTGCACTACGTCGCCATCGGAAGCCTGGGCGACGCTCACACGATTCGCATAGCCAGCGTCGAACTCCCCCTATTGATGTTCTGCGCCCTCTTCCCGAGGGAATTCACCCGCTCTTGCAGCATCGCCTCAGCCCAAGGTGCATGACAAAACCAGATCAGCCTAGGCGGGCGCCCCAGAGACTCTGAATTGACGCGCGGTTGCGAGACGGACTAGCTTCCGCACATGGACGCACCGAACTCATCGGTCGACGGAACGTGCAGCCCCGAGTTCGAGGCGGTACGTGACACTTTTACGGCGAACTTCGCCGACGGGGACCTCGGGGCGAGCTGCGCCGTGACCCTGCGCGGGAATTTGGTCGTCGACCTTTGGGGTGGACACCGCGACATCGCCCGATGCGAACCTTGGCAACGCGACACCATCGTAAACATTTGGTCGACTACGAAGATGATCAGCGCAATGAGCGTCCTCATGCTCCACGACCGAGGCAAGCTCGACGTCGACGCACCCATGGCGATGTATTGGCCCGAGTTCGCAGCCAATGGCAAAGACGGCGTGTTGGTTCGCCATGTGCTTGGGCATACCGCGGGGCTCGCAACCTTCGACGATCCACCGGATGACCTCGCTCTCTTTGATTGGGACGCGTGCTGCAAAACCCTCGCGGAACAAGCACCGAGCTGGACACCTGGCGACGGTTCGGGCTATCACGCGGAGACTCAGGGCTGGTTGCTCGGTGAGCTGGTTCGTCGTGTCGATGGCAGAAGCCTGGGCCATTTTTTTCGAGAAGAAGTCGCAGAGCCGCTCTCCCTCGACCTTCACCTTGGTGTGACCGAGCGGGACTTCCCGCGTATCGCCGACGTATCAACACTCGAGGCAGAGCCAAACATTTCCCCTGACCCCAGCCTTCACGAACGCGGTCAAAAGAGCAGCCGCCGCAGCGCTTCATTGGTCAACACGCGCGCTTGGCGGCAGGCCGAATTCCCATCATCGAACGCACATGGCAACGCACGATCGGTGGCACTTGCCATGGCACCATTTGCCAATGGCGGTTTGGCTCGCGGTATAACGTTCTTGAGTCCTGCGACAATTGAACGCGCCTTTGAACAACAGGCCGACGGGATCGACCGCACCACTGGACATCACTTCAGGCTTGGGATGGGCTTTGGTCTCAACAGCCCCAAGACGCCACTCGGCACCAACGATCGCACGCTGTGGTGGGCGGGCTGGGGGGGCTCAATGACGGTGATCGACGTGCAAAACGAAATGACGGTGAGTTACACGATGAACCGAATGCGCTCCGCGGGTGACGCCCGCGCGATCAAAGTGATCTACGCAGCACACGGTTGCCGCGCAAAGCTAGACTGACGCGATCGTCCGAGCGCAGCCATAGGTCGATCCACCGATTTAACCTCGAGAACCATTTGGAGAAGTACATGAAGAAACTGATGTAGATGTTGTCCACCCTCGTTGTCTTTTATGGCGCGGCATGCGTTGTGTCGACTGCGGCCTTAGCGGAAGACAAGAAGACCGGAACCGCAATCGAGGGCATGAGCAATCAAGAGTTCATCTCGCGCTTTCGCAAATTTTGGTACCCGCAGTCCTTCAAGAACGGCATGCTGAAGAACAACTACCTGGGGGTCCTGACCTGGCAGAACCCGCTGGATGTTTGGATCACCCAAGAGATCATGTACGCGGTCAAGCCAGACGTCGTGGTCGAGACGGGAACCTTTCGCGGCGGAAGCGCTGCTCTGTGGGCGACATTTCTGGCCCAGGTCAACCCCGATGGCCGCGTGATCACCATCGACATCAAAGACAAGCGAGATGAGCGCGCGAAGAACCTGCCCATTGTGAAAGAGCGCGTCACGTTTTTGCTTGGCAGCTCCAGCGGGGCCGAGGTCGTCAAGCAAGTAAAAGCGGCGGTAAAGGGAAAGCGTGCATTGTTCATCCTTGACTCCGCCCACACGTACGAGCACGTGCTTTCAGAACTGCGGGCGTACGCCGACATGGTGCCGGTCGGCAGCTACATCATCGTGCAGGACACGCTCGGCACCGGCGCACTAAGGGCCATCATCGAGTTCCCCGAAGAGAACGATTACTACGAAACAGACGAGGACCGCGAGCGGCTACTGATTTCGAACAACGTCGGCGGGTATCTGAAGCGAATCAAATAGTCGTTCGTTTGCGCGCGGTCGCGACCAGACTGCTTGGCCTTGACCGTGCGATTGAACTCACTATTTACCTCGACCGATGCCCACGCTTACGTGCAAGTCACAGCTCTAGGCGTATAACTTCATTGAATTATCCCCGGCGGCGGCCGGAATTGGAGTCCGAGAGAGGAACAAGACCTCCGAAAACACAAATCGGCGTTTTTTCCCGTTTTTGTTTTATAGTCAGGGTTCTGGCCTGGAAGTCCCCAGGGTCCGATCAGATGGCGCTGTCACACGACCGATACGCCCGGTGAGAACCGGAACGCGCAAGGTTCCGCACCGCAAGTTAAAAGAGGTTCCAGAATGGCTCGTAAAATCGTCTTACTCGAAATGAATGAAGTGCCCTACCGCATCCTCGATCATTTCGTCGAGCAGAACCCCAACTCGTCGCTCGCTCGCACGCTTCCCAAGTCGACTCAGTTCGAAACGTTGACGACGGACAACTGCAGCCTTTCGCCCTGGATCACCTGGCCTTCGCTGCATCGCGGCGTCAACAACGAAGTGCACGACATCATGCATCTGGGCCAGAACCTCGAAGAACAAGACAGCCTCTATCCACCGATCTGGAAGAAGCTTGTGGACGCCGGAATTTCGACTGGCGTGTTCGGCCCTCTCCATTCTTGGCCGCTGCCCGAAGATTCAGAGCGCTACTCATTCTACCTACCGGACACCTTTGCCCCGACCCCCGATAGCCACCCCGCCCCGCTCACCAGTTTTCAAAACTTCAACTTGGTGATGGCGCGCGAATCGGCGGGAAACGTCTCGACGCGAATGGACTACGGCTCTCTCATGCGTTTCATGATGCAAGCGCCGGGTTTGGGCCTTCGACCCCAGACGCTATTGAGCGTTGCGAAGCAACTTCTCGATGAGCGAGCCGAACCGTGGAAACGAACGCGACGCCGCACATTTCAGTCTGTGCTGGCATTCGATCTCTACATGAAGCAGCTGAAGAAGACCCAACCCAGCTTCAGCAACATCTTTAGCAACCATGTGGCCTCGGCAATGCATCGCTACTGGGCCGCCTTGTTTCCCAGTGACTTCAACGAGCTCGAACTGAGCGAAGACTGGCAAGCGCAGTACTGCGGCGAGATCGACTACGCGATGTATTGGTTCAATAACTTTTTTGAACGACTCGTTGCATTTGCAGATCGCAACCCCGAGTACGTGATCGTGACGGCGTCAAGCATGGGCCAAGCGGCAACTTGGGGAGACCACGTCGACACCCAGCTGTACCTGCGCAATGTCGACAAGTTCATGCAGGCCGCAGGGGTTTCGACCGCACAGTGGTCGAAACGCCCGGCCATGGACCCGACGGTCAGCATTGTGGTCGACCCCGCGCAGATCACAACGTTCAAACAGTTCTTGGCCGAGCTGCGCATCTGCGGCGTGCCGACCAAAGCCTCCGCGAAGGACGGTGGCTTCTTTGACCTTCACTTTGGGCAGACCGATCTGGACCCGAACACAAAGTTCATGACGCTTCGCGGCGATCCGATCCCCCATACTGACCTCGGTATGGAGATCGTAGAGACCGAAGATGAATGCGGGAGCACCGGGTATCACGTTCCGCACGGGATCCTGTTGACGTACGACCCGCAGAACCCGACACCCGAGCCCGGGCGCAAACAAGTCGAAGTCACGGATATTGCCCCCTGGCTGCTCGACCATTTCGGGCTGGAGGTTCCCGACTACATGAACCGTCCGGGCGCGATCTCGCTTTAGCGCCCCGCGTTTCCCGGCGAGCTCGCGCGAACCTGTTCTACCTCGACGCCCTACTTCAGTTCGACGAAGATGGTCGCGCCACGTAGTACCTGAGCGTCTGCCACCGCGATGGATAGACGGTGGTCCGCGGATGCCACTGTGTACAAACTCGCTGCGTGCGTGATTATGCTCTTCCCCTGCGCTCGATTCTCGGTGGAATATGGAACCCGCAAGCGTGCGACCCCCTGGGCGTCGGCGCGCGTCGCCGCGGCGTAACGAAACGGACGCCCCGTGTTGGTCACAACATCGAGTTCGACGCTAACGCGTTCTGCTGCGTGCGTCTGAACCAGAAGCAACGCGCCTTCGACGCGCTCCCAGAGTTTATAGGGCGTGATGCGTTCGGGCGCGCCACTCGGAAACGATGCAAAGGTCGGTCGAGTCCCCGGCAGACTTTCGGCGACTAGGCGAAGGTTCTGCGCGCTGTTGAAGACAGACCGCCGCACGCCATCCCCGCGGTGAAGAAAATGAACGAAGCTTCCTTCTCGGAGCCAAAACGCTTCTGAAGTCATCCAGTAGCGGGCCCGAACGGAGTCGAGCAGTTCAACGACCTCGGCTTCACCGGGTGCGTTGTAGGCGGCGTTGACGATCTCGACCTTCTCGGCGTCGAGGTAGGGCCCAAAGTTGTTCGCAGGAGTCGGGCGCCTCGCCGCGTAGTGGATCACATGACCGTGGCTCGGCAGCGACATCACCGAATATTCGGGCTCCACACCCGCTTCGAAATAGCCTGAAGTTTCGGGAGTAACTTCTCGTATTAACTCTGCAAATCGGACCAATGCTGAATCTCCGTTATAGAGCGACGCATCGAAGTTCGGCCGTTCGCCAGACAGGTATGCGAAGAACAACGGCATCCGTGGCGAATGAAACTGAAGTGCGGGCCAGAGCAAAGCAAGGGTTCCCACCACCGCGACCGCGACACCGACCACCCCGTTGGACTTTGCAGCGATGAACGTTCGCGCTCGGTCGATTGCGAGTGCGAAGCCAACACTCGCAACCGGAGCGAGATCGTTGCAGAAGCGCATCTGCATCAGCGCCAGCACCGACAAGACTACGGCCCAACAGAAGAGTGCAATGTGGAGGGCACGACGATCGGAACGAAGCAGCGGCCATGCCACGATGATCGGCAAGAGCGGAATCGCCAACGAAAACACGCCGAACATCGTCAGCGAAAAATCGGCACCCATGGCAGGCCCGCTTTGCATCCATGCAAAGAGCGGCGCCTGCTCAGCGTTGAGCGGCGCCCAAGTGTCCGCCTTCGCGACGAATGCGATGCCGGGCGTAATGGCGTTGCGAACTGGCGGGATCAACAAGCCGCCAATCCCGACGATTGCGACGAGGAAGCCGGCTCGTTTGAATTGATCGACGGGAGCCCTCGTTTCGTTTTGCTGTTGCCACCACCAGAGCCCTGCCCACACCGATGCCGCAAAAAGCAATGCCGTCACGTGCAACCACGACATCTCAGTACTGGAGAACGCGCCACCGATCGGTGAGCCTGCGACGTAGACCCAAGGGGCAATAAGCAGTGCACTCACTCCAAGACCAAGAGCTTGCGACAAGAACAGCTGTTTGCGGCCTACGAAGAGCCCGCCAAGAAGAAGCGCAGCCTCCCCGACTGCGACATAGAGCAAGCTTCCCGTCCAACTGAGAACAAGTGCGGCACGCACCATGGCGAGCAGAAGCGACCGACGAATATGGTTTTCTGTATCGGCTTCGAGGAGCGCCGCGCCACACGCGATCAACAATACAAGCAGGAACGCGACCGCCGCGTGATGGTCGAGATCACCAATACCGGTATTCATCACGCTCGCGGGAAATACCGCGAAGAGCGCGGATGCAATCAGACCCACTTGCCATCCGCGAACACGACGGCCCAGTGCATATACCGGGAGCACCGTGAGCATGGCAAATATTGGGCTCACCCAAGCAGCGACCTTCGTAAATACCGCCTCCGAGTCACCGAACAAACGCGCGACTGCCGCGACACCCCAATCGTATAGCGGCGGGAACGGGACCGGAGCACCGTCCGGGAAACGCAAGTAGGCATCAAAGTAGAGGATGCTCGGAAAATTGATAAATGAATAGAAGGCACGCCGGGCGTGATAGGCACCGTCCCACGGGTCGAGCATCACGTCGCCGTCAATGAAGACCCAGGGCGCACCGAGGGAACGGAGCAGCAGCGCGATGCCCATGCAGGCAAGCACTGCCGCTGCAACCGGGTATCGATTGAACGAGTCCGCTTGGTCGCCGCCGAAAGGTGCGCCCTGCCCTGCAACTCGATCGGTCATCTAAGAAGTCTCATCCCAACACTTGTTGCGCGACGAACTGTCTACACTGGACGACGAATTCGAGCCCGTTTCCGTCACCGATTTAAAGAATACCCAACTTGCTACGCCGTCGTTTCAATTTCGCGACGATCCCGTTCATGGATAACTCGCTATCATTACCTGTCTTAGTTCAAACCAATGCGCACCGCATTCTCAGCAAAGACATTAGGCTTCGGGGAGTTCATCGACCGTGGGCAATCGCACCATCCTCTTGATTGCAGGGTTCGTTCTAGGCGGGATCGTCGTCACCCTCTATACGACCGAGCCAGCCACCGCCGGCGAACCGGAGCCGAGCAAACCGCCTGCACAGAAAGAGGCAAAACAGCCCCCCGCGAAAGGTCGCGCGGATCGCGTCTACGCATACAGCCCACCCGGCATCGAACGGCCGGGCAAAATCTTCCTGAAGGGCACCAACCGTTATTCGCAGCACGACGAAGAACTCATTATCCGTGACTTCTTCCAAGACAAGCGCGGCGGCTTTTTCGTCGACATCGGCGCCGCCGCCCCGATAAAGAACAGCACGACCTACTACCTCGAAAGGCATCTCGGCTGGCGAGGGATCGCGGTGGATGCCCTGGCACAGTACGGCCCCGGCTGGGCTCGATTGCGACCAAAGTCAGAGTTCGTCAACAATGCGATCACCGACCGCTCCGGCGAAACGATGACCTTCTATAAGCATGACTGGTCCGAGGTGTCGTCGCTCTCCAAGGAATACGCTGCGCAATTTGGTGGCGAAGAGAAATTGACCCCGGTCGAGGTGCAGACGATTACGATCACCGATCTGCTCGACCGTCGCGGTGTTACGAAGATCAACCACCTTACGATCGATATTGAAGGTGCGGAGTTGCAGGCGCTGGCGGGCTTCGACATCCAAAGATTTAAGCCGGACCTCATTTGCATTGAGGTTTATGGGCGCGGGAAAGTTGGCGCCAAAGCGATTCGCGATTACATGGAAAGTAATGGGTATGGAATCGTGAAGGAGTACAAGTCGAATACGGTGGCGAATTGGTATTTTGCGCCGACTGCAGCTCAGCCTGATTCGAATTGAGCCGTGGGGGGCTGACCCTTTTCCACAGACGGTTTCATTAAGGCTAGTTCGTCCATTTCTCGCTGCTCTCTTCTTCGTACTCGTCTGGGGTTGTCGAACCGTTTTACGTAGGTCTTCGGTCACCCCGTTGGTGTTGGGTTCGTCTGCGGTGAAGTCTCGAGCCAGCCGGTTGCAAACGTGATCTGGCCGAGAGCCGGATGGCTTCCCGGATCAAAATCTCACAAAACCAGAGAGCGCTCGCCGCCGTCGGGCTCGGCTCTGCCCAGACCGTGGTTTGACATCTCGTCCCTCGGCACGTTGATCGAAAGTGGCCTTTCTCACCCTACCCGCGGCGTGTTGCCTTCCATCCAAGCGCAGTCAGGCCAACGGCCAGGCCGCAGAGCCACAAGGGGGCAAGCGTTGGGACGGGCTCCGGCGCACCGAGTTCGCTCGCGAGAGTAGGTCGATCAAAGGGCGGTGCACGCACTGCCAGCCGCGGATCTGTGAGCCCATTTTCGATGAAGTCGACCAAGTCAGGCAGGATCAGGACGGGTACAGCGATTGGAATGGCCGGGTCTAGGTTTGCCGGAAAGTGGAATACTGCGGGGTCGTAGAAACGCACGGCCTCTTTCACACTGGGGATCTCGCCGGTATGCATATAGTTCGTTTTGAGGCCAGCCCCGCGTAGACTCGGAACCTTGAACTTCGCACGATCCGCCGAAGCCCCGGTGGCGTCCTCCCGCCCGAGGTCTTCGACTGGGTTACGCAGTCCGATGTTCCTGAACCGGTTGCTCGTGAACAGCGGCGCCGGATGACAAGTTGAGCACGGTGAGGTCGTAAAAAAGGTCAGTCCGATTTGTTGAGCCGGCGTAAGCGCAGTGGGGTCACCCGCGACGAATTTGTCGAACGGTGTCTGATCGGCGACCAGCGTACGCTCGTACGTCGCGATCGCAAAAGCAATCCCACTCGGCGTAATGTTGGGCGTACCGAAGGCCGCGTTGAACAGGTCTGGATAGCTCGGGTTCACCGACAGCGCCGAGACGATATCCCCGGGCAGATTGGTCGCGATCGCGAGCGGTACCACGCCAGCTAGCTTCGTCGTCACCTCCGCCCAGGTCCGACCGTCTTTGGCCATTTCAACCGAGCTGAGAATCGGCAAGACCGCTTGGGTCTCAAGGGCAGCGCCATTAGCAAGCAAGACCGTCGTCGGGTTGAGCGGATCAACGAAGACGTCGCCAGCACGGCCATCCCAAAAGATCTCGGGCGCAAAAAGACTCTGGAAGGCCGACGGAGCGGACCGGCCCGTGACTTGCGGTGATGTTCCAAAGATAGGATCCACGATCGCAACACCACTTGCATCGCGGCGCACCACACCCTGCGTACCGAAGACATCGTCCGCATTCCCAAAGAGCCCGTCCAGGCCCGGATGAATCGCAACGCGCGGATCGGTGCCCGAGTTCTCGGGGAGATGGCAGGTTCCGCACGCAACGGTGTTATCGCTTGAAAGCTGCTCGTCCCAGAATAGGATCTTCCCGAGTACGGCTTTTTCGGGTGTGATCGGATTCCCCGGTGGAACGGGAACTGGCGGCAGTGTCTGCGCCGAGACCGTGTGCGACCAAGTTGCAAGCGTAAACAACGCGAGCAGTACCAAGGCGAACGGCCCCTCGCAGCGAATACCGGACCGAACGGGTGAAAGGAACCGGTTTGACAAGCTTCGAGAGCTGATCGGGTTGCGCTCTAGGCAGTGATCAAAACAACTAGCGGGAAAGTCAGAGTCCAATTTGCTTCGTCCTATTTGAAGTCTACCCCGCGCCCCTCAAATTAAGAGGTCAGAGTAGGTGGGGGCCCAAGTAAGTCAAAAGGTTCCTTGGCAATCGAACCGAGGATAAAAAGAGTCATCGAAGCTTACACGCACAAGTGGACTCGCCGCAGCGGCCAAGAATTGGTTTCCGCTCTAATTCCATTCGCGCCTCCAGCACCGGGTCGGAGGGCGCTCTTTGCCGCCTCGGAGTCGGGCGGGTCAGCAACCCTACGAAACTTGCGAAGCTCTCACGATGGCTCGCTGCGTCCGAGCTCGGACAACAGGTCGATCAAGCCTTTTCTCGAATAAGGTTTACGCAATACGGGTAGGTTCGCCGTATCGGCATCTGTTCCAGTCATCGTCATTTCAGGACTGCGTGTCGTTTGCTCGTATCCCGTGGTGAGGCCTGTCTTAATCCTGGGATAGACCCTTGCGACCTCTGCCGCGAGGTCCCGCCCTGTCATGTCGCCGGGCATCCTGATGTCGCTGAACAGGATGTCGATGCCTTCCGCTTCGGCAGCAAGAACTTCCAAGGCCTGCGCAGCATCTCCAGCTTCGATGCATCGAAACCCGCCCGCAACGAGATGGCGTACAGCAATTTGGCGGATTCGCGCTTCGTCCTCCACAACGAGAACTGTTTTCGCGGCTTGTGGAACAGAAGTCTCTTGCTGTGCATTGGTTTTCTCTATCCGCGTCCCGGCTTCGCCTCGAACGAGGGGGATGAGGATCGTTACGGTCGTCCCTACGCCGGCGGTGCTTTGGATGCGCAGACGGCCCCCTAATTGAGTCGCAAAGCTGTCGACCATACTCAGGCCCAGCCCACTTCCCTCCCCAACCCCCTTCGTGGTGAAGAAGGGGTTTTTCACCTGGTCCAACAAGCTCTCTGATATGCCACAGCCATCGTCACTTACGCTGATGGCGATGTATTCACCCACCGGAACGCCGTAGTCCGCGACCTCTTCAGAATTGAGAAACTGTTTTGTCTGACACAGGACTGAGATGCTGCCTCGCTTTTCGATGGCGGCGGTGGCATTGCTCAATAGATTCAGAATGGAGCTCTCAAGCCGGACACGATCCACCATAACTGTGATGTCGTCGGCCTCGATGCTGACCGAACACTGGATGCCGCCGGGAAAGGTCGCTGAAGCTTTGCGAATGATGCCACTGACCAGCTGTTGTAGATTGGAGCTGTCGAGCTTGAACGATTGCTGGGAAGCGAAGCTTAGTAGCTGGCTCGTCAGGTACGCCCCGTCGTGTGCGGCTGAGGCAGCGTCGCTCAGTAGTTCCTTTATTGCAGGGACTTCTTTGGCATTGTCGACCTCAAAGACAGCCAGCTCCAAGTTGGCGCTGATCACGGTAAGAAGGTTGTTGAAGTCGTGTGCGATTCCGCCGGTGAGCTGCCCTACGGATTCCATCTTCTGCGCCTGTCGGAGCATTCGTTCCTGCTCTCGATAAAGGGTAATGTCCTGGCCTACTCCCATGACCCCGGTGATTGTTCCTTCGGTGTCACGCCGGGTTGTCGCATTTAGCAAAATTTCAACGCGTTTTCCGCCCCGGCTGTAAATCGGAAATTCGTAATTTGCGGTGTTGGTTCCTGCAAGTGCCCGTGCGAGCACATCCGATACTGAGGCCTTGTACTCATCGGTTATGTAGCTGTCGACCAAGTTGTTGCCCAAGGCTTCGCCCCTGCTATAGCCAGTAATCGAGGCCGCCTGGGCATTCCATTCATTGATCCGTCCGTCATTATCGATTCCGAAAATTGGGGCGTTCGCGGATTCGATGAAGAGGTTCAACTCGCTGAGAGCCATCTCTGACAGCGCGTTGTTGTGCGCCGCTAGGGCTGTTTGTTTAACGAGAAGAAGTACGACACCCCGCAGCGCAGCGAGGATGACCCCTAGGATCAGTGTCAGCGTGAGCGCGCGACCAAACACATTGATGGGGAGGTCGAAATCCACTGACGGCACGATCTGACCATTCATGCGAGCAAGTGCGGAAACCCATAGAATGACGAAGAGCAGCGAACACACGATCCAAAATGAGCGATTCCCGAAGAAATGGAATGCCGTGAAAGCGACAAGAATGCTTATTATCGGCCCTATACCTTCGATTCCTGATGAAGCGAAGGTCAAGCAGGCAGAGACAACAAAAACCCCGAGAAGGATCCCTGCTTTCGCTCGCAGGCTGGTCCGATCCTCAGCCCATGGCAGCAATGCCAACGGAAAAAGAACCAGCGCAAGGGATGCAAGCCCCGCATCGAGGACTCCGATTTTCCACCGATAGACCAGCAACAGCGCGACGACGGGCGCGAG
>Ga0115003_10003980_pt1 | contig 11515 bp, 9 predicted proteins | sample ArcticOcean_MG_C_7_FD_88736 | JGI IMG/M metagenome (GOLD analysis project Ga0115003, IMG submission 88736) | Marine microbial communities from western Arctic Ocean - ArcticOcean_MG_CB11_88 | ecosystem: Environmental > Aquatic > Marine > Oceanic | place: Arctic Ocean: Canada Basin | collected... | reverse complement strand
CCCAAAAAAGCCAAAATTTTCCAAAGATGGAGCAGCACCCCCGCACCCTGGGCGTACGTCGTACGTAGGCTAGCTAGCTGCTACAGCCAGCAAAAAGATGCTGACAATGGCAGGATTTGAACCTGCGCTCTTACGAACTGGAGCCTGAATCCAGCGCCTGGTATGGGAGAGGAGGGGGTTTCTTGGTCAGTCAGTCGCTTATTGTCTGGAAGGTAAGGTTGATCGGAGTTGTTCGTCGGATTGACCTTTCTATTTGAGACCTTTCAAACGGAGAGCACACAGCACAGGACGCACCTTAGACCGCTCGGCCACATTGTCAAATGATCCGCAGACCAATGATGCCACATATGCCCCTTTCAGAGTACTTAAACCAACAAATTTAGGTCTAAAGGGGTTTAGTCAGTTCCATTCACACGTTGTCTCGACTGTTTTAGCGCATGGTTTTTTCACCTGTACCCCGCGTGGCGTCGATAAATTCCGCCTTCTTTTGTCCCTTGGGGATGGAGCGCCGTCTCCACAACGCGAGGGCACCGCGTGCCCCCCCCACGTCGGTCGAGTCCTTTAATCACCTTGACATCGGCACGAGTGCATGAGGAAGAGTGTTGCGTTCGATTAGACCGGTCTCTGTGACTCGCGGACTGAGCGACCGAGCGATGGCTGGTCGCGCTGACCCTTCGTCCGCGACCCGTGCTTTCACGGCGTTCGCCACGCGGGGCTGGCGCTTGTCCCGGCTGGACAACGGCCTTAGAATCTTCGAGCAGGACGTGTATGGAGGAGACGATGAGGAAGGTTCTCCGCCGGAAGGAAGGTTCTCCGTGGATGGCGTGGATGACGATGACGCTCGGACTCCCGTTACCACGAACGCGTCAGACATCAAGTCTCCAGGATGCAAGGTTCGTGGCGAAAGTGTTTACCCACCCCCGCCCCACCCTCCTCACACGATCGGTTTCCCAGCAGGTGACACCGCGACCCTAACCTAGGTTCGACGCTAACCAACCCCAACCCCGTTTTCGTTTCGTACCACCCTAAAACCCGTGCCCACAGGGTGTCGGTTTGATCTTCGCGCGTCCAGCCGCGATTTTCAACCTGCTCATGGACCTCAGCGCGTCGCGCGCGCGGTGGGACTTGACGTTCGAGTCGGGCGAAATCCTTACGCGCACGGGTGGGGACTCCGACATCGTGCGGGTTACATTACGGCCCACGTTCGCAAACGAGGGGTCCCGCGATGTGTATTTGCAACGAACGTGGGCGGTTGACCCGGATGGGTCGTTTACGATTTCCACCACGTCCACCGCGGCGCCACGTGGCGCGAGGAAAACGACGCGCGCCGCGTTCGGGGGCTGGAGCGTGGCGCCGTTCTCGTCGCCGCCGTCAGTGCACTGCGTGTCGGGTGGAAACTCAGCCGGAAACGAGTGGACCAACGCGTGTTTAGTCACGAACGCGATGAAAACCGCGGAAAACAACAACCCGGGGTGGCTGGGTTGGATTTGGCGAACCGCGAAAAAAATCGCGCGCCCGTTTACAAAAACCGGGGACGACGAATCAGTAAACAAGCTCGTGCTCGCGCAAGTCGCGGGGTTGCGTGAGCTGTGCGAGCACACCAGCGAACACGAATTGCGTTGTTTGGCGGTGCGCGGACCCACCGAGGGACGGATAAGCGTGGGTGGCGGCGAGGATGACGAGTGTTTCTTCGAAACGAGGTCGGAAGCGAGCGAGGAAGACTACGCGTTTCACGAAAACGAAACCGAAAACGACCAAATGAAAATCCCACCCGCGTGCGGCGACACGAACCTCGGTAGCTTGGACCGAGGCCACTGGCCTCCCGAGCCAACGCATAACACGCACGACGTGCCACACCGAAACGTGTGGTGTTCTCCTGACGGGAACAACTTCCGCGTGCGAGACGTGAATTATTTGCGCGACCGGAAGAAGCGCTCGGCGGGCGTTTCCTTGGCGGATCTCGTGGCGGTAGATTGGTTCGTGGACACGAAGCGAATAGACAACCTGTGCGCGCGTTCAGGTGGGACGTGCTCCAGGAAGATCCTAAACGACCCGCAACTCACGCGCGAAAAGTTCATTTTTTGCCTAAACATCCAGGTTCCGGGAACGCGGCACTTTTCAATCGTGTACTACTTTGCGCTGCACGAACCCCTGGACCCCGAGTCGACGTTTGGGAGGTTCGTTGCGGGCGACCAGGCGTACAAAGACGCGAGGCTGAAGCTCATACCGCACGTCGCGGTTGGTCCGTGGGTCGTGCAGCGCGCGGTAGGCACGAAACCGCTGATCGTGGGGAAGGCGCTGAAAGTGCGGTACCACAACGGGCGCACCGCGTCAGGGGAGTTTCTGGAGTGCGACATCGACATCGGAAGCAGCGCGGTGGCAAACAACGTGGTACGGTTCGTGCTGGGGTACGTCCGGACACTAGTGGTGGATATGTGTTTCTTAGTAGAAGGGAAAACGGAAAGGGAGCTGCCGGAGAGGCTCATCGGGACCTCGCGAGTGGCGCACTTGGAGCCGGAGTCGGCGGTTGCGCCGCCGCCGGAGGATTAATTTGTCAGGCATTCTTTTCAACCCTAAACTTCATTTTCATTTCATTCAAAAGTCGTCTCTCGTAACGTCGTCTCGTAACGGTCGTATGTACCGCGCGTCTTTCGCAGGCCCGACGCGCATTCACCCACTCGCCTCCGTGGTTCCGCCTCGGTTGAATATAGCATCCTTCAGAATATGCGTCGCCGTACCTTTCGCTTGTTCCACGGTGCACTTCGCGGCGTCCAGCGCGACGCGCCGCAAGTTGCTCGCCTCCGTTTTCTTCGCGCGCGGCGAATTCGACGCTCCGCTGATCAGCAACCCGCCCATGCGCCCGGCTTGCGCGGCTTGCGATTCCGCGCGGTTCATTTTTTCCGCCAAGTCCGCGAGTTGTTCGGAAACGAATCCAGCGTTCGTACGCAACGGCGAGGAGGACAAGGTGTTGACCCAGTACTTGTTCCAAAGCACGTCCAGGGTGCGCGCGTCCAGGGACGACTTGAAAAACGAAACGTCCAGCGAGTAGTACGAACGCGCGTGTACTCCGAAATCTTCAATTTTGTTCATAGGAATCGTCTGGTGTTTGCCCTGCGGTTCTTCCGGGGGGTTGTACCCTTGCGGGTACGTGCGGAACGCGCCGATTTCAACCTTACCCGCGGCGCAGGTCCGGACCGGGTCAATCACGATCGCGAGAAACGGCTCGGTGTATTGCTGATTTAACATCTGCGTCGAGCAGTCGATGCCGCTCATCCAACACCCGTACCCGGGGTGGCTGTGGTACCACCCAACCACGTGCTCCTTGCGACCGACGTCTTTTGACGCTTGCACGAAATCGACCATGTATTCGTACGCCTCCGCCTGTGCGTTTACCCGCGTTTCCGTGCCTTCCACGGGCAGCGCGAACGCGTCCAGCACCACGAACGTGTCACCCACGGTTTTGCCTTGTAACATTCCCATCACCTCGAGGTTTCCCCCGGAACGACAGTGCATGGTCATCTTAATCAACGCCAGGGCGGATACACGCACGTGCTTGAAATAATGCGGGTTGCGCACCCACGGTCTCTGCTGCTGAACCGCTTTCTGGGAAGCCTCGTCGTACCGGAACATCTCATCGTCATCTCCCGCCGGAAGATCTGCAATGTTGTTTTCGAGATCCCACGTCGCGCGAGCGGTCTCCATGGTGTATCGACCGAAGATGGAAACAGAGTCGAACGTCCACGGGGCGTAAATCTGACGGGGTCACGCCTCGACCACCGCGCGCGTCAGAGTGACCCGGGAAACACCCCCCTCCGGGAAAGAGAGCACACATCGGCTGGTTGTTGGTTTCGCCCCCCGATCTCGTTTTCGGCCAACACGAAAACGGCGAAAAATCCCCGGTACCATTGGTACCCTCCTCGGCACACGCACTTTGTTTTCCTCGGAGAGAGGTATGGAGAGCCCTTCGTTTAGAGACCTTCGTAGAGCGAAGCGTCAGGGGCGACAACGTCACCACGCGAACCCTGGCTTCAGATCACAGCGCACGAGGGTAACTCGAGCCGACGCACGTGACCAGTCGCGCACGTCTCCGACTCATCGTTCCGCGTCGCACCCCCCACGCCCGCGCGCGTCTTTCCCACGAAAAGCGTGTGGACGAAAACGACTGACCGTTCGCGTCGTCCCCAGAATACCCCGGACGCCGCGTGCGTTGCTTTTCGTGCAAGTCGTAGACCCCGAACCGATTACAATGAGCCCGGGCCCGAACCCCAACGACCTCGACCTCGACTTACAGCGAGCTCACGCCGCAGCGACGCCGCGTAGGACGAGCATCATGACGGCGTCTAACGACCACACCGTGGTTGCGGTTTCCGGGAGAAATGGTTTCGCTTCAAACGGCGGAAACGGCGCAGCGCTATACGGCGACTTGAACAACGTCGGGGACCCACCGAGTCATGTTCACGCCTCCGCGAAGTCCACGATTCCGCCATACGCACCGCGGATGACGGAGACGTTCACCACGGTCATTTTAATCATGTTAACAGCCGGAATCGTTGCGTGCGCTTGCGTGTTTCCGTACGTCGGCGCGCTCGACGCAAAGGCAGACGACAGACGCTGGCAAATCACGCTCGCGCGGTGGACGCTCGCGGAGGGGCTTCCCGAGTACAAGCCCATCGCGCAGTTCGCAACAGCGCCTGCTACGGAAGGCATCGAGCTGTACCTTACGCGCGATGACACGGTTGACTTTGACGTAGCGGACGCGCCGACGCCGTCGGTGGACGCCGACACGCCCGCGGCTTCTTACTTTGAGGACGACGCGGATGTACCCGCGGCTGCACCTGCGGCTGCATCTGCGGCTGTACCTGCGCCTCCTTATCGCCCAGTCGACACGGTCGATCGCGGTAACTTTACCAGACGCTGATGCTATGCATACTAAGCGCGAGAACGGAACGGGTGTCGGATGGGAGTTAAACTCTTTGTTTTGTTTGAAATTTCATACAGTTTGCGGCGCGACGCGCTTTCGTCTCGGCCGAGGAGAATCACGCGTTTTCCGCCGCCGTGGTGCCGTGAGGGTGACGTGGTGACTGTACCTTTGACAACCGTTTTCTTGGTTCTACCAAGCAGCGCAGTCTCGGCAGTTCCGACACCTCCTGACCGTATCCTAATCCCTAAGCGACTTGCAGTCCGATAACACGGGACGAAACAAAAAAGGATAACAAAAAACAACGACTCCACATAGAACCCCCTCCCTCGTCCACCGCCGCAACACTTCGCACGCGCCAAGATGTCCCCTGGCCCTTCCCCAGCACCCAAAATACTCGGGAAGAACGGGATTTGGCCCATACTCCAACCCCCGAGTCCTGATCCGAACGTCCTGGAGCGGCAAAGGCAGGCCCTGACAACTTCGGCGTGGCCCCTGGGTAGTGGTTCTCGGAACGAAACTACCGGAAGCTCCTTTTTTCCCCCACCCCCCCCTTCACACACGCCAGCTTCAGGGGGGCACGCCGTGGTCGCCATCTCGCCATCGGGTACCAACACGCGCGTGTCCAAGTCCGACGAGGAGCCTTTTCCCCCCTACCACCCCACGCGAGTTGAAGCCTTCACCGCGGTTATCCTTTGTCTTCTCGTGGCAGGGTTCGTCGCGGTGGCGTGTGTGTTCCCGTACCAAGGCACGAGGGACGTTTCACATGATGACCGCCGGTGGGAAGTAACCCTGGCGCGCTGGTTCGCGAAGAACGACTACCCGGCATACACGCCGTTCGACGCGTTACTCACGCCAGTTTCTGGTGCGGGGAACGACACACGCACGGCGATTGAAACGAACCCTGACGGAGGCTTGGAAGGCTCGGAAGGTATTTCCAACGCGTTTTCGCAGCGCGCGGACGAAGCGCCGGCGCCGGACACGGACGCGTAGACCTTCTCCGAAGAATGCGTATAAGCAACACGCGTATACAGTATATGTACTGTATCTAGATATGAATGCGGACAAGACAGACATCAGGCACTTGGCGCCGTGAAAAGTCGAGGCTACTTTTTTGATAGATAAAAAAATCTGAAATAAACCCGTTCAAAGCAACGGTTCCGCCATCACCACGTACACTACTAGAAACCCGGCTACGGTCGCCGCCAGCGCGATTGCCACACCCAACACGAAGTGCGCGACGCTGGAGATGGCGCACGACAGCAAAGATATCATTTTGCCCATCGCGGTGAAGTGCAAGCGCATGAAAGCCGCGAATGTGCGGTGCGGATTTGAAAAAGAAATCACCGACGAGAATCAGGCGACGACGCTTCGCTTCCGCACACGCTGAGGGACAACGACCGGGCAGACCTCGCGAGCGTCGGCGTCGATCTCGCGTTTGACGTTTTTTAAGAGATTACTGTATTCTACCGTAGTCCACTACAACGCACCCAACCCTCCGTCTCTTTGCCTGGCGTATCTACCACAAATAACGCTCCGCGGCGAACACCGCGACGCTCGTCGCGATTAAAATTTCTAAACTGTGGAATCAGTCCAAACTTTATCGTCTACCATATCCGCTTTCGCGACGACGTGGCAGGACTCCGCGACGCGCTGCCGTCACGCCGCTGCCCAGCGCTCTCCCTCGCGTGCCTTACGTTGTCTTTTGTCGTTCGAGAAGATGTTCGCGGTTTCCACCCCCTCCAGCACCACCTCCCGCGTGCCGCACGCGCGTGCCTTGCGCTCCGCCGATCGTCGCCACGTCAAGGCGTTTTCCATCCCCATCCCCGTCAGGTGCTCCGCGGCGCACTCTGCGGATGACCGCGTATCGCTAACCCGTCGAAGCGTCCTGTCCACCACCCTGGTCGCTTCCTTGCTCCCCGCATTCGCCGCGGACGCGGGTGAGGTGTCGGATTCTAAGATGGTCGGCGCGTATCTCCCCGAAGCCGCGAGCGAGCCCGGGTTTTACGCATTCGTGGCGAGCTCCACGCGCACCCCCGCTTTACGCGCGGGCGCTTTGAACCCGTACCGCGTGCACATCCCCGCGCAGTGGAAAGAAGCCCCCGTGAGCAACGCGCGCAGTGGGAACTATTGCCAGCCCCGGTGTGACGAAGCCACGACGGAGGTTCAGTTCACGGACCCGGGCAGCGGCGTTTTACAACTCATCATCATCCCGACGACGAAACTTTTGATCGCGAAAAACGAACCCACCATCGAAGACGTCGGGGAGATTTACGGGATTCTGGACGCGATATCACCCGCGATCACGGGAAGCGTCGCGGTGGAGAGAGAAGAAGTGCAATCCGCGACGAGTGTCGCGATCGACGGCAAATCGTACTACAAGTACGAACTGTTGACTCCGTTCGCGGACGCCGGCGTGCACAGCCTTTCCGTGGTGTCCACAAATAAGAATTACGTCTTCATCGCGACCATCGGGGCGAGCGAAAAACAATGGGCACGGGCGGAAGGGGAGTTACGGAAAATAGTAGACTCGTTCCGGTGTTAGATTAGGGGGGGTGACCCAGATTAGGGTTCACGCTTAGATACCGAACGTTCGATGGGTCGGCCGATTTAATACACAACACGGAACGCTAAAACAACGCTACCAACGCTACCGCCCGTTTTATCGACCGAACCCGTTTCCAGGCGGCGGAGGCAAATTCGGAGGTGGGTTCATTCCCGGTGGGCCACCGTACATTCCGGGTGGGCCACCGTGCATTCCGGGTGGGCCGCCGTGCATTCCAAGAGGACCGCCGCCCGTTCCCCCGCCCATCCCCGGGTACCCTCCGTACCCCCCCGGCGGTCCCATCTGCTGCTGCAGCACTCTAGTGACCTGCATTTGATACGCCACCGCGGGGCTGTTTTCCATCATCGCGGCGGCTTGCGACTTTTCCGAAACCTGCGCCTGGAACTGCGCGTAGTAGTTGCGAACGTTCGCCTGCGTGGGAGATTTGATTTTGATTTTTTTCGGCCGCGGGTCAGACGACGAGTGGAGGAGCACGGGAAACGCGAGGGCGTGGGATGTTCGGCGCGTACCTTGTGCTTGAACCCGTCGCGGTGCTGCTTGCGTGCGTTTTCACTGTCGTGGGTCAACGCGCTGTCGCAGAAGTCGCAAAAGAAGCGAGGCCTGCGGGGGAGAAAGAGAGAGAAGGGGGGAGGGAGGTCAGCGATTTTCAGCGCGGCGGCAGAAACAGGCACGGGATCGAGAACAAGCAGCCGGTTTCGAGTGCGTTGGAACGCCGAGACGAGACTCACATTGTTAACTCGCGGTCCTGCGGTCGCCTGCGTTCGTTTTGCGTTCCACAAGGGCGACAACCCTGACCACCCTGGGGTTGTGACGCGAGAGCCTGCTTGGAGGACACTTTTGTGGCATGGGTGCGTTAGGGGGTAAAAGAGGCAAAGGCACCTCCCACGTCCACCTCGGTTTTCCCGACACCATGGAACTCCCGAGAACTTTATCCGATCATTCATTATCCGAATCGCCACGAACGATGGCCGCTCTTACCCAATCCCTCACCTTCACCGGTCAGCGCGTGGTCTCCCGCGCGGCGCCCACGCAAAAGCGTGCGTCCGTGACCACCAAGGCTGCCCTGAAGCACGCCGATGAGCTCCTCGAGACCGCGGTACGTCACATTGCACGCCTAGGTCTTACCGGCGAATTTACGGAAGCGCTCCGCGATCGCGCGATCTTTTCCCGTCACCGCGCCGTTCCCTGACCCGTCCCCACGCTGTCCCTCGATTTACAGACCAAGATGACCATGCCGGGCAAGGGTATCCTCGCCATGGACGAGTCCAACGCCACCTGCGGCTCCCGCCTTGAAGGTGTCGGTGTGGAGAACATCGAAGAGAACCGTCGCCGGTACCGCGAGCTTCTGATCACCGCGCCCAACCTCGGCGAGCACATCGGTGGGGCGATTCTTTTCGAGGAAACGCTTTACCAGTCCTGCGCCGACGGCACCTCATTCGTGGACGCCCTCAACGCCCAGGGCATCTACCCCGGTATCAAGGTCGACAAGGGTCTCCGCCCTCTCTCCAACACCTCCGAGTCCTGGTGCCAGGGTCTCGACGACCTCGCCGACCGCGCCGCGGCGTACTACGAGCAAGGCGCGCGCTTCTGCAAGTGGAGGTCCGTCGTGTCCATCCCCGACGGCCCCACGCGCACCGCGGTGACGGACTGCGCGTACGGCCTCGCCCGTTACGCCGCGATCTGCCAGAACGCCGGCCTCGTCCCCATCGTCGAGCCCGAAATTCTCCTCGACGGCACGCACGGCATCGACGAGACCATGGAAGTCGCGTCCTGGGTGTGGGCTGAAACGTTCAAGTACCTCGCGGACAACAACGTGTCGTACGAGCGCATGCTTCTCAAGCCCTCCATGGTTGGCCCCGGCGCCGACTGCCCCGTGCGCAACACCCCCGAAGAGGTTGCGGACTACACCCTGCGCATGTTGAACTCGCGCGTCCCCCCCAGCACCGCGGGCATCATGTTCCTCTCCGGTGGTCTCTCCGAACTGGACTCCACGCTTTACCTAAACGCCATGAACCAGTCGCCCAACCCGTGGCACGTGTCCTTCTCCTACGCCCGCGCGCTGCAGAACACCGTTCTCAAAACCTGGGCCGGAGACGATGCCAAGCTTGTGGAAGCGCAAGGCATCCTCGTCCGCCGCGCCAAGGAGAACGGCATGGCGCAGCTCGGCAAATTCGTCGCCGGTGACGTGTCCGACTCCGAGTCCGAGTCCACGTACCAGAAGAACTACGTGTACTAAGCTACCATGGTTGACGTGCGGGCGCGACCGCGCGGTAATTTCGTGATTTTGAAATCAACAGACTAATCGAACATTCCTTAGTTCAATTCAAACTACTTTCTACGTACTACGTGCTCGGTGTCGGCTCTTTTAAATAACCTTCCTCCTCGCGTCAACGGCGTACTCCTCGAAGCTCGTCATCGGATTCTCAAGCCGCAGCGCCGCCGCCGCGGCGACGAACGAAACGCTTCCCGCCGCCGCGGCGGCGCAAAGTCGCGCCGCGGCGTGCGCCGCACTCGCGGGCGCGTGTTTCGACGCGAGCGTGAAGTAAACGCTCGTCGCGGCAAACGCGACGACCCCGGCGACGCCGGCCTTGACGAAGTGCGGCGCCTCTCTCAGGCTTTCCGTTTCCGTTTCCGTTTCGTTTTCGTCTGACAGTCGCAGCGTCGCGCGCAGCGCTCGCGCGAGCAGAAACGCGCTCACACCCGCTGTTACCACGGTGGAGAGCGCTATGCCAGGCGCACCGAGGGAGAGTTCTTGCCACAAGCCGCCGCCGCCGGTGAACGCAAAATTTAGCAAGGCGTTCGTGCCGACGGCGACGACGGCGACGCAAAACGGCGCCGACGCGTCTTCCAGGACGTAAAAAACGCGAACCAGAATTTCCCGCGTCACGAAGAAAAACCCGCCCGCGACGAACACGGCGAACATTGCGGACACCAGCGCGGTGGCGTTTGCGTCGAAGGCGTTGCGTTGGAACACGAAGGAAATCAACGGCGACGCGAGGGGAATCAAAATCGCCGCGGCGAACGTAGTCGCGGTAAACGTGACCTTGACCGCGGCGCCGACCAAAGTTTGTAGCGCCGCGCGGTTCGCGGGGTGTTTGTTTAAAGAAAACAAAGGCGCGAGCGGCGTGATCAGCGCGGTGGATAAAATTCCAAGCGGGGTCATCGCCAGTAGCGTGGCGTACCCCAGCCCAGCCGCGACGGTCGGGATGAAGGACGCTGTGAATAAATCGCACGTGGACGCGATTTGCATCACGCCCGAGGTTAGGCACGCCTTTCCCAGATTTCTTGCCACGGATTTGACCGCCCGCGATTGCACCGCGAACAGCGAGGATACCTCGAACGCGACGTGATGGAAGGTTTTGTCCATACCCGCGGCGATTTTTAAAAAAGCACACTGCAACACCGCGCCGATCGTGGTCCCGACAGCGATGACGATTTCCGGTCGCACGGAAACCACGCCCGAGACGTGCGCGCAAACCACGCACACCACACAAACGCTGGCCACGGCGGGCGACGCCACGGCGGCTGTTGTTTTACCCAAAGCCGTCATCTTGGCCATCGCGACCACGTTTATTGCCGCGAGCGCGATGATCGGGGACATGATGCGCAGCTGTTGTGTGACGGATACGTACAGCCCAGGGGACAAACCGGGGGACAAAACCCTCGCCACGGATGGCGCGAAGACGCACGCGAAAACGCTCGCGAAAAAAGCCGCCAACGTAACCGCCGTGACGACGCACGAAGCGGTTTTTTCGGCGTCTGCGCGCGCGTTCTTTGTTTCAGTCCCGTTTGCATCGTTTTCTTCATCGTTTTTGTTCGCCCTCACCCCCAACAAGCACCCGCTCAAAACGCTGTGCACCGGTCCATTCAAGCCCCCGAGTGTGACGAAAACGAACAAGGGGATCAACGAGGCGTGCGCGTGCGCGTCCACGACGGCGCCGACGCCAAACGCGCCCGCCACGCACGTTTCGCGCGCCAAGCCTATTAGCTTGCAAAGGAAGGCCAGGATTCCTACGGAACCCACGGCCTTT
>Ga0115003_10003979_pt1 | contig 11516 bp, 11 predicted proteins | sample ArcticOcean_MG_C_7_FD_88736 | JGI IMG/M metagenome (GOLD analysis project Ga0115003, IMG submission 88736) | Marine microbial communities from western Arctic Ocean - ArcticOcean_MG_CB11_88 | ecosystem: Environmental > Aquatic > Marine > Oceanic | place: Arctic Ocean: Canada Basin | collected... | reverse complement strand
TTAAAAAATAAATTTTTTAGTATATAAAAACTTGATACATTATTACTTTCAAATACAACCCCATTTACAAAAGCAAAAGGATAACCCCATCCTCTATCAAATGATTGTCTTATTAGTTCTAGCGGTTTGTTAATTAAATCTTCATGGGTAGGAACCCAAAATAAGATAACTATTGAAATAGAGATTAAAACAACTTTTAAACAATCAAGTAAAATATCTTTACTTTTTATTTTAAGTTTTTTCTTATATATAATATATAATCCATAAAATATAATTGGAATTAAAGTTGCTGCAAAAGCAAATCTAACACCTAAACCAAGCGCTAAAAATATACTTATATAATAAATGTAACGTTTATTTTTTTTTTTATTAAGATCTAAATACTTAAAAATATAATAAGTAATCCATATATGGCTAAATAAAACAACCGTATCACGATCATTTACGGCCATATGTCCAAAAAAAATAGGATATAAAATAAATATAAAAAAAGTTAAGACCCCAATATTCTTATTAAAAAGCTTTTTTGTTAACCTGTACAACCCAACAGCACCTAAAAATGAAATTGAAAAATTTAAAAAATGATATGCTTCTAACTCAAAACTTCTTGGAAAAATTTGCAAGAAAAATGCAGACAAAGTGTTGTAAGTAGCTGGATATAACTGGGAAATAATTCTTTCTTCAAAATCAGAGCTCCCAAATGACATTAGGTAAGAAAGTCTATTTTTTCCTATATCAATAAAAAAAAAGGAGTCCCAAGATTTACCAATAGTTAAAGCACAGTAGATCCCGTATGACAATATAATTGCAAGAAAAAAAAAATTAATTCTATTTTTGCTACTGATCACTTAATTCAATTTCTTCAAATTCTTTTTTTATTTTTATATAAAGCTTATATAAAATAACCTTGTCTTCTTTATCTAAAATATTTTCTTTTTTTAAAGAATCCTTAGCCTCGTTTCTTATTTTTTCTCTGATGTCTCTTCTTACTTCATTATCAGATAAAGATATAATCTTTGTTATACCATCTAACCTATCTGCTATCACTAAATTATAAATAACATTTATTATAAATATAATTGCGATTGTTACTGAAATTAATTTGATAAAAAATTGTTTCATTATCTAGATTTATCAATGCAGTATCAGAAAGTCTATTTAAAAGAAAAAATTTCTTTTATTATTGTTAAAAAAAGTATACTAAGATATTAAATGGACGAATTTAACTCATTACTATTACTTATAACTAGTGGATTATTATTAAGGTTTTCTTTATCGTTAACCGGTCAGGCTTGGGCGAGATCACATGCTCAAACCGTATCATTCATGATATTACCAGTTATTACTTATGTTATTACTAAAACAATAAGTGGAAATATCGCGCTGTCGCTAGGTATGATAGGCGCGCTGTCAATTGTAAGATTCAGACATCCTGTTAAAAGTGCGCTAGAATTAATTATATATTTTGATTTAATTACGATTGGAATTGCAACAAGCGTAAGAACTAAGTGGGCTATTCAGTTGGTTCTAACAACTATAGCTATAATTTTTGCCGTTAAGTTGGCCCAAAAAATATCACAAAAATATGGTAAATCATTTTATCGTGTCTCATTTAATGAAGGTGTTGCCATCAATACAATGGAAATAATTTCTTCTGAAAAAATTGATGTAGTTGAAAATAGCAAACATTTAAACAACCTTATTAACGACAGAACAACAAGTGAATATGTTTATAGATTAACTTTTGAAAATTCAAACCAAATCAATGATTTTAAAAAACAAATCGAGGATTTAAAAAGCATAAAAAAAATAAATATCGATATTGTTTAAATTTTATGAATAAAAAAATAGCAGTTCTTTTTTTTATTTTTATTTCTTCCTCAATAGCTTCAGCAGAAAAACCTTTTTTTAGTCAGCCATTTTGTGAAAAAGACTTGTACCAAAATGATAATCTTCAAATAAAATCAATAGATGTTAAAATAAAAAAGTACAGAAAATGGACTGAGAATGGTATTAGAATTATTACTGGAAATTTTAGATGGATACCTGACAAATATAAAAAAAGATTTAAAGCTGATATTATTGTTGAGTATGAGAATAGTTTAAAGTGCAGTTTCCAAGGCTCAGTTAGGCATAACGGCGATCAAAAGGACCACATAAAATTAATTGATAACTCTATAATTCAAAGTTTGGATATTCACCTCAAAACTGGTCATATCTATGGAATTACAAAATTTAAACTTCTCTTAAACAACACAAGAGGTGTTTTTGAAGATGAAATATTTCTTACCACCATGCTACGTAAGTTAAATTATCTTGCTCCGCGAACTATGTATTTAAATGCAAAAATAAATAATGTAAGTGCAAAAATGATCTTTCAAGAAAAAGCCGTCAAAGAGATGCTTGAATATAATCTAAGAAGAGAAGGCCCAATCTATGAGGGAGACGAAAGATTTTTATTTAGTTTAGCAAAAGATATACCGGACAATAATTTAAGTAATTGGTCAATCGGAATGGTTCCATTATTAGAGTCAGGTGTTAATGCCATGTTAGCGAAACAGGTAAATACCAAACTAATTTTTATGAATGAAATGAATCCTAATATTTCTTTTAACGCACTATCAAACTTAAACCTAATATATTTATTGTATTCGAATATGTACAAAAATGAAAAAAATAATTTCTTCTATTCTGACTACACTTTAAGTAATGAGCTTTTAGGATTTTATCAGCCAGATAAAATACTGAAATTAGATGCTTATAATTTATTGATGAATTCGGCAAATGCCTCACACGGATTAGCTGCAAACAATAGAAAATATTATTGGAATTCATTTGGAAGCTATTTTGAACCTGTCAATTATGATTCAAATGCAAATTTTAGCAAGAAACCGTCCATGATTTACTTGCCACTTAGCAGAACTATTGAAGATGGATTTATATATTTGGAAAATTTATTAGGAGATATTGATATAGTCTCTTTAAATGCTGAAATTAATTTTAGTGGTATTAAAGAAAATATAAATACCACTGAATTAAAAATAAATTTATTACAAAAAAATCTTAAATTAGTTAAGAAGCTTTTTCAAAACCATGATCAAGATTTAATAACCTATAACAATAAAACAGAAATTAATGAGAGCATGTGGACTAAATATCTTTCTGCACTAAATAAAATAAACACAGACATAATGACAGTTAGACAAATTAAGAAAAAGGAATTTGAAGTTTGTGATAAATCTTTAAATTGTAAAAACACAAGTTTCAATACTGAAGAAATGGAAATGATATTAGATGGTAGCTTAGTGCTAAAAGGTATCGACTATCAATATTTAGGAAATAAAATAAGTAAAAATAATTTAACTTCTAATTTAAATTACAATCATTTTAAATTTGGAAATAGTCACTTTTACTATGATTCAAAAATAGACTATTTGTACAACGAAGAGAAAAATGAATTTAACGTTTACCAGATGGAACCCGGTGCACGTGCTTTTTTTATTAAAGGAAAGCTAAAAGATGTAACTATTAATTTATATGGAAATCATAAAAATGAAAAATTAAATAATACGCCCAAAAATTTTCCTGTAGATATCAATTCTCTTACTGCATGTTTATCATTTATAGACATGGAAGTAGAAAATATTAATCTTAATGCTACTAACTCAACATGCGAAGATTCGATAAATCTTATTAATGTTAAAGGAAAAATAGATGAAGTGAATATCAGAAATTCATTTTTAGATGGATTAGATATAGATTTTTCCAATATAGAAATTCATTCTGTAATGATCGATAATGCTAAAAATGATTGCTTAGATGTTTCAGCTGGCTCTTATAAATTTGATATTTTAAATTTATCAAATTGTGGAGACAAAGGTGTTTCTGTAGGTGAAAAATCAAATGTTATAATTAAGAAGGCTAAAATAAATAGTAGCAGTATAGGAATAGCATCAAAGGACAGCTCTATAACAGAACTGTCTGAACTTAAATTAAAAGATATGCAAACTTGTGTTTCTGCATATAATAAAAAACAAGAATATTCAGGAGCTTTTCTAAAAGTCAATACTTTTGAATGTCGAGACTTTGTTAAAAAATTAGATGTCGATAAATATTCTAAGATATTTATAGATGAAGAATTATAAGAATTTGATCTTTACTAGTATTATAATATAAAAATCATATATAATAATTATTATGTCTTTTAGAATTGAAGAAAAACTATTTGTTAAAAAAGAAGCAGTTTCCGGCTTTAAAGAATTTATTAATAAACAATCCGCAAAGAAAATCTATAATTCTAGAGTCGTTGAAAGCATATATTTTGAAAACTCTAAATTACAAATGTATGAAGATTCTATAGAAGGATTAGTTCCTAGAAAAAAAATAAGAATAAGAAATTATCCCGAACAATCAAATAGTGAGCACAATTTAGAGATTAAGATATCTAGTGTCGAAGGAAGATTTAAAAAAAAAATTTCATTGAATATTGATAAAGTAAAACATTACAAAAAATTTGGAATTTTAGACGATCAATACGGAATTTGTTTTCCTAAGTTAAAAGTGAGTTATGTTAGAGAATACTACCAGGTTAATGATGTAAGAATAACTATCGATAAAAATATTCTTTATAAAGAGTATCTTAGCGAATTTACACACAAGGATAGAGATATTATTGTAGAGCTTAAAACTTCTATTAAAAAAAATCTTGATGATTTAATTAATTATTTTCCCATTCAAAAAAGCCGATTTTCAAAATATTGTAATGGAATTGATATTCTAAATAATTGAATATAAAACTCATAAAATTTTAAACAAAATTATAAATACTTTAAAATATGTAAATTCTTGATTGCATATATTTATAAAACTACTATAAATCATAACATGAAATGGCGAGGTAGCTCAGTTGGTTAGAGCACAGGACTCATAAGCCTGGGGTCGGCGGTTCGAATCCGCCTCTCGCTACCAAAACTTATGTATAATGGAAAACAATAAAAAAAAAAATAAAAGAAAATTATTATTATATTTTTCAATAGTTTTAATTTTTTTTCTAGGCATTTGGACTGAAAGATTTGGTGTAGATGACAAAGTTTCAAAGAAAATTAATAATTTAATAGATGGCAGCTCACGTTTTGTGTATGGCTTATTCCCGTCTGAAAAATTACATGTTGATATAAAACCTAAAAACTATAATAAATTGTTGAACAATAGAAAAAATAGTCTCGGAAAAGTGAGAGTGACTCAAGAGTTTCAGGAATGGGTCCCCGGAATAATAACACACAATAATATTTCATCTAATGCAGAAGTTAGACTAAAGGGAATTCATGCAGATCATTGGTCTGACCCAGAAAAATGGTCGCTTAAAATTAAAATAAATAATGATTCTAAATCGATTCTAGGATTAAGAAGATTTGCTATCCAGCCGCCTGAAACTCTAAGCTATTTATATGAATGGCTATTTATGAAGGCTCTAGAAAAAGAAAAATTAATAAATCTAAAAGTGAATTTTTTGAATGGTGTAATTAATGGAAATAACTTGGGTTCATATATACTTCAAGAACAAATATCTGATGAACTATTTATTAACAATAACAGAAAAGAAGGTCCTGTTATTGGTTTCAGTAGTGATTTGTGGGTTAAGGAAGCTAACAACCATAAAATACTACACGCAAACGGAATGGAAGACTCATTCTTTCGTTCAAAAATAAATGCCACTCAATTTAAAAAAAATAAAATTGGGACTAAACAAGAAGATTATTTAAGAGAAGCAATCTATTTACTAGAATCATTTAGAAACAAAACACTCCCTTTAAATCAAATATTCGATACCGACCAACTTGCCAAAGTAATGTCTTTAAGAGCCGCAATAGGAGCTTCTGAATTTGACTGGATGGATACTAAATTTTATTACAATCCTGAAACTAAATTATTAGAGCCAATTTCAAGAGAAGCTCACGTAAGTTTAGGATTTGAAGATAGAGTAAACGTTTGGTGGTTAGATAGTATTAATATAAAACCTTACTTCAATTCAAAAACTAATTATTTTTTAGATATTTTATATAGTGACATTATTTTTTACGAAAAATATTTAGTAGAATTAGATAGGATTTCAAAAAATAATTATTATGAGACGCTAATCAAAGAAAATCAAAAAGAATTTGATAATTTTAATAGAAATCTAAAGGCTAGCTACCCAACCAAAAAAATATTCTCATTTGAACATTTAGGAAAAAATAGTAAAAAAATACAAAACTCTTTAAATCCGATTCAGGGTTTGAACGTATACTTTATAGATTATAAGAAAAATTATTTATCTTTAGATTTAGCTAATCTACAACGAATACCAATTGTAGTTACTGGAATAGAATTTAAGGATAAAAGTAAAATATATTTTGATAACCCAACTAAGATCAAAGGAAGAAAGCCACACTTGCCGCTAGATAGTAAGATCATAAAATTAAATTGTAAATTTAAAAAAGAATGCCAAAAAAAGCACATTAATAAACAAAAATTAATCTTTAAAATACTTGGTCAAAAGAAAGAAAGAAAAGCTGACATATCAGAATTCTATTTTAATAGCGCCGTAAGATAATATTTAAAATTATGAACAATATCTTGATGCATTGTATTAGCCTAAATCCCAAACACCTAGTTGCTATAAAAAAATTGAATTATATTCCTACAGGCCTGGGTGAGCAAAAATTTTCAAATGATTGGGTTACTGATAAAACAGAAGTTAATATAGCAAAAAAAAATCCTTATTATGGTGAATATACTTTCCACTATAGTTTATGGAAAAGTAAGTTTAAAAATATTAATGATAATGATTGGATTGGTTTTTGCCAGTATAGAAAATTTTGGCAAAAAGAGTTAAAAACTGAAATTAATGATTTCGATTCTTTTAACAATTCTATTATAAAAAAAATTCCCAAAGAATATGAAGATTACGAAAGTATTATAGGTGAGCCTTTTTTTGTCAACCAATTTAGATTTTCAAAATTTATAAAAAGAAATTTTAAAAAAATGTTTTTTTCTCCTTCTTTATTATTTTTTAGCAATAAAAGAACAATCAAATTCCATTTTGACATGTGGCATGGTGATGGAAATTTAGATAAAGCTATTAAACTTTTAAATATTAATGATAGACACGATTTTAATGAATTTGTTAATAGCAACGTATCATTTAACCCACACAATATGCTTATATGTAAATCAAAGAACATCTTAAATAAATATTATGAATCTGTATTTCCTTGGCTAGAAGAATGTGAGTCTGTATTTGGTTTTGACAATCTTAAAGGCTTTGGTTTAAAAAGAATTTATGGTTTTCTCGCAGAAAGATATATGTCTTACTGGTTTCAAAAATATACTAAATATAAAACAATGCCTATTTACTTTAAGGACATTGACGATTTTAAGTTATAAAGATTTATAAAGATCGCAAAACTCATCAAATGTTTTAAGTTTAAGATCTTTTTTGGAAACTAAAGGTTTTTTTGTCGGCCAAATAGATTTAAATTTTTTGTCATTCCATATAATTCCATCTTCATATTGTGGCTTGTAATAATTAGAAAGTTTGTAATATATAATATTCTCTTTTTCAACGCTAAGATAAGCATGAGCAAAACCTGCCGGTATATACAAGCTTAGACAATTTTTATCTGATAAAATTATTTTAAATACTTTTCCAAATGTTTTAGATTTCTTTCTTAAATCAATAACACAGTCTAAAATCTTACCTTTTAAAACATTGACATATTTAACTTGTTGAAATCTTTTTTGAAAATGGAACCCCCTCAGAACATTCTTTTTTGAAGTGGTACAATATTCAAAAACAAAATTTGTATAATCTACTATTTTTTGATTGTGAATTTCTCTTAGCTGACCGCGTACGTCTATATTATTTTTTTGCCTTATAATTTTTAGGCCTTCAAATTTTGTATTAATCACTTCCATTATTTTTTTAATAAACTTTTCATTTTTTTTAAATTCATACTTTGATTAAGTGGCATTTCATTTTTTGCAAACCTCTTATTAATTTTTAATTTATTTTCTTTTGCGAAATGATAAATACTTTGGGACTTACCACCGATATTAATAATACCTCTTTTGTTAATTAATCTTAAAAAAATAGCAGCTAACTCATCATGAAAAATAAAATTAGATTCGACGTTTATAAAGGCACTACGGTGAACAAAAGGTCTTTCTGTCATACAAACTCGTAAAATAAGTGAGTTTCTATACATTTGTACTGCACTCTCGCCACCTAACTTGGACCAGGCATAATTGCTCCATGGTAAAATAGGATCGTCCTCCTTATAATTTCCCCGTGTTCCCTGGTAAACATAACTTGTTGAAAAATAAATTATCTTTAGATTATTCTTAATGCATGCGTTGACTAAATTTGATGTTCCAATGATATTTAAAGAAATACTTTTAGTTATATTTTTGTCATGTTGTTTAAGTGGACGTGACAATCCAGCTAAATGTAAAATAACATCTGGTTTATGTTTTTTGATTGCACTCTCAATTGATTTTACTTTATTAATATCTAGCTGTTTTTTATCTGTATAAATAAATATATTGGAAGATTTTAACTTTTTCAAGGCTTTAGCAAATCGGCCATTACCGCCTGTCACTAGAATTCTTTTCATTATTTCTTTCTATGTATTAATGTGTGAAGGTATTTTGAATAAAGACAATTACCGTAAAACTTGATTGAATTTTTTACATGTTTTTTTGTTATCCAGTTGTTATTTAGAGCTATTTCTTCTAAGCAGGCTATTTTAAGTCCTTGCCTGTTTTCAATAGCAGAAACAAAATAAGATGCATTATAGAAGTCTGCTATTGATCCTGTATCTAGCCAAGCACCACCTCTACCAATGAATTCAGCTGTCAATTTATTCTTTTTCCTGTACATATTTAACAAGTCTATAATTTCTAACTCCTTCCTTTTTGATGGCTTTAATATTTTACTCCATTCAACAACTTTATTATCAAAGAAATAAAGCCCTGTTACAGCTAAGTTAGATTTATTTTTTTTAGGCTTTTCAATTAAACTTAAGATTTTATTTTTTTTATTAATTGAGGCTACCCCATATAGACTTGGGTTTTTAACGGGATGTAAAAATACTTTTGCACCAGATTTAAGTTTCGTACATTCTTTTAATTTCTTTGTTAAACTTTGGCCGTAAAAAAAATTATCTCCAAGTATTAGAGCAATATTGCTTTTCCCAATAAAACTTTCACCTATTATAAAAGCGTCAGGTAAACCTTTGGGCTCCTTTTGTTCAGAATAAGTTATTTTAATACCTAATTCTTTTCCATCAAATAAAACTTTTTTAAACTGATTTTTTTGTCCTTTATTAACAATTATTAAAACGTCCTTAATGCCCGCTAACATAAGAATAGAAAGTGGATAGTAAATCAAAGGCTTGTCATAAATGGGAAGCAATTGTTTGTTCACAGCTTTTGTTAAAGGACTCATTCTCGTACCCATTCCTCCAGCTAGTATAATTCCTTTGGTAATCATATTTTTAAACCTAATCTTTTATAAAAAAGTTTTTTTGAAAAACTATTAAAGAATGTTCCATTTTCTAGATACCATTGAAAAGTTTCATTAAGACCGACGTCTAATTTCTTTGTTGGTTTCCAACCCAGCTGCTTATGAATTTTTTTACTATTAAGGGCGTATCTAAAATCATGTCCAGGCCTGTCCTTAACAAATTCAATTCTTGAATTGTTATCGACATTCAATTTCTTTGCAGTTTTAATCAGCCTTTTAGCTAAATCTAAATTACTTAAATTCATTCCGGTGCCAACATTATAGCTTTGTCCTATCACTCCTTTTTTATATATTTGAAATAAGGCTTCACAATGATCATAAACATGTATCCACTCTCTTGAATTTTTACCTTTTCCGTATATTGGAAGAGGTTTTTTATTAATTATTTTGTAAATTAGAGTGGGAATGAATTTTTCCGGAAATTGTCCTGGTCCATAATTATTACAACAGTTAGAAATAACCGCTTTAAGATTATAGGTTCTAATATATGCTTTTATTAAATGATCTGCACTTGCTTTTGAGGCCGAATAGGGAGAGCTGGGGTGGTAAGGAAACGTTTCGTCAGATCTATTTCCATTTTTTATATCTCCATAAACTTCATCAGTTGAAACATGTATAATTTTTATTTCTTTTTTAAATAATTTTCTGTAATCTTTTATACATTCTAAAATATTATACACACCTAAAATATTGCTTTCTATAAATTGAAAAGGGTTATCAATAGACCTGTCAACATGAGTTTCTGCAGCTAAATTAAAAATTGCTAAAGGTTTATATTTTTTTAAAACAGTGAATAGTTTTTTTTTATCGTTTATGTCAAATTTGTAAAATGAATAATTTCTATCTTTTATTTTTTGGTTACGGTTAAGATTATATGAGTATTTAATTTTATCTATATTTATGACGAAAAATTTTTTTTTAATCAAAAATTTAACTAAATTACTGCCTATAAACCCAGAACCACCAGTGATTAAGATTTTTTTCATTTTAATTTACAAGATTAGTTTGATTAAATATATTAGACTATTAAAAGAATTATCTTTTAAAATCAAATAATATTACTTTATGTCATACTACGATATTACAGTTGTTATAACCACATTTAGAAGTGAAAAAAAGATTATCCCTTGTTTAAACTCAATAAATGATAAAATAAAAATTATTATTATTGAAAATTCTAATAATAGTAATTTTAAACATGATATAGAAAGTAAATATTCAAATATTACCTGTATATTAGCGGAAGAAAACCTTGGGTATGCCAAGGGTAACAATTTAGGCCTTTCTAAAGTTCAAACAAAATATGCCTTAATAATTAATCCCGATGCAGTTTTAGATGAGAGGGCAGTGGATAATTTTTTAAAAACAGCGAATGAATATTCAGATTTTGCAATTATTTCTCCGCTAGTTCAAGAAGATAAAGATTTAAAAGATAATATAGACATAACAAAACCTATTGAAACAAATAATGTAAAAGGGTTCGGCATGTTTTTAAATATGATTCAATTCGAAAAAATAGGATTTTTTGATGATAATTTCTTTATTTATTTTGAAGAAATCGATTTGTGTAGAAGATTACGAGATAAAAAAAAAAAAATTTATTTAGATCCGTCTATTAAGCTTTACCACAAAGGAGGAAGTTCACATGACGAGTCAATTAATTTAGAAATGGAACTTTCACGCAACTGGCACTGGATGTGGTCATCTTTTTATTACCATAAAAAATATTATGGTTACTTTTTTGCAATTTTAAAGGTTTTACCTAAATTAAATTCTTCATTTTTAAAGATGATTTTTTATTCTATTTTATTTAAAAAAAATAAAAGTATGATTTACGCTCATAGATTTTATGGTTTAATAAACTCAATCTGTGGAAAAAAATCCTCTTATAGACCAAAAGCATAAAATGATTTGATTTATTCATATTTAGATTATAGATAATTATATGTCA
>Ga0115003_10003978_pt1 | contig 11518 bp, 9 predicted proteins | sample ArcticOcean_MG_C_7_FD_88736 | JGI IMG/M metagenome (GOLD analysis project Ga0115003, IMG submission 88736) | Marine microbial communities from western Arctic Ocean - ArcticOcean_MG_CB11_88 | ecosystem: Environmental > Aquatic > Marine > Oceanic | place: Arctic Ocean: Canada Basin | collected... | reverse complement strand
TCGTAGGCCACGTAGCTTTGTGGCTTCCTCTACAACACGGTTGCTGAGTTTTCCAGTCGAGAGCGCGCAATGTATCACACTTCCACGCCCAAATGCCAAACCCAATTCCTCCGAAGTGAAACACCCGAAATATCGGGCACCCTCAGGGGTCCATAATTTTGCCTTGCCGCGCTCTGATCCGTCAGATGCTTGCAACAAAACGCGGACACGCTCACCACCGGCGAGCCAGCCCTTAACTTTTTCAAATCCGCAAACAGCGCGGCTTGCCTTGCGGGCCAAAGTGATCATCTCAAGCGCGTGACGCGCCAATTGACGTTCAACTTCGTCGACCAAACCATCCGGAACGGTCACTGCCTGCTTGGCGCTGCGCGAAAACTGTCCACGCCCTGCTTCTTCCAATGCTGCCCTTGTTGCGGACACATACATACCACGGCCCGGCAATTTACCCAAAATATCGGGGTAAACCGTGTTTTCAGGACCAACAACAAAACGGATAAGGCCAGTCACTGGTGTGACCTCTCCTGTTACGATGCACTTACGTTCTACATCGTCGTCTTGTTGTTTTTTGTGACCACCGCGTGCCATGGGGAAACTCCGAAGCCTGCGATCAGGCTTCGGCCTCCTCTGCCGCATCGGCATCGTCGCTATCGGCTTCAAGATCAGCAGGATCAACCCAACCCAACATAACGCGGGCTGTCATGACCATATTTTGTGCCTCTTCCAGTGACACTTCAAATTTCTCCAATACGCCTTCGTCTTTATGACGCTCGCCGTCGACTGTGGTCCAACCCCCAGCCAGCTCCCAATCCGCACAGGTCGCAAAGTCTTCCAGCGTTTTCACGCCATCAGCACCAAGTGCCTCAAGCATAACCGGTGTCAGACCTTCAAAGTTCACAAGGCTATCTTCAACACCCGCAGCGCGGGCAGCTTCCATCGCCTTGTTGTTGATCGCTTCCAGATGCTCGCGGGCACGTGTCTGCAATTCGCCAGCCGTACCTTCATCAATACCTTCGATGACCAACAATTCAGCCAGCTCAACATAAGCGACCTCTTCAAGGCTCGCGAACCCTTCGGATACCAGCAACTGGGCAAAGAATTCGTCCAGATCAAGCGCTTCCATGAACAAGCCAGTGCGCAGCTCGAACTCGGCCTGACGACGCTTGGATTCTTCTTCTTCGGTCATGATGTCGATGGCCAAACCAGTCAACTGAGACGCAAGACGCACGTTTTGACCACGACGGCCGATCGCCAGCGACAGCTGCTCTTCTGGAACAACAACTTCGATCTTGCCGGCTTCTTCATCCAGAACAACCTTGGAAACCTCGGCTGGCTGCAATGCGTTCACAAGGAACGTTGGCATATCTTCATTCCAAGGAATGATGTCGATCTTCTCGCCCTGTAGTTCGTTCACAACAGCCTGAACACGGCTACCGCGCATACCAACACAGGCACCAACCGGATCAATAGAGTTATCATATGAAATCACAGCGATCTTGGCACGTGAACCTGGATCACGGGCAACTGCCTTGATCTCGATGATGCCTTCATAAATCTCAGGGACTTCCATCTTGAACAGCTCGATCATGAACTCTGGGGCTGTACGCGACAAGAAAATCTGCGGACCACGTTGCTCGCGACGAACTTCTTTGATGAAACAACGGATACGATCGTTCGGGCGGTAAGCCTCGCGGCCGATCTTTTCGTTGCGACGCAAAATCGCTTCGCCAGAACCCACATCAACAATAACGTTGCCGTACTCTTCACGCTTAACAAGCGCATTGATAATTGTACCGGCTTTGTCTTTGAAATCTTCATACTGCTTGTCACGCTCGGCTTCGCGGACCTTTTGCAAGATCACCTGCTTGGCGGATTGTGCAGCAATACGGCCCAACTCAACTGGTGGGACGATCTCAACAAACTCTTGGCCGACCTCAGGGTCAGTCATGTAATCCTTGGCTTGGTCAATAGTGAATTCGGCCTGATAGTTTTCCATCAGCTCTTCTTCAACAACTGTACGAACACGGGTGAAGGTCGCTTTTCCAGTGCTGCGGTCGATGGCAACACGAATGTCCATCTCTGCGCCATATCGGGACTTAGCCGCACGCGCGAGTGATTCTTCCATCGCCTCAACAACCAAATTGGCGTCGATGTTCTTTTCACGGGCCACAGCCTCGGCTGTTTGCAGAAGCTCAAGCTGGTTTGCTGAAGTAATTGCCATCAGGTTTTCTCCTCACCATCAATGATGGTTTCGATTTCATCAAATTGGGTCTCGTCGATTTGACCCGCATCTTTACGTCCGCGCAAAACATCGCGGATCAATTCATCTGTCAGTACCAGTTTAGCATCTGACAGCCATTCAAATTTCAGGCCAATCGTGCCCTCAGCGATCGTGATCAAAATCTCGTCACCTTCAACACCAGAAAGCTGACCCTTAAAACGACGGCGACCGTCGATCAACTCATCAGTCTCGATCTTGGCTTCAAAACCTTCCCACTTGGCAAAATCCTTCAACCGCGTCAGCGGGCGGTCAATGCCGGGGGACGATACTTCCAACGTATAGGCATCAAGGATTGGATCCTCGACATCCATCGTGGCCGAAATGGCGGTGCTGATCTTGGCACAAGCATCAACCTCGATGTTGCCATCAGGGCCTTGGGCCATAATCTGCAAGATGCTTTCCTTGCCAGTCATCAGACGAATACGGACGATCTCAAAACCCATGTCTTCGACAACAGGTGTGATGATATCGGCGATACGGCGGTCAATAGCCGCTTTGGCGATCAGATCGTTCATGGGTGCTCCAAGCACAAAAAAACGGGCGCACGGCCCGTCACAACTTTCCGGTTGGGCGCTGGGGGTGGAAGCCAGCACGCCGCTGTTGATTAGCACATAGAGTAAGGGTGGTGAGTCTGCAAGAGGGCAAGCAATCAAATGATCGCTTGCCCCGTTTTTGGATTAAAGACCCAAAAGCGCCAGTAATGCTGCCATCGCTTCGTCAGTTAGTTCTTCCTCACCTATCAAATCGAACAACGATGTTTCTGCATCAGTTTCAAAAGTGGAAAACGCCAATTTCGCGGCATCGAAAGTGCTCTGTGCTTCACTAAGCGCTGCTTCATAATCACCGTCAGGGTACATTTTGTAATAATCAAGCTCTGCCATCTCGCCCGTCAACGTATCAAGTGCTTCAGACGCATCTTGATACGCCGTTGGAGCAAGCATCGCCTGCTGATAAGTATACAACTTACCCCGCATGCTATTTGGCGAAGAATTTTCTAAGCCGTTTTGGCTTGCATGGGCTGCATTTAGGCCCTTCAATTCACTGGCAATTGCGCCATGGTTTGCTGAATCTTCGGTAGATTCCGCATCGTGGCTGCCGTGATTTACTGAATTACCGTTAGGTTGCGCATCGCGGCGGCTAGGTCGCGCATCACGGTTGCCACGGCTTCCATTGGATTTCCCACGACTGGAATTTCCGCCCTTTTTAGCAAATGCAGGCGTCGCCGAAACGCTGATCGCGACCGCAGGCGCCACGGTCAATAGTAATACCGCCATCACAGTCTTGGTTGTTGATTTCATAACGTCGATCATAGAAAGTTCCCTCCCCAGCCATTGCTAGATTTTTGCGCCACCGCAATTAACCACATCCAAACGATACAAACGTGGCAATCCTATGGCGAAAAATGCATCCACCTTTGCTTCTCAAAATACTCTCGCCACAGGCAAAAACCGGCTTATGCGAAACTTACGCAAAACTTATATGAAAAATACAACGAAAAACGCCCCACAAATTGCGGGGCGTTCTCATTCTTAGGTAGGGTAGCTTACGCTACGGACCAACGCTCGGACATGCGTGCGTTATCCATCTGCCACAGGTTACCGATCTGATCAGGGCTGCTGATCCGGTTGTTCACAGCCTGAACATAGTTGGCGAACATCGGAATAATCACGCCGCCTTCGTCCCGCAAAATCTCTTGCATTTCAAAGTACTGGGCCTTGCGCGCATCACTATCTAGTTCAGCGCGTGCTGTCAAAAGCAGTTCTTGGAAACGAGCGCTGTCTTTATCATCCCACTGGCTGTCATTCCAAGGAACACCAGTTTCGTACGCTGTCGCGAACATCCAATCTTCAGTGGCACGGCCGGACCAATAACAAGCACTGAAGCTCTTTTTCAGCCACACATTTGACCAATAACCATCAGCAGGTTCCTGTATCACATTCACATTGATCCCTCCCGCAGACATCGAGGCTTGCATCAACTGAGCCGCGTCAACCGCACCTTCAAATGCTGCGTTAGAAGCGGACAGATCGATGTCGATGCTGTCAAGGCCAGCCTGCTTGAGGTAGAACTTGGACTTATCAGGATCGTAAGCCAGCTGCTCCATCTCGTCGTGGTAGAACTGGTTTGCGGGACCGATTGGGGTATCGTTACCAACTGCGCCGTGACCTTGCAGGATTTTGTCGACTAATTCTTGACGATTCACACCGTACTTCAACGCCTTACGCACGTTGACGTCGTTATATGGCGACGTGTCTGTCAGCATTGGGAACGTATACTGCTGGTTGCCGGTGACTTCTTGAATGCGCAACGCAGGGTTGGCTTTCAGCAAAGCTTCAGTTTTGAAATCAATCCGGTTAATCGTATCAACTTGGCCAGTCATCAACGCATTCATGCGAGCAGTGTTATCGTTGATCGCGATATATTCGATCTGATCAAAGAAGCCAGCAGTGTCACCTTTATAGTGATCTTTAACGCGGTTTGCGACCATGCGCACACCTGGATCAAAGCTTTCGACCTGATACAGACCCGTACCGATACCCTTGGCAATCGCTTCTTCGATCATGCCAGCTGGATACATGCAGATATGATAGTCAGACATCAAGTATGGGAAATCTGCGTTGGCGGATGCAAGCGTAAACTGCACCTGCAAGTTAGACATTTTCTTCATCTCAGCAATGGCTTCAACAATCGGTTTCGCTGCAGATTTGCTGTCTTCACCAATGTGCATGCCCAAGGACGCGATCACATCGTCAGCGCCAAACGCTTTGCCGTTGTGGAACGTCACGCCAGAACGCAGATTGAACGTCCAAGTTTTCGCATCAGCGGATGCTTCCCAGCTTTCGGCCAGCTCGCCCTTTAAAGATCCATCGGCCGCAACTTCTGTCAGGCTGTCAAAAACAGACCCCTGCGCACAAGCGAGCATAAAGATATCAGAATGCGTGCGGCTATCCCAGCTATCAGATGTGTTTGCACCACCCAAGCCAGCGGTTAATTTACCGCCTCTTGTCGCCGCCTTAAGCGGCATACCAGTCATCGACAAAACACCAGCGGCAGCGCCAGTTTTCATCAGACCACGTCTGCTAATTCCATGTAACATTTCGTTCTCCCTAGTTGATCTTAGGCGCATTTTCCACACCTTTAGTTTCTCCACTTGCGCGGTGATTCGTGATTACATCTTACACACAGCAGCGTCGCCGATGTTATCAACTCCGCGTTCCTGTAACAAATTTGTCAGCCAATCAGGGTCCATTTCAGGCACGGATGACAGCAATAAATCGGTGTACGGGTGATGGGGTGGTGTAAACATTTCCTTTTTCGGACCCGCCTCAACGACGCGCCCGTCTTTCATGACAACCACTTCATCAGCGATTGCGCGGACAGTTGCAAGGTCATGGGTAATAAACATATATGACAATTTTAGGTCATCTTGCAGTTTAGCTAGCAAGCGCAAGATACCTTCAGCAACCAGCTGATCCAAGGCTGACGTTACCTCATCACAGATAATAAACTTTGGCTCGGCGGCAAGCGCACGCGCGATACCAATCCGCTGTTTTTGACCACCTGAAAGCTCGGACGGCAGCCGGTTATAATACTCGGACGGCTCTAACTCGATCTGGTCAAGCAACGCATCTACGCGGGCACGCTTCGCCTTGCCAGTCAGACCAAGATAAAACTGCACAGGCCGCGCAATAATCTCGCCGATCGACATGCGCGGGTTTAGCGCAGTATCGGCCATTTGGTAAATCATCTGTACTTGGCGCAATTGGTCCTTGGTCCGCTTACGGTAATTGGCAGGCATAACCTCTCCACCAAAACTGATCTGTCCAGCGGTCGCCTGCAATAGCCCTGTGATACAACGCGCAACGGTCGATTTACCGGACCCAGATTCGCCAACTACGGCAACCGTACGTCCTTCGTGCATGTCAAAACTGACGTCAAACAGCACCTTGGATTTGCCATACGCAGCATCAATATTTTGCACGGACACAGAAGGAATGGAGCCCGCAACAACAGGTGATTTCAAAGGCCGCTCAAAGCTGCGCACAGCCCAAAGAGATTTTGTGTATTCTTGCGTCGGTGCTGACAGCATCGTGCGCGTGTCGGCAGTTTCAACCTCGTCACCCTTCAGCAAGACCTTAATTTTGTCAGACATTTGGGCCACAACAGCCAGATCATGGGTGATATAGATTGCGGCAGTATTAAAGTCTTTTACGATATCACGAATCGACGCCAACACTTCGATTTGGGTCGTCACATCAAGCGCAGTTGTAGGTTCATCAAAGATAATCAGATCAGGTCGGCACGCCATCGCCATCGCAGTCATCGCGCGCTGCAGCTGTCCACCAGATACCTGATGCGGATACCGAAATCCGATCTGGTCTGGGTTAGGCAAACGCAACTTTGCATAAAGCGCCATGCCGTCGGCTTCGCTTTCGGCACGCGACATAACGCGGTGCTGCGTCGGTCCTTCAACGTGCTGATCAATGATACGGTGGGCAGGGTTAAAGCTCGCGGCGGCAGATTGCGCGACATAGGCGATACGCTTACCCAGCAGGCCACGCTTCACGGCAGCAGATGCAGTCAGCAGATCAATGCCATCGAATTCAACGGATCCGTGAGAAATACGCACACCGTCACGGCAGAACCCCATTGCAGCCAACCCAAGCGTGGATTTTCCTGCGCCAGATTCACCGATCAACCCCAGCACCTCACCCTTTTTCAAGGTCAAGTCGACACCATTGATAATCGGTTTCCATTTTTCTTCAGATTGACCCTCGAGCCATAATCCACGAATTTCAAGCAGCGTATCAGTCATTCCTGCAACCCCGATGATCTATGCAACATCCAGTCAACAACAAAGTTGACAGCGACAGTCAGCAAGGCAATTGCGCCAGCCGCCAGCAGCGGTGTTAGCGCCGCCTTTGGTGCAAACTGCGCGAAGTTAATGAACGCCGCACTATCACGTACCATGGTGCCCCAATCGGCCAGCGGTGGCTGGATGCCGACGCCAAGGAACGACAGCGCTGCGATGGTCAGAAACACAAAACAGAACCGCAGACCAAACTCAGCCAGTAACGGTGCAGTCGCGTTTGGCAGAATTTCTCGAAACACGAGATACCACATGCCTTCTCCACGCAGCTTTGCGGCCTCAATATAATCCATCACAACGATGTTTTGCCCAACTGCACGGGCCAAACGGAACACACGAGTGCTATCAATCACCGCAATGATCAGCACCATGAACACGGTCAGCGGAATGCCAAGTCGAGACGACCAAACGGATGCGATTGTCATTAACAGCAGCGCAAAAATAAGTGACGGGATCGCCATCAACACATCAACGCCACGCGACAGGATTTGGTCTGTCCAGCCACCAACGACCGCTGCAAGAAAACCAAGTGATCCGCCAATAAAGAACGCCAAAAGTGTGGTGGCAAACGCGATACCCACCGTATTTTGTGCACCGTAAATCAGGCGCGACATGATATCGCGGCCAATCTGGTCTGTGCCCAACGGGAATGCAGGATCACCGCCCAGCGCCGGATCACCACCAGGAATGATGTTAGCTGCAATACCCTGCAAAATTTCATCTTGGCCATAAGGCGCGATCGCACCCGCGAAGATCGCAAGGATCGCATAGACCAGAATTATCAGCACACCAAAGGATGCGGTCAGCGGCATCACACGGAACAGCTTGCGTGTGCTCTCTGTGCCAACGTGACGCCCAATCACCCGAAACAGCCATGCGGCGATGGAAAACAGGATGAACCCGTTAATCGCGACGCCGAGGAAAAAGAATTTGTTCGCAACGACGGTGTCACTGCTTAATGATGCGACGTACGCCAAGCCCAACCAAACGAGCACGACCAGCGCAAGGACATATCCAAACGCCACACCGAACGACATATCGCGATATTGCGGCGCATTGCCCGTTCCATACTGACCAAGTCTGCGGAATGCCCACGCAGTACCAGCGATAATGGCAAGACAGATAATTGTGCCGAAAATAAAGCTCATTTTGGATGCCGCAGACGTGGGTTGGACAGGATCGACATAATGTCGGCTGTCAGGTTCAACAGGATGTAAGCGGCAGCAAAGATCAAGCAACAGGCTTGAACGATGGGGATGTCTCGAATTTTCACGCTATCCACAAACAGCTGACCGATGCCCGGATAGACGAACACCACCTCGACCACTACAACACCAGTGATCAGGTAAGCAAGGTTCAACGCAACCACGTTGATGATCGGTGCCAGCGCGTTAGGCAGCGCATGTTTGACGATCACGCGCATTGGCGACATGCCTTTGAGGCGCGCCATTTCAATATAAGGCGAAGCCAGTAAGTTAATGATCGCGGCACGCGTCATCCGCATCATGTGTGCGGTTACAACCAATGTCAGCGTCAACGCAGGCAGCAAGGATTTGTTTAACCGATCACTAAACGCCATTCCGTCATAGATGTTCGACAGCGACGGCAGGATCGGGTTCAAAACAGCAAAGAATAGGATCAGCACATAGGCCATGAAAAATTCAGGGCTACTGATGGAGCTGAGCGTAAATATGTTGGCCGCACGGTCAAAAATGGTGTTGCGGTATAATGCGGCAAGAATGCCCAACACTACGGCAACCGGCACCGCAATCGCCGCAGTGACCGTCGCAAGGAACATCGTGTTAGCAAAACGTGGTGCAATTTGTTGGGCGACGGTCTTACCCGCTCCCCCACCCAAATTGGTCTGGAAATTCAATTGCGAAAAGCTGGTACCAAGATCACCCGTCAACATTCCACCAAGCCATCCGAAATACCGGCTAACCAGTGGCTGATCGAGACCAAGATCTTCACGAATAGATTTGACGGCTTCGGGGGTGGCCCCTTGACCAAGGATCAATTCAGCAAAGTCACCAGGCAGCATGTTAACCGCCACAAAGATCACGATGGAAACAATCAAAAGAGTAAGTAAGCCCAGTGCAAGCCGTTGAAGTATAATGCTTAGGACGTTGCCCAAAATTCAAGTTCCCAGATGGTTAAGATGTCAACCTGAACAACTGACCTCGACCTGTAAACCCCAAAGTCAACCAATGCCCTGTGCGCCCATCTGGTCCATAATCCGAACAAGTTCTGCACTAATCCCCGGCTCTGACAGTGCATGACCCGCTTTGCCGATCAACGTCAGGCACGAATTTGGCCAAAGTTGCGCCAACTTATGCGCGGACACGGGGGGGCAAATCATATCAAACCGCCCTTGGACAATCGCTCCGGGAATGTGGGCGATTCTATCCATATTGTCCAATATCTGTTGGTCTGGACCAAGGAAGCCAGCGTGATAGAAATAGTGGTTTTCTAGCCGCGAAAATGCGCGGGCATATTCCGCAGGGCTGTCACCACTTGGTCCATTGCTTTCTATAGACGCAAGCGCATTTTCCCAAGAGGCCCACGCACGCGCATGACGGATTTCACTTTGAAAATCGCCCGAGAATAGCCGCTTGTGGTAGGCCGCAATAAAATCATCCTGCTCATCTTTTGGGATCAAACCAGCAAAATGCCCCCAAAGATCCGGCCAGAAAACGCCAGCCCCACCGCCATAGAACCAGTCAAGCTCCGGCTGGGTCATCAAGAATACGCCGCGCAGCACAAGCGCTGTCGCACGATCAGGGTGCGCTTGGGCGTAAATCAACGACAGCGTCGCGCCCCAACTCCCGCCAAATACAACCCAACAATCGATGCCTAGCGTTTCCCGGATCAGTTCAATATCGGCAACCAAATGCCACGTCGTGTTCGCCTCAACGCTCGCGTTGGGACCGGATCGCCCGCAGCCGCGCTGATCAAACAAAATAATACGGTAAATAGACGGGTCGAAATAGCGGCGCATCGCGGGGCTACAGCCGCCACCCGGCCCGCCGTGCAGCACCACAACAGGAATGCCATCAGGCCGCCCGCATTGTTCAATATACACACTATGCCCGTCGCCCACGTCCAACATTCGCTGGTCGAATGGGTCGATTGGGGGATAAAGATGCGACACCGCGCGCTTTTGACCTAAGACCTTGTCCATATCCGACCTATATAATGCAAATACCAAACTAACCACGCGAAAACCGGAGCGACCCACATGCAAGCCACCAACACCGTTGATCCCGCCGAAATTGCCAAGTTCGAAGCCATGGCCGCCGAATGGTGGGATTTGGACGGCAAGTTTAAGCCGTTGCATATGATGAACCCGGTCCGCCTTGACTATATCTCGCGCCAGATCGCTGCTGAATTCGGGCGTGACCTGAATGGGCCAACCCCGTTTACTGGACTGCGAATCGCGGACATCGGCTGCGGTGGCGGGCTTCTTTGCGAACCGATGGCGCGGCTTGGGGCTGATGTTGTCGGAGTGGATGCCGCTGCACGGAACATCCCAGTGGCCGAAGTCCATGCCGCCCAATCGGGCCTTACGATCGACTATCGGCACACCACAGCAGAGGCGATGGCCGCAGCAGGCGAACAATTCGACGTCGTCATAAACATGGAAGTAGTCGAACACGTCGCCGACCCGCAAGGTTATTTGACCGCCTGCCAGCAGTTGCTAAAATCCGGCGGGCTACACTTGTGTTCGACGATCAACCGGAACCCAAAATCATTTGCGATGGCAATTGTTGGGGCCGAATGGGTCATGCAATGGCTGCCAAAGGGCACCCACGAATGGTCCAAGTTCATCAAGCCAAACGAGCTTTGTGATCTACTGATCAAGGCGGGTTTGGAACCCGTCGACCGTAAGGGATATGTGTTTAACTTTGCAAAATTCACGTGGTCGATTTCGGACAAAGACCTATCCGTCAACTATGTGACTGCAGCGCTAAAACCTTAGCGGATTGCTATTCAACCTTTGACAGTTGCACCCGCATTTCACGCAGAACGGGTAGCGCCGTGCGGACCTTATCGGCGCCAACGGTATCAACCACTTGAGCGATCACAGGCGCAATCGCCGCTACGGCCGCATCGCGGGCAGCAATGCCTGACGGGCTGATTGATACCATCTTACGACGGGCATCTTCCCAATCTGGGCGTACATGGATCCAACCGGCCCATTCCAATTTGCTAAGCGTATTTGTCATCGCGCCGCGGGTCAAATGAAAGGTCTGCGCAAGCTGCGCCGGTGACTTTTCCACTGCAACATGGGCAAGATGGTTCAGAACCGAAAAATGAGACAATTCCATCCCTTTGGGCAGCACACGAGCCACGCTGCTGCGGGCCAATTG
>Ga0115003_10003976_pt1 | contig 11522 bp, 11 predicted proteins | sample ArcticOcean_MG_C_7_FD_88736 | JGI IMG/M metagenome (GOLD analysis project Ga0115003, IMG submission 88736) | Marine microbial communities from western Arctic Ocean - ArcticOcean_MG_CB11_88 | ecosystem: Environmental > Aquatic > Marine > Oceanic | place: Arctic Ocean: Canada Basin | collected... | reverse complement strand
GAACCGATTCTAGGCTCGCACCGAACGCGAGCACGAAACGGCGCTCTCGTGTCTTGCTCTGCCTCTTCCCTCGTTTTAGCGTTCGCGATTCGGAAGCACTGGCTTACATTTTTTTGGCGCGGTGCTCACCACTGTTTTCAGGAGAACTCCAAAACATGTCGAGTGAACAAAACAAGGCCACCGTCGAAAAAATGTGGACTGCCCTGAGTCAGTTCGACTTCGAGACACTCAAAAGCTGTCTTCACCCGGATGTCTTCTACGAAGACGTTCCCACTGAGGACTCCGGTGCGCTCGGTCCGGAAAATGTCGTAAAGCGTTTGTCAGTCGCGTGGGATCACATCACGGAGCAGATCCAGACAACCCACCGGATCGCGGCGGACGGTGACATCGTCTTTTTGGATCACACCGAAAAGTGGATCTTCAAGAGTGGCGAAACCGTTGAACATCGCTTCGCCACCATGCACGAACTCAAAGACGGCAAGATCATCAAGTGGAGTGACTTCTGGGACGTGAATAACTTCGTTGGCCAATTTCCAGCTTGGTTCCTAGAAGAAATGGCCAAGATGCACGGGGCCGACTTCACGAGTTGAGGCAGTCGCCGTCCTCGGCGATCGTCGCAGCACGCTTGCGCACGATCAGTACTGCCCTGCGACCTCTGCATCCAGCATTGCCTTGAGCTGCCGATACCCGAAGCTCATGAGCGGTTTTCCATTGACGAAAAACTGAGGCGTCTTGCTGACCCCAAGCGTCTTGGCGTCGGCGATGTCCTGATTGACGATCGCCATCAAATCGGGATTTTTCATGTCCCGTCGCAACGTGTCCAGGTTTAATCCAACCGCCGCCAGGAACGCCCAGACTTTTTCCGGTTTTGGCTGATGGTGACTGGCCCATTGGGGTTGGGTCTCATACATCACCTCGAGTGCTTCCCAATACTTGCCTTGCTTGCGCGCGGCTTCCAGCATGAGTGCCATCTGATCGGCACCCTGATGAAACGGCGCGTAGCGGAGCACCAGTCGCACCTTGTCCGGGTTCTCCGCCAAAAGTGTTTTCACGTGGCCATAGAAAACCCGACACGTCTCACATGCCGGATCGAAAAATTCGACCAGCACCACCTTCGCATCGGCGGGACCAAGGGTTTGGGCGTAGTCCCTTTCGAGTGGCGACGATGGGCGCGACGCGGCCTCGGCCATTTCGACTTCGCGTTGATCGTTATACAACGACGTCGCGAACACGAACAACAGAACCAACAGTCCCCCACCGAGCAGTGCAATGTGTTGCGTTTTCAACGGGACGAACTCCTCTTCAATGCCATGAGTAAGGTGGACACAATAGAAAACACAATCAAAGACAGCATCGGGATCGAAAAGAACCCGAACAGTTGAAACTGAGCATCCGTACACGACACCCCCTGACGACAGGGTGCGGCCGTTTCCGGGATGAGGCCCACTTGAAGCAATGTATGGTAAAACGCCACGGCCAACCCCCCTAGCGAAAGGGGCAGTGCATATTTAACGACAGAGCGATCAAACGGGAAAAGTCCAATCAACAGAATAATGGCCAGGGGAAACATGAAGACCCGTTGGACCCAGCAAAGGGAACAGGGAGGGAGCTCCATCACCTCACTGAAGAACAAGCTTCCCAGCGATGCTGCGGAGACGAACAGCCAGGCTGCAAACAGGATCTTCCAATGCCGGCTCGGAGAAGAGTTCGCTTCATTCATAAGCGGGGATCTTACCCGAAATGAAAGCAATTCATCGGACGGCGCGGTGCAACCCAGGAGTGCACCTCAAACCGACTTGGTGGCCCGAATCTGTACACTGGCGCGCAAACACAGGCGTAGCAGAGAGGTTCGCAACGAATGCAGGAACCCCAGGTTGAACGTGAGCCTGCGCTTCACAGGCCCCCTAGTGTGTGCGATCCACGTTTATATCGCCTCGGTCTGACAGCGCTGCTGCTATTGGGTCCGCTCGCGGTGCGTGGAACGCAAGCGCGACCGAACTCTTGAGCGCAAAAGTGCTTCGCTTCCTGAGCGTCCCGACTGATATCTATCAGTACTAACTCGCTGGCCCGCTCATCACGGCCTACCAATGGAGCGGCCGGTTTTTGTTTGTCGGACTATTTGTTTTTGCTGGGAACGAATCTCGTTAGAGTTGTGCGGGATTGGCAAGTGCTCTTCGCAACCGAAGTTGTGATGACGCTCTATGCTGACTTCGCGAGTTGGGTGTCGGCGATCGGCGGCACAGACGAAGAGCGGGGTTCGTGACCCAAGTCCTGCCGTGCTTGATTGTTTTTGCAGATCGAATCATGACTCGCTTTTCTCAAGCCACGACAACGACACCCGTAGTGACAGCGACCACCACAAACGCGACGCTCTGGCGTCAGGATCAATCGAGCTGCAAAGCAGCACACGCGTGTGGAGAGATGACAGGGCTGATTGTCATTCACGCCGGTTCCCCTCGGTTGGATCCTCACCCAGCACCCAATACACGACCGGGTGACCGACGTCCGGGCTCCAAGTGAAAGCGAACAATCGCTTCTATTTTTTAGTTTTTGTCGCAGCCGTTTCGATTGCGTGTTCCGGAAACGTCTTCCGGCCTTCTCGTGGACACCTCCGCGACTACGAACTGGTTTCATATCCAACCCGTCGAAGGCGACAACCCGAATCGGTCGAGGCTCGTTGACCGACGCTTTGAGGTCGACGAGAGGATCGCGACGCTTTCCGGCGCTTCAACTCGCATTCCCTACCCCGACCAGAAGGCAAACCGCAGTCAATAGGACGAATATATCAAAAGAGCCGTTCGCTGATTTGTGGGTACTAGCTACGATGCGAAGATGATCGTTTGTTCTGTCCAACGTGTAGCGCGTTCGCTGCTGCTGATTTCGATGCTCGCTCTGCCGGGGTGCCAGCCCGACCTGCCTCGCGGCATCCTGCTGATCAACATCGACACGCTTCGCGCCGATCATCTTGGAGCCTACGGCTATGCGCACAACACTTCCCCGAACCTTGATGCGTTCGCCGAAGAGTCGGTTCTCTTTCGAAATGCGATGGCGCCCGCCCCGTGGACATTGCCCTCGGTCGGGACGCTCTTCACGTCGCTCTACCCCACTGTCCACGGTGCTTCGCGCCTAAGTAAATCGGCCATCACGTCGCATCAGCTCGACTTCACTCCGACAGCGAAACTTGCTGACGCACTCACGACGCTCCCTGAGATCTTGCGAGAAAATGGCTTCGCGACGGCTGGGTTTGTCCGTGGGGCCTATCCGACTTCGACCTACGGTTTTGAGCAAGGATTCGATCACTTTGAACAGAATCAAGCCTATGGGGTGCGGTTCGGCGCCGAGCAGGCACTTGCTTGGCTGGATGAACAAAAGCCGGATTCATTCTTCATATACTTGCACACGATCGAAGTGCACTCGCCGTATCAGCCGATGCCCCCGACGCAGCGTCAGCTGAAAAAACTAGGTCCTGATGAACGCGCGCGCGTGCTCGATGCAGCAAAAGAAGAACAGGCGCTCTATCTAAATCACGACAGAGCCCCGTCGTATCGCGGGGGCGTGAGCGGGAGTATTGCCAACATCCAAAATCTTGCCGAAGCCAAGATGGAGGTCAGTCGCAGTAGCAAAAAACGTCTCGTCGAACTTTATGATCGCGGTATCGGTTATACAGACCATTGGCTCGGTCTACTTCTGGCGTCGTTGCGGGAACGCGGCTTGCTCGACGAGACGATCGTCATCGTGACCTCGGACCACGGCGAAGAGTTCTGGGACCATGGCGGACTCGATCATGGTCATAGTTACTACGACGAATTGCTTCGAGTGCCGCTTATGATCCGGATCCCCGGTGAAGGGCGTAAGGTCATAGTCGATCAGGTCGTCGGTTTGATCGATGTATTGCCCACGTTGCTAGATCTCGTCGGGATCCCGGTATTGCCCGTCGCCCAAGGACGAAGCCTGCGTCCACTATGGACCGAAGGCGAACTTCCCGCGCGAACGTACTTTGCAGAATCGAACCACGCGACCGCGGGGCTCGCGATGCGGACCGAACGGTGGAAGTTGATCCGAAGTCGGAACGCCCCGATGCAGCTCTATGACCTTTGGGACGACCCCAACGAGCGACACAACGTCTGCAAGAAAGAACGCGAGACTTGTCAGCAATTGGTCGGGGAGCTTCAGGCTTGGCGTTCGGGCACACTCCTGAAGCGAGATCTCATGCAACCCGAGGGTGCGCCGGCGGCCGAGCCGGACGCAGCGGCGATTGAAAATTTGCGGGCATTAGGATACGTCGAATAGGACCGCCGCATGGTAGCCAACACAAACAAAAGGGAATAGCGAACGTGAGCAGCTTGAAACTTACTGGCTTGGACGGAAAGGTGGCAGTCGTTACGGGGGCAGGTCGAATGCGGAGCATCGGGCGACCGATCGCCGTCGAACTCGCCCGGGCGGGCTGCGATGTCGTGGTGACGGGCACGGGGCGATCTCCGGATCGGTATCCCGACGACGAGAAGGCGGCCGGGTGGCGCGATATCGAATCTGTGGCCGACGAAATTCGGGCCTTGGGTCGAAAAGCTACCGCCGTTGTGAGCGATGTATCGGACGACCGTTCCGTTGACGCGCTCGTTCACCAAGTGATCAAAGAACATGGACGCATTGACTTCGTCGTCAACAATGCGGGTGCGCCCCGCGGCGAAGACCGTCGACCGATCGTCGATGTGGAACCCGACGTTTGGCGACGCGTCATTGACGTCAATCTGAACGGCAGCTTCCTCATGAGTCGCGCCTTCGCGCGCAAGATGATCGAACAAGGTGAAGGCGGGGGCATCGTCAATATCTCGTCTATCGGCGGCAAGATGCTTCCCCCGGAAAACGCTGCCTATGCGGCGAGTAAGGCGGGTTTGCATGCACTCACCGCATGCATGTCGGGTGAGGTTGGCAAGGACAATATCCGCGTGAACGCGATCTGCCCCGGCATCATTGACACGTCTCGCCTCGACGACATGCGTGGCGAAATGTGGGACCGCGTTGTTCAGGACTACATCCCACTCGGCCGCGCGGGAACAGGCGAAGAGATCGCGTACATGACGGTCTTTCTGTGTAGTGATCAAGGGGCCTGGATCACGGGACAGATCTACAGTGTCGATGGTGGGCAAGTCGCCGGGCGATAACGCGATGGCGCGCAGGATTACGACCAACCGACGGCCCCGACCCGTGAATCGCCACAGAGCGACTTCAACTCGAGGCCCAGTCTCTCAACTCGTGGTGCCGATAGGGATGCTCGAAGCCTAAATGAACCCGTAGAAACTGCCTACGCATGAACGCAATACTGACGTCGCGTTAATGAACAGTCCTCGGCGCAGGGAATGCTGATACCCAATGCAGCAATTGGCTATCGACTTCAGCCAATCAGCGGCACATTCGCGCAGACGCAAATGCGCTGGATGTTGGGGCCGTACACCGAGATGATTTCCGGCGGCAGCGGCGGATACGGCTTCCTGTCGCTGTGCATCCATGGTCCACCTGCGGGAATCAGCTCCTATGTACCGCTGGGCCTACTCCCGATCGCGGTCCTCGTCACCCGTGTGCGCCACTACGGTGCAACACACCTGAGAGTCTACCTCCGCAAACACGATCACGAAAAATACCGGAAAAAACTACGGCCTCGCGCCTCGAGGGACTCCGGGAGTCGACAGGAAAGGCGTGAACGACGCCAACCGACCTTTTATATCTAGACGGCCTCAAATGCGCGGGGCTTGGCGCAAAGAGCGGAACCGACTACGACGCGCCGTCGAGCCACATCACGATCGGCAGCAACGCATACGCGGCAAAGAGCGACAGCCCGAACAGGCCTGACGCTCCCCGCAAGATCCATTTCTGTCGACGCAGCCTCGTAGCCTCTGCGATATCGCACTCGGACACCACGCTTAGCCGCCACCACGCGTAACCAAGCGAGCTTGCGGTAAAGACAAAAGTCAGCCCCTTGTACTGCGACAATGCAACGAGCCAGGGAAAAGTCGATGCCATCGAGGCGACCGCACCGCCCGCACCCAGTGCGACCAACGTCAAGGGAAGCGCACAACATGTCGTCCCCAAAACCGTAAGGCCGACGGCCGAAAACGTACTCGCATTGCCTTCTTTCATCAGAACGTCACGCCTAGGCCTAGGTTGACAACGACGCCCCGAGAAAACTGTGTGCCCTTCACGTTCTCACGGACGGGAAACTTCGCTTCCGCGCGCAACATAAAGTTATTGAGGTACCCAACCAAAACCGGACCCACCGTGGTGCGTTCGCCGCCCGTTGTCCCTCCTGTGTCTCTTCCGCGCTCTTCCCAGCGCGATTCAATGTCGAGCATCAGAAACGCACCCAGGTTTCGTTCGTTGTCGTGATAGGGGTGGATTCCAATGTTGATGTCGATCCCGACCTCGTCGCCTTCGTGGATGTTTCTATTGCCGCTGCTGTTGTGCCACCAAAACAGATCGACGAGGCCATACCAGAAGACATTCTCCGCATTCGCCGACGCACTCAGACCGACATCCCAACTGCCGTCTCCGACAGGATAAGAGCCGGACGTCGACCCCGTGGGCGCGCGCAGGCTTGGGGTGAATCCAACGTTGACGGTGCTGCGCTTCAGGTTCCAGTACTTGCGTAGCGGAACCCCCAAAATGAGATCCCCAACGCCACTCCCCTTCTGCTTGATAGACCTGCCGTCGATGACAGCGTCGCGTTTCTGGTCGATGATCGGCAACTTGAACGTCGCGCGGACTTCCCGCTTCCAGGTGTAGACCCCTTCGAGCCAAGTGGTGTGGACGATCTTGTCGCGACCGGAGCTATCAGCTGCCTTGTCTTTTCCGGCGCGGATTTCATCGGACACCTGAACTTCATATCGGGCTTGCAAACCCGCACCTCCCGCCCATCGCGGTGCCATATCCATCACGGGCTGGTGCGCACGCGCGGTGCTCGCCGCAAATACGAATAAAATTACGAACCGCATTGCCCTATTCATGGCCATGGACAGCCACCTCGATCGGGGCGGACCCAACGGCAACTTTCGCGACAGATGCGTCCACATACACCGTTGACATGAACTTGCCCTGCTGAACGGATGCGGAGCCGCTCGAGATTGTGAACTGCTGCCTGGGATTGGTCCCCGTCACAACCCACTTCCCGTCGCTTTGCGCCGCGGTGCCCGCGAGATTGAAATAGAAACGGACCGGGTCGTAGCCTGCGTCTTTGATGCGCTCAAAAATATCTGCGAAATCGATCGCCCTCTCGGCAAGCAACGCAAGCGAGACTCGCTGGGATTCGATCTCGACACGCACGCCGTTGCCGTACATTGACGTATCGATAGAGTCTATTTTCCCCAGCGCCTTGGTTAGCCCATAGGCGCAGAACGAACAGACAACTCCGTTGACGTCGATGACGAGATGGTTGGCTTGAATCTCGGGAGCTGGCGCGTGGTCAGATTCGTTTAAGGACCCGATCTCCGAAGACTCCCCGACTTGCACTGCGGTATCAGAGAATGCGTAGCCAGGTGTCATGACAAACATCATGACGACCGCCTCGACGAAGAAACGTTTCATGGATAGCTCCAATTAAATCAGTGGAAATACAGATCTGCACATGACGTCGCGTCACGTACACAGGAAGGTGCGATCTGTCGCGATTCAATTCAGGAGCGGTGGGTTATTTCGTACGTAAGGGGACATCCGCCAGTCGGGCGGGCGATACGCAGGGGCGCTTGTGCGAATGGCCACTGCAGATTCGAATTCGATCGAGCTCTGCAAATAAACCACCAATAGGATGGAAGCGAAGTCGACATGCAACGTCCCGGGAACGAGCGCAGCACTGTTATCGCAATACGTACAATCGTTCGATTCACTGGCCGGAGAGTCAGGTGTGTCCTCGTGGCACGGCGGCATCGGTGCATGCGCCACTTCAACCGGGGCCGCCGCACAGATTGCCGCACAGAAAGCCGGCGGAACCGCGATGAAAATCACGAGTGTGATCACGAGGAGTCGCATTGACCGAAGTTTAGCCTCCGTTTGTAGTCACGCCAAAACCTGGATCGCGTCGTTTTTTCTTGCCTCCGGCCCGCCATCGATGGGGTCCTGCTCCGGGCTCGGTCGTTGAGACAGGGAAGCGAATATACGCAAAATAGATACGTAACCTCATCAATCAGTTCACGATTTGAGAGGGTCATTCGGCTAACAAAAAGAAACGAGGGCGACTGGCTTCCTGGGCGAGCGAAGCAATGAAAGCTTCGTGAGCGTGTGTTTGCGCTACGCCTGAAATCTTCGCACGTCGACCAGGATCCCGGACAGATGCGACATCCCAGACAGTTTCTCAATGTTGTCGGGACCGTCCCCCGCCAACAAATTTGAATTGACCCCCGGATGTTTCGCGGCATGCCGCAGACCGCGTGCAACCTTGTGCCCCCAGCACTGTGGAATGGCCATCGTGCGATCCATCATTTCTGATGTGACACGTACAGGAATCTCGATCTTTCCGAAGTCTGATTCGACTTCGATCAGGTCACCGTTTTCGACTCCAATGCGTCCCGCGTCTTCGACACTGAGATACGCATAGTTGGTCGTCTCTTTGACCAGTTCGGGACTGTTCGACGAGGAGGTATTCATTCGCCTGAGCTGACGAATGCCGACGAGCTTGATGCGTTCCGCGTTCCGTTTTTCCTCTTCGAAGCGGAGTTCGACACTTTCTTTAAAGGTCGACACATAGGAGGTTGGGGCGAGGTCAACCTTGCCGTCGCTCGTAAGCATGCGGTCGGTGCCCAGGAAATTGTCACCGGGGTTTTCAGGCAGCAGCAAGCCGTGCGGATGCTTCTTCGCCATCTCTTTACGGCCGGGAAGACCGCCGCCCTTGAGCATGCCATCGATCAAAAGTTCGGGGCCCGGCAGGTGCTTTCCGATCGAGGTATAAGCAACTCGAGCCGCGGTCTTCGCAAGGGTGCTCGCGGCTTTATTTTGAAAGAGCGTGACACCCATCTCATCTGCCAAGCGCGTATACATCCACCATTCGTGGCGCACTCCCGGAGGTGGTTCGAGAACTGCGTCGGCGTAGATCATGTAGGGAGTCGGGCAACAGCCGGCGAGGCTCTGCAGCGCATACGGGACTTCGGGCCGTTCCATCCAGGTCGTCGCGGGCAAGACGTAGTGCGCGAGGTCTCCCACCTCGTTGCGAAACAAGTCAATCGAAACCAAGAGTTCGAGGGAGGACAAGGCTTTATCGAGTCGTCCATTCGGGTTCGAACACGCGAGCAGCGGATTGCTTGCCTCAACGATGAGTGCAGTAACGCGATCCTCTCGATCACTCAGAATGTCATCAGCCAGCATGCCCGCTGGCTGTTGGCCGCTCACGGTGGGGAGATCGTCGTGCCGGTCGTAGCTCGTCATCATTTGAGGGTCATCGGTAACCTGCTTTGCCATGTCGACGAGGCCCTCCCCCATCAGCGTGCCGCCGCGACGATCGAGGTTGCCGGAGATCGCATTGATGCACTCGAGCAACCAGAAGCACAAAGTGCCATTGCGCCCCTGGTTTACGCCCGTCGCCATGTATAAGGCGGCGCCCTTTGCTTGATGGTGTGCTCGAACCAGGTCCCGAAGGGTGTCCGCCGGAATTCCTGTGACTTCGGCCTGACGTTCAGGGGTCCACCTCTGCACCGTTTTTTCAAGCCCCGTAAAATTCTTCATGTGCGCTTTGACGCGCTCACGGTCTACACCGAACTTTCGAATCAGTTCGTTCGCAAATGCAGCGAGAAAGAAAAGGTCCGTGTCGGGTCGAATGAACAAATGCTCACCGGCGGCCGCGGACTCGATGCGTCTGGGGTTCACAAATACGACCCGTCCTCCGCGCTTGCCGATGTCGCGAAACCGTTCGGCTGCGCGCGGAAGGTGATACAGGGTATTGCCGGAAACGACGGGGTTGGCGCCGAGGATCATCAAGAACTCGGTGTTCTCGACGTCTGGATACGCCAAGCGCATCGGCGAACCGTACATGTCTTCGTTGACTCGAAACTTGTTCATCGTGTCGCAGGTGCCGGTGCCATACATACGCTTAGAACCGATGCCTGCGAATAGCGCTCCTCGAAACAAAGGTGCCAGCACGTTTGCACCGCCGGCCGACCCCACAAAATGACCAAACGTCTGCGGACCGTGATCTGCGATGAGCCCTTTCGCTTTGGCTCCGATCTCCGCGATCGCTTGTTTCCAAGTAATGTCGTGCCAATCGTTCCCGACGCGCTTCATCGGATTCAGAATGCGATCGGGGCTGTGTTGAATGGACGCGTAGCGGGTGCCTTTCACGCACGCGTATCCCTGGCTCACAACGTGCTCGCGATCCGGCTTGATCTCAACGATCCGGTTGTCTTCAACGTCCACTTGAAGACCGCAGGTCGCTTCACAAATTCGACAGAAGGTGATTTTTCGTTGAGTAACCATCGACATGACTCCCGTGGGTTCGAAGGACAGTCGATCGACTGCGAACGAACTTCAACTCGCGTTCAACACACCACTCACCGAGACCACGCGAACTACACAGTTCAACGCATCGCACCTACTACTGTAAACGTCAGTCAAACGTCAGATCCAATGCACTTCGATCCGGACTTGAAACGAGATTGCTAGGTAGCGATGCGCGCAGAGCCTCGATTTGGTCAGGTGCTCCAGGCGATTGGACGCTTGCTCTACGTGATTCAGGCGTGCCAGGTCGGCTCCTCTCCTCACCGCGGGCAACGCCTCGACGTGGTATCGCCCCCAACAAACAGAGCCCGCGCGGTACTGCATCCACCTCGGCCATGTCGGATTCAGCAATTCAACTCTTTCGCTTCGGTGTGCGCGCTCTGCCAGGAAATGAAAGAGCCGACGAGCAGCACTTCAAAGCGATGCGGATGCCGCCGGCGACGCGTCCAAAAGCCAATTCTCCAGGATGGAAGAGCGCGAAATCCGGTGTCAACGCGCTTGTATCGATTAACACGAACGTGGGAAGACCCGTGTCGGTCATCTCGCCTCAAACCTCGATTCGACTCGAGCCAGGAACTGAACGCCGACCCAAGAAGACAACCGAATCGCCGGAACATCTACCCAGCGCCAAAGTAGCCACGCAGTCGGAACCATAACCACGAGCGATGCCATGGTTGCCAACAAAGCGCTTCCGTCGTAGCCCAGGCGTTCGACCAAAGACAGAAACAACCAAGAGGTAAAGCTCCCCTGCACCAACATGTGACTGCTGTAGAGGGCGAACGAGATCGTCCCCAAGAACGCGATCGCGGGCCGCGTCAAGAAACGATGAAGCCACGTGCTTCCGATCGTCCCGAGCAAGACCAGCACGGCTCCCAGGGTTGAATACCCGCCGCCCAATACGTCGAGTTGCGGCAGGAAGCCATAGGCCGACTGGGCGAGGGCCTCGTGAGGCAAATAAGCCGGGGATCCCGCCAAGAACAAGCCCGCAATCAGAAACGACGCGCCGACGGCCGGCCGACTTAACCCTTCACGTGCAGCAGACACGTTCTGAT
>Ga0115003_10003963_pt1 | contig 11543 bp, 3 predicted proteins | sample ArcticOcean_MG_C_7_FD_88736 | JGI IMG/M metagenome (GOLD analysis project Ga0115003, IMG submission 88736) | Marine microbial communities from western Arctic Ocean - ArcticOcean_MG_CB11_88 | ecosystem: Environmental > Aquatic > Marine > Oceanic | place: Arctic Ocean: Canada Basin | collected... | reverse complement strand
ATATTAGATGAACCAGATCCAGTGAGTACCACTCCTCCTGAAAATGTTGCTCCGGATTGTGATTGAGCAAACCCTAATTCAATTGTACTGGCACCCGTATTATCCAAGGTAAGGGTTGTACCTGCTGCTCCTTTTAAGTATTCAATCACTTGGGTTTCTCCACTACCAGGATTTAATGTCAAACCGCCTTCAATGAGGTTAATATATCCTTTATCTCCACTTCCAGAGGCTAAATTTATATTTCCAGTTAACTCTTGGTCCCCACTGCCTGTTTTTAAAATAGATAAATCTGTGCTTGCAGAGCTAGATTCATAAATATTTCCAGTAAAATCAAACGCATCTGCGCCAGTATTGCCCGTTGCTGAGTAAATTGTAAGTGTACTTCCATCATCACCTCCCAATAAATTACCCGAACCGGACAAACCACTCAATACTGTAGAACCAATTCCAGAAGCATCTAGATCGAGATTTGAGCTACCGTTATGATAAGTGACTGTTGAAACATAATCATTGTTCTCTATGCGCGTGTTACTAGTTCCCACCTTAGCAACATTGGCTGTGTATGCAGATGTGTTATCAAATTCAAACGCTACCGATGAATTTAGTGATCCACCTGAGTCATGTAGAAGAATATTGACTGGGGTTCCGCCACCTCTTTTATCCCATAACCAAGCTGCATCCATGATTGTATTATACCGAGTTGTTCCATCTGTAGCCTTCGTGATTGAACCATCTCCTCCAGTATTTATATCGTAAAATCGAATTCCAATTAAGGCAGCAGCACTTGCATCCACGCTATTGTCAAGAATGGTCAAGTGGTCGCTCAATGAGGTTTGAGTGTCAGTGGCAATTTTATGATTATCATCGGCATCGGGGTTGGTTAAAGCTTGGTCGGCATCTGTCCCTCCATTACCGTCGAAGAATTTAGTTTCAAAACTAAATTCCCCCGATGGAATAGTGTAAGAATCGTTACTACTTCCGTTGTAAACTTCGACATTATGACCAATTGTAGTCTTAGTTGTCAAAGGCGTCCAAACCCCTTTAAACGCAGTATTTGATGCTGTACCATCAGCAAGTTTGAAAAAACCCAGTTCGATTAAATCTCCATCATAGGTTGTATTAACACCATCATCCGCATGAAGTGCAGCTTTCGATGCACCCGCAGCATTTAAACCATAAAGTAACTGAGTATTGGTAGTTGGGTCTGTACCGCTTCCAGAATGCCAGACATCCCAAGTTGACCATGTCATCAAAGTAGATGATTGTCCGTGGGAATTATTACATATCAAGGAGTTACAGAAAATAATAAATATAATCTGTCCCAAAAAGTAAAATTTGTGAGGAAAATTAATTACATCTAATATTCAACCAACCCAATTAAAGGTCAAATAGAAAATTAGTAAAAACTATCATGCACGCATTAGCTGAAGTTATGGGAATCCATTAACGCAATTTATGTTCATTTGCAAAGAATATTTATTATGGGAATGTACTTGCAAAATGGGGTCTACAGGGGGTAAGTTTTGTAGATGAGATCAAGCCCTATCTCAAATAATTATATTTCATTTTTTCCAATCTACAATTGGTTTCTATTGTGTTGAGTAATTTTATTAGAATTATATCTCCCACACGGCTTCTCAAAGCCTTTTTTCGTACATGTTTAGTATTTAGCTTCGGCATCTTCACACTTCCTTCTACTTTTGCCAATGAGCAACAGATTGTAATTCATTGGACTAGTGAAACCGACCTCTCGAGTGCCATTCTTTTAAAAGACAGAAACGGTACACATTTAGATGCAGGTTCGAGCAGTAATGGCGATGGTGTTCTCGTTACATTGGGATATTTCGACCTAGCGACCACAGCTAATCCATTTACAGGAACTTGGATCCCTTTAACTTTTGGCACACGACTCGGAGATTCAAGTAGCGGTTATGGCTATACGGATGGAACTTTTTCATTCACTACCGTTTTTACAAAAAACTCAAATGTAGTAAATGTTTACCCAAATGAACCTGCGAGTTACAATGTAAATTCCCAAATCACAATTGAGAGTAATGCTCCCCCGACTAATCATCCAATTTGTGTAAGGTTTTACGACCGGACAATTACTGGTCCTTCAGCTAGGTACAACACCGTCACTGGTCCACAATGGAAATGGCCTGCTTTTTCCTCGGGAGTACCTACGAATCTGTATTTAAAAATTAGCAATGCGACCGAACCTAGTGGATCTACTTGGAACTATGGATACATATTTGAAGCACCCGGTAATCCCGTTCAATGTGCATTGCAAGTGCAAGCAAACTTATCTGCCTATGTATCAGCTGGCGGTACACTTAGCCCAAACCCTACTGGTTCTTATCCCTATGATTCTGCGGTAAGCTTGAACGCAGTTCCCCATAATACTCATTGGGAATTTGTACAGTGGACAGGTACTGGGGTAAGCAACCCATCTGCTGCAAATACAACGGTTCTCATGACTCAGGATCGAAATGTAACTGCCTATTTTCAAGTTAGGAATTACAATGTAACCATTACCAAAGTTGGTAAAGGCACGATCTCAGGTTCTGGAATCTACCCCTATGGGAGTGATGCAAACATAACCGCAAATCCAGATGCTGGTTATCAATTCAATCATTGGCTGAATTACGATTCCAATTCTAACCTAACCACAGGGTTGGATAATAATTTGTCTGCATCTACAACTCTTTCCGTGGGAGGTGGGCATGCATTGGTCGCAGTTTTTGCCCCGCTTCCCTACAACATCACTTTAAATTCTACTGCTGGTGGAAACGCCACAATCGTACAAGCCCCAGGCCCATATTATTTCGATAGCAATTACACGCTCTCAGCAAGCCCAGAATATGGCTACAGCTTCCAATCCTGGACAAGTTCTTCAAATTCTCAAAGTCTTCTCTCTTCGACTACCTCTTCTATTTCAAATTTTACTTTGAATGGAGATGTTTCCTTTACGGGAAATTTTTCAGAAAACCAATATCTTTTAACAGTGCTGTACGATGCTGGTGGAGAGAGTGCATCGCCTGCAATCCCGAGCAATTACAGTCACTCGACTCAGATAGCCATAACTGCGACTGCCCTTGAAGGTTATGAATTCGACCGTTGGGAAGATCAAAATGGCTCACTTATTAATTTTACAGATCTTAACAGTACTGTAGTTATGGCAAGAAATGCTGCCAATGTTACAGTCAAAGCACTCTTTAAACCAAAGCAATATTCAATTTCTCTTACTGCAAATACAGGCGGGCAGGTTTCTATTACACCCACTGCTGGACCATGGGAACATTTTAAGGTCTACCCCATTCTAGCAACTCCAAATCCAGGCTATCAATTTGTTAATTGGACGGGGAATACGAACTCAATAAATTCTCTTACAATTTCAACCACAGATTTTAATAATAGCCTAGCAATTACGGGTCCCATATCTCTAAGTGCAAATTTTAGTTTGGCAGACTACAATGTGACTGCAACCGTAGCTTCAGGTAATGGTAATGTAACTGGGAGTGGAAGCTACACGATTAATGATAATCCACAAGTAAGTGCAGTAGCAGATACGGGTTGGCATTTTGACCAATGGAGCGGAGACACATTTGCCCTTAATTCTAATTCTTCACAAAGCTCCAGCGTTAATCTTTTACAAAACCCCCAGAATATTTCTGTTCAAGCTAGTTTTGAAAGAAATGGATACTCGATCAATATTGTTACCGATGGAAGTGGATTAGTGAATGGCCAATCAAGCCTCAACCTTAGTCCTGTATTTCAAGATTTGATTGAGTTGAATGCCTCCGCATCCACAGGATGGGAATTTAATCGTTGGTATGGATACTCATTTGCAAATCCTGAATTAGAAAATGTATCTCTTAACGCTTCTAGTAATCTTGATTTGAATGCATCTTTTCAAAGAAAACAATATTCGTTAACAATTGGAACAACTCCACATGGTGAATCAAATGGAAGTGGCACTTATCAATTCGAAGCAAATGCAACCATTTCAACAATTCCCAATACCGGCTATCTCTTTTCTGGTTGGGCTGGAGATACTCAATACATAGCTGACATAAATTCAAGTACTACCACCCTATCAATTCCTAGTAGTTCGATTTCTGTAACGCCCACTTTTACTCCCCTTAATTACCAAGTTACTGTCTCTTCTGATAGCAATGGAACAGTGACGGGAGGTGGATCTTATTCTTTTGGTACAATTGCCACTATTGTACCAACCGGAAACGGGCCCGATTTCAGCAACAATGCACCTGCAGGATATACATTGGGAAGTTGGACAATCACAAACCAAGCAGGTCAAATTACGCAAAGATCAGATAACCCCCTCTCCTTAGTCGTAGACGGGAACTATACTGTATATGGTAATTTCGAACCCATTGATGTGCAATTGCATGATTTAAATATTTCATCATCAACACAAAGCGGTGGTCAAACTTTCAATGACCCAAGCCAAAGAGAATGGAATGCAAGTAATTCAACTTTAACATCTGTCATTACTGCAACCCCAAATATTGGGTATTCTTTTATTGGTTGGCAAAACCCAGGCAATAAATCCATCAGTCCAAATTTCAAAAGTCCGAGCATAACTTTCACAACCGACGCCAATGCTTCTCTTATTGCCCATTTCTCTAAAAATACGACTGGTGTAATTACACGTATTTCTGGAAATGGCTCAGTACAAACCGAGTCTAACGCGACTTCGCTCGTATTGAATGCAACTCCAGACAACCACAATTATTTCACCAACTGGCAGGTTGATAATAACTTTACTTATAATGTAACTCTCGGAACTTCTTCTGTAAACAGCAGTGCCCAAGTTTTCTTTTTGAACGGGAAAGAAAGTCCATCGCTCAAGTTATTAAAAGGCTACACCTATCAATTCAATTGCAATACGAGTACCCACGAATTTTATTTATCTACAGAAAATAATTCGACTAATTATAGTCAAGAGTACACAAATTCCGTTACCGGTTCGAGGACCACTAATGGTTCCCTAATTTTCACAGTACCCAACACTTTTGACACTAATACTGATCTTTACTATTGCTCAGCTGACAATTCATTTATGGGGAATAAAATTGATATCATTGACGCAATATCTGATGATCAAATTGTACCTTTTGCCACTCAAGGAACTATTACACCCAGCGTTTCTCATGACATCGCACTTGTAGCTAATTTTCTATTGAATCAATATGATGTTACTATTGCAGCTGGAAATGGTGGAGTTATTGGTACTGGTACCAGTGACAGGTACTCACACGGAACATTATTGAACTTAGTTGCGACTCCCAACCAGCACTTTGTATTTAGTCATTGGGAAGGAGCAACATTTGCGGCAAGTAATTCTTTGTCCACGACCTCCACTATTACAAGTGATTCACAAATCAATGCGATCTTTTCTCCGATACTCTACGACCTTTCGCTTACTCAGAATATAACAGAAGCGGGGAATGTATTTAGCAACTCAAATACTTATAAATTTGAAAATGGAGTAACTGTTCCTATTCAAGCAAATCCAAACGCTGGCTACATTTTCACCTCTTGGAGTAACGGAATTACCTCACCAACGACTAATATTACGATGAATGGAAATACTAGTCTATCGGCCACATTCGCTCGAAAACCTGCGACTATCCAACTTTTGATATCAACAAATGACATTTATGGAATCACAGAAGCAGGTCAAACTGGTGGATACATTACCCCATCCGATCTATCGGGTTATAAAGTCGGCGAAACACTACAAATAACAGCCAATGATTACCCGGGTTATCAATTTGAAAATTGGATAGAAGATAACAATCAAACTGATAGTTCGCGTATAAAAACTCTTTCCCTCGATGAAAACCAGACTATTGCTGCGGTCTTTAAAAAATTAAGTTTTGATGTCAACTTATTTACCGCCCCACTTGTTGGTGGAAATATACTTGCTAATCCAGGATCAACTTCCCAAGTGCAAAAATTGACCTTTGCGTATGGCGAAACCTTAAAAATTTCTTCTATTCCAAATAGTAATTATCAATTCCAACAATGGTCTGGAAATGGATTGGACGGTTTAAATACGACATCAAGTGAAATTGAATTGGTGGTAAGAAGTAACATAGATATCAGTGCAAAATTTATCCCCCTTCAACCGCTAGAACTAAAGATTATAATTGAACCTTTGGATTCTGGATTTGCCATTGGGGACGGATCTTTCGTTTATAATCCGAACCATCCGATTTATGCCACCCCTAATACTGGCTACCTATTTGATAGATGGGAAGGTGTTGGGATTGAAAATGCGAGCCTTCAAAACTCTTCCATTCTACTGAACGAAGATAAGACTATAAAAGCAAAATTCAAAACTGATCCAAACTATATTGGTACAGGAAACCCCACCCTTCCAGGGTTGCATTCATTAACCATAATCTCCGTTCCATCTAATTCAGGTACGGTTTCTGGCGGCGGTGCATTTGGCACTGGATGGATTGATATAAAAGCAGTCCCTTCAACAGGCTATAAATTCTTACATTGGGGTGGAAATGGACTCGAGAATAACACTTCGACTTCAACTAGGTTTTTCCTAACTGCTAATACAACACTTTCCGCTGTTTTTCGTACAGTTAAAGGATTTGATCTTTTATCGGACGCCACTTCGCTTGGAAACTCATGGTGGTATAGTGATTGGTATGGCCCTTTTTGGCATCGAGAAGGAGATTTGTGGATATACCACGAACCATTGGGTTGGGTCTATGTCATTCCAGAGGATAACTTGGGTAACTTATGGTTTTGGGTCGATTATTTATCTGGCTGGCAATGGACCTCCAAAAATATCTTCCCCTACCATCGTGCCCATTCCCAAGCTAAATGGTTTTGGTTTAATAAAGAGAAATCGACACAAGAAAGCCGTCTATTTTATGGATACAACGATGCAAGCGGAGGTGGTGCATGGGTTCAGTTTTAAAGAAAATTAGAATTCCAGTACAACCAACTTGACTAAAGCTCAAAACGAGAATGTTTAGTAATTCAGATCTAATATTTTAATCTTTATCTAAGAATGAGTAATTCTTGACTGAAGGTGAAATATTTCCGCGAACGAATTGTAAGCAAATTGAAGAAATTGACAGATTTGCTTTTAATTTAAACTATCTCGGGGAATTAGGTACGAAGTAACCATTATTTGGGTTGCATAGCCAAATAGACTTGAACCATGCCAAGCAGGACAGATACAAATAATAATCAACCTTCTAGTTCATGAAACCATTTACAGTTACACGTTAGTAGTTACATATTGCCAATTCTCTACCTTTTAATCCGATAAGGAAACCTTTTCTGTATTGTGTGTTACCGCTCCTTTAAATGATCCAATACGATTTTGGTAAATATTCACTATTCAATATGCGTTCCTGCATATTGTATTTGCATCGATCAAATCTTTTTTATTCATGCCTGTTGGCCCTTAAAAAAGCTCAACACAATTCCTTCAGTTATCAAACTTAAGAAATTTGATATACTTGATCTTCTTATCTATGCAGAATTGATTGACAGTGATGACCCAGACTGTCTCAGTTTTTCTCGTTTTAAAACTTGTTGGTTAAATTTAACTTTAAAATTAAATTTCCCTAAAGTCAAATATGCTCAAATTGAGGATAATCGCAGCGTAATATTTTGATATAATAGACTGCATTGTAATATTAAGCCAACTCACTTGACAAAAAATTTCATGTAAACCCTTAAGGGCGAAGAACTAATCCTTCAACGCTGTTCGTTTTAAATTGGAGATAGTTTCAACATAGCAAATTGTCGTACAATTTAATACTTGAGACCAATAAAAGCACAACTCACTAATAATTCTCCTTACTTCGTGAATCAAGGAATACCAGTGAGTATACAAAAATTTGAATACAAGTTAATGACTTACCAAAAACTTTAAACGAAACTTAGTGACTCAAATTACTCAAAGAATAAAGCCGAATTTAATCTGAAAAACTGAGAGTGAGACCAATAAAAAAATAATTATCAATCAAAGTTAATTAAAAGGGTTTTTAGGTTTGAAGTAAGATAAAATTCCATTGGGATTTTTTCGAATGATTACGATTCCCTCGGTAGCTTCTAGAATTTCTCCATCTTTAATCGCATCACTAGCTCCAACCTTCCTCCATCCTCCTCCGGAAATTATTACTTGAGGAGCGTATTGATAACCAGCACCACCAGTATTACCTGTGCCAGTAAAATCAAATCCGGTAACGACTCCACTCGAAACTGTAACTGTAGCAACTGCCATTGTCGTACTCCCGCCCCCCATGAAGTAAGCTTTGGCATTGCCATTATAACCAGCACCACCATGGCCGGTCTTCCAGGTTCTGGCACCCATAGTAGCAAAATTAATATCGCGTCTTTTCTTAACAACTATTGTTGAAGAGGAAGGCCTTGCAATAATTTCATGCGTACCAATTAAGCCAGAAAATATCTTGATTCCGTTTCCTGTATTTACCTCGGTTCCATTAATATCGACTTCCTTATCTCCGTTGTCGTTAAGTTTTTTCCCAAAAAGACCATCAAAAGTTATGCTGAAACCAGGAAGAGGTGCGGCGGTTCCGCTAAGGGTAACTAGCGTATGATTACTGTCGTTATGGTCAACTGACAATCCACCAGATGCAGTGCAACTTCGCAGATTGGTAACAGTACCCGCGGCCAATGAAACATCTGCAACTTGTAGAACACCGCCAGTACCGGAACCTGCTTTTGCACTTGCTGTAGCAGCTGTTGTCACGCCATCGTTGACTCCTGATTTATAATAAAATTGAGACCACGTAGCCCCATCAAGAAAAAAGAGCTGATCTGCAGCAGTATCAGATTCCCCAGAACCGGTCTTAAAATTAGATGCACCCGAACCGAATACTTTTGAAGGGATTAGTTCCGCTAGCAACATATCAGTACCGTATGGATTGTTCATCACAACAGCACCACTCTCGATGGGTAATTTCATTTTTTGATCACCACCGCTAGCTCCACCATCAAAATCTAGGACTAAATTTCCACTAGTTCTTTTAGCAATAATAAATGCCTCATCTGGATAAAACACTAAATCATTTCTGCGACCAAATCTCATGTACATAGAGGAATACCATGCAGCCACTCTTCCGGAACCCGCTGGCATAAAACAGTATGGGATATAAGAATTACCGTTGTAAAAATAAACAAAGTCTGCTCCCGCTACGCTCCCGTTTGAACTAGATGGGTTTAAATCAAGATCGGAAGATGTATTTCCAAAAACTGAACCAAGTGTGGGTGCTGGCACAACTTCAATTGAGTAGTCGCTTTGTAAGATATTTGGTAAAGATTCTCCATTCGCTAGTCTCGAAATATCAAGTGTAAGTCGGGTTGCGTTATTATCGGTTATTAAAAAAACTCTGCCTTCATCGTCATCGCCAGACTCTATTAATTTAACAAAATGAGGTCCTCCAACTATAGCCACAGTTGGAGCAACAGAATAACCTGATCCCGCATTTATAATACTGATGCCTGATATCTCACCTGATCCGTTGATACTTGCTGTAGCAGTTGCTAGGTCGTCCCCTGAAGTTGGATATTCAATTATAATTTCTGGGGCTGCGGAAAAACCACTGCCAGCATAAGTAATCGCAACTGAACCAACTCCAGCACCTGACAAAGAAGAAGCCAGAATAGGAGATTTAACTGACGAATTAAACACCCCAGATATGAATGGATTAATACTTACCTCACTGGAGTCTGAAGAAGGTTCAAAACTTATTGTCGTCGAAGTGACGCTCACTAATTGTCCAGTGTAGACGGCATCTCCAGTAATGCCGGCACTGACTACTGAATATGAAGGATTGGCAGCAGTGGCAGCAGTTATAGTTTTGGAAATACTTCCCGAAACACCGCCCACATTAGAGGCTGAAAAAAGTAGCGAAGGTAGAGATATTAATAGTACAAAAATACTGTTTGCGTAGCATGCGTTATTCATAGTGATAAGAGATAATTAAGTAAGGGCTCATAATTACTTAGCAGTAATTAAGTAAATCTTACAAGTAATTGAGATGTTTTTTCAAAATAAATATTTTGATAAGTAAGTTTTTTTTTAATAATGTCACAAAATTAGTAACTTTATGCATTAAATGTGAGATTTCCTTAAATTAACACGCTCAAATTTATATAGCAAATAAGAACCAATAATAAAACAAACTACATTTGGAATCCATAGATAAAATGAATTTGAGTGGATTATGGAGAAGTCCTCTAATATTGTGAGGCTCGCATAGTATAAAAGCGAAAGGCAAATACCCATAGCCAAATTAGAAATACTTTCTTTACGACCTTTTGTGATGGATAATGGCAAAAGAATCAGAGAAAGGAAAAATGATGAAGTGCCCAAAGCAAAACCTTTCTGGACTAATACTTTGGCTTCGTTCTTTTTTTCATTTTCGACCCGAGATAATTCTAATAGTTTGAAAAAACCTACTCGTTTAATATTTAAAAAATTGTTTTTTGAATTTAGATCGAATACCAGTGGTTTGCTCCATTTTTCGAAAGAAACAAAAAGGTTATTCTTTCCATGCACTTGGGCGGATTCCAAATCAACATTCTTCAAATAAAGAAATAATTGTGAATTATTTAAACTACTTTCAATTCTAGCACTTTTGCTATTTATAATTCTTAAGAGTTCTCCCTGTTCACCTAAAAGTAAAATTCTTAAATTATGCCATTTTTTTCCGATAATGGATCCTACGGATAGGGAAACTTTCCGAATTGGTTCAGAAGAAAGTGTGCCAAGATTCTGATTGGTAAAATTTCCCGAATCTTCCCCTAGATCAAATTCAATCTCTTTTTCTGTTTCTAAAAGAGAATTTATATTTGACCAAAAAATTGCCATTTTTTTTTGATCAAACTCTGCTCTGCTTACCGGTCCCCACTGCAAAAAGGTATACAGGGAAAATAAAGATACAACGAGCGAAAGAAAAAAACAGGGTCCCCCCCAAGAAAAAATCCCCTGACCTAAAGAACGTAATGCGAGAATTTCATTATTAGAGGCCCATCTTCCATAACAAAGTAAAAGGGCCAGCATAAAGCCAAAGGGTAAAGCAAAGGACAGGGCATAGGGAATTAAAAGGGAGGACAATTCAAGAAATGCATAGGGAGACACTGCCATTGCCTGCAATAAATATTCATCATGTTTAACTAAATTACCATAGAGCAAGATTCCTAGAAGTATTAAGGTTATCAACATAGTCATAAAAACTAGTTGAAAAAAATAATGGCGGTTTATTGTTTTTGCTTTCATCTAATTTTAAAATCACTAGAAACTTATTTTTTTTAAATCATCGGGTACATCGACTCCCACTGAAGGATATTCTGTTATTCCCACCGCAATTCGATAGCCACACTGTAACGCCCGAAGTTGTTCAAGTTTTTCAATTTTCTCTAACTGTCCCTCTTGGCTAGAGAGAAAATCTTCTAAGAACTCTCTTTTATATCCATATAATCCCATATGTTTATAAGCATAATTTGAATTTCCT
>Ga0115003_10003962_pt1 | contig 11544 bp, 10 predicted proteins | sample ArcticOcean_MG_C_7_FD_88736 | JGI IMG/M metagenome (GOLD analysis project Ga0115003, IMG submission 88736) | Marine microbial communities from western Arctic Ocean - ArcticOcean_MG_CB11_88 | ecosystem: Environmental > Aquatic > Marine > Oceanic | place: Arctic Ocean: Canada Basin | collected... | reverse complement strand
TTAACTCTCCTAATGTTTTAATATCGATATTCATTTATCTAATTCTCTTTTTTCTGTTAGTTTCATAATCGTGGAATATCATCTCTCCTAACCCTTGGAGCCCAGTAAAAAAGGCTTTTCCCTTATTAGAGGCGGTGAAATTCTCCACGAAACTTTGTAAATATGGGTCTTGAGCTATCATAAACGTAGTTATAGGAATATGCAACTTACGGGCTTGAGCAGCCATATTGTAGCATTTTTCAACTATAAACCTGTCTAAGCCATTGCTGTTTTTATAATACGTTCCATCGGGCATTTTTAAACAAGATGGCTTCCCGTCTGTAATCATAAATATCTGCTTATTGGTATTTCTTTTTCTGCGTAGCAAATCCATAGCAAGCTGCAGACCAGCCACCGTATTTGTATGGTAAGGGCCTACATTTAAATACGGCAAATCCTTTATAGAAATAGTCCACGCATCATTCCCGAAAACAAGCACATCCAGCGTGTCTTTAGGGTAACGAGTAGTAATTAGCTCTGCCAGTGCCATAGCCACCTTTTTAGCTGGAGTTATCCTATCTTCTCCATAAAGAATCATGCTGTGGCTAATGTCTATCATGAGCACAGTGCTCATCTGAGCCTTGTGCTGGGTGTCTTCTACTACTAAGTCGTTTTCAGTGAGTGAGAAATCACCTATTCCATTATTTATTTGAGCATTCTTTAAGCTCTCTGTAATCGAAATTTTATCCAATGAATCTCCAAACTGATACTCTCTCAAGTCTCCAGTAAACTCATCTCCCTGACCAGTCTTATTGGTTTTATGTGCGCCTGCTCCTTTCTTTTTAATCTTTCCAAAGATCTGTTCTAGCGCTCCCTTTCTAATGGCTCTTTCGGTTTTAGCTGTAATAGCCATCCCTCCTTTTCCATCCGGTTTAATCTCATCTCTTATGTAGCCTCTTTTCTTTAAATCTTCTAAGAAGTCATCCATAGAGTAGTCGTCATCAGAAATCTTATATTCTTTGTCTAATGTATCAAGCCATTCTATAGCCTCATCCAGTTCTCCGGAAGTGTGCGTGATGAGTTCTTTAAACACGTCAAACAACTTATCAAAGTTCGATTGATTGGGCACCTCATAAGGCTGAAATTTGAATCCTTTTCTGCTTTTTTTATTCTTATTCATAGAGCAGGTAAAACTAGAGAATTAATAGGTTCAGTTGTTCTGATTTAATCACTTGATCATAGCCTATAGTCGCACTGAACGCTAACACTTCCTTAGCCCTCAATCAAGAGGCGGAATGAGCGCTAAGCTCAGATTAAAGGAAAGTGGAACGTTTGGCTTATTTCCATAGCAGCCAAAGATTCCACGAGAAGAACTTCCGACCCATTCAGAATTAACCATTATAAATCGTCATGTGAAAAACTTGTTGATTGCTTTAGGCTTTAATAGTATTCCAGAATGAAGACTTGTCTTTATTATTGCAACTGACTAGCTGCCGTTCTAAAAATCATAGCAACGCTAAGAAAACCACATGAAACCTAAAGAAATAAAAAGATTAACGGCTGTGCTCAAAGCAATCTCTGATCCTACCCGAAGATCCATATTCGATTTAGTTTTAAAAAGCGAAAAGAAAGAATCTATCTCCACGGTTTCTAAGGATTTTAAAATCACACGCCAGGGAATTACCAAACACTTAAAAATGTTAGCTAATGCTGGGCTCATTGAGCTTAAAAGAATAGGAAGAGTTACCTATTGCACCGCAGATGAAGAACCGCTGTTAATGGCTCAGAATTGGATTTCTCAGTACCTATCTACAAGTAAAGACGGAATAAGAATTCCTGTGCTTAGCGCTAAAGAGATGTCTAAGGTCGAAGAGCTGGTTTCCAATACAGAAAAAATGCTGGCAAACATAGAAGCCAAAGAGGCTGCAGAGAAGAAGGAAGCAGCTGCCAAGGCTCAACTAATCCAGATGAGTATAGACCCCGATTACCCTGGAAAGCCTGTAGAGGCAGAACTAGTAAAGCCAGAGCCAACGGTAAAACAGGCTAAAGCAAACCCCATAGAAGTAACGGATAACCAGCTAGACATCTACGGGATTCGTAAAGAGCCAAAAGTCAATGAGGACCAGCAATTAGAGATGTTCTAATAATTTCATAATCAATAAGTTATGGGCATATCTAAGCAGATACTGCACAAATTCTTGAACCTGTAATGTGATGTATTTGTTTCCCATTATAAAACAAGTAAACACTAAGTGTAGAATGATTCACTATTTCATGTGAAAATTTTAACACAGCAGAAAGTGGAGTTCTATATACCCAAACATTCGAATTACGGAGGATTAAATATAAATTAGCCAACTAAAAGTTGACCACACTAACCCGGCTTATTTTTCTATTAGGATTAGAGCTGAACTTACTCTTCCAGCTTGGCTTTTTCTGAATCAAAGAATGAAATAAGCATCTCTCTCTGTTGCTCAGACAACCTAGCCTCTGAATGATTGATTTTATAGGTAATGATAGGCATCCACTTCAAGCCAACAAGACGGCTGCTTCTTGTAAGAATGCTGTCTTTCTCTACCGCAGAATAGGTGTTCCAATCTGCATAGTTAGCCTTCGCTAAACCATTGTTTACATGTCCTTTCATCCACCATGAAACCGGAGCTATACTCGCATACCACGGATACCGCACAGAGTGAGAATGGCAGTCGTAACAGACTTCGTGCATTAAATCAACTACACCTGCTGGAGCATCAGCCATTTCTAAGAAATCGTTCTCTAGAATTACTTCTGGGTTTGTCTTATCTGTAGATTTAAACTGAATTAAAACAAAAACCACCATTAGGCCCAATAGTACTTTTTTCCAAGGAATTTTTTTAAACATGCTGTTGCTATTTACACCTACAAAGTAACGACAACTGAGTGTGTTAATTCACACTTTTATTGTTCTTCTAAATTCACCGTTGATTACTTTTAGAGCAAATTAAAGGATTGACCTATTCAGCTTAAAGTGAATAACTACATTTGTCCAAGATGAGCATATTTACAGACACCACTGCCCGTCTTTTAAACCTCAGAACATGTCGATTAACGTATTAGTCATAAGTAATTACAGAGATTATCATTCCACCAGGCCTGAAGCTAGCATATTTAAAGGCTTGTCTGAAAAAGGGTTTAATGTACACGTGATGACCTACGGAGACTCTAAACATGTCCCTGAATTTAAACAAGCTGGAGCAACAGTAGTTGATTTTCATCCAGAGAAAAAATTCGATAAAGGAGAAGTCCAAAGAATTAGAAAATATGTCATCACTCATAAAATAGATGTACTTCATTTGTTTAATGGAAAAGCCATTATAAACGGCATAAAGGCAACTAAGAAGCTTCCTGTAAAAATACTTTTATACCGAGGTTACGCAGGAAACATTAACTGGTGGGACCCTACTGCTTACTGGAAATATTTAAACCCGAGGGTAGATAATATTTTCTGTAATTCTATAGGCGTAGAGGAGTACATACAGAGTAAGGGGTTTTTTGTAACACCCAAGACTATTACCATTAATAAAGGACATAACGTACAATGGTACGAGGGTTATGAGCCGTATGATATAAAAAAAGAATTAGGAATTCCTGAGGATAGCTTTCTGCTGGTAAATGTGGCTAACAATAGAGAGATGAAAGGAATCAATTTTCTACTGGAAGGATTTAATGAAATTTCTAATGAGTTACCGATTCATCTTCTGCTTGTAGGAAATGACATGGATAATGAGCAAAACCAAAAAATACTCGGTCAAGGAGATAAAAAGAACCATGTCCATTTCTTAGGACATAGAAAGAACGTGCTAAACATCGTGTCTAGCACGGATGTTTTCGTACTGTCATCTATCTACGGAGAGTCCATTACCAAGTCTGTAATAGAAGCTATGTCGCTAAGCGTGGCTCCTATTATTACAGACATTCCAGGGAACACAGAATTAGTGGTGCAGAATGAAAGCGGACTGATCGTGCCTTCTAGAAATGGAAGAGTTCTGCGAGAGGCCATACTTAAGTTATATAACGATAGGGCGCTTTGCAATAAACTAGGCCAAAATGCTCGAAAAAGAATAGCCACTGTACTTAATCACACACAGACTATAGAGAAAACGAAGAAGATGTACGAGGACTTGTTCAAATCCAACTAGGCCGGTAAAGCCTATCAGCTTTGACATCTTGGACTACCAGCTGTTTTCCAAGTGTTAAGACAGGGTGCCTCGAACTATTCTTATATTCCTCAAAAGTTGCTTTTAAGATTATCTTTGGGCTATAATTTCTAGGTCCTTGTCTAAATTCAGTCATTACTACATCATCAGAATAGAGTTTCTAGGTTTCCGTTATCACGGATGGCAGAAGCAACTGAAGCTAAAAACCATTCAAGGAATGGTGGATAAAACCATCGAATTCATAACTGGTCATACAGATTTCAGAACGCTAGGCTGCGGGAGAACAGATGCCCGAGTATCAGCAGATGATTTCGTGCTAGAGTTATTCTTAACTGAATCGTTAGAGCCTATAGCGTTTTTAAGTCTATTGAATAAAAACCTACCCTCAGATATACGGGCGCTAAGTGTTACTGAAACCACTGCTGAGTTTAACATCATTCAGCATGCCAAGGTAAAAGAGTATCATTACTATTTCAGTTTTGGAGAGAAGCCTCACCCCTTTTCAGCTCCATTAATCACTGATTTAGGAGAAGACATGGATATAGATTCCATGATAGCTGCAGCCATCTTATTTCAAGGAGTTCACAACTTCAGAAGATTCACGGCAGACGCCAAGCTAGATAAGGATTTTACGCGAGAAATCTTAGCCATTGAAATCAGCAAGTCAGATAGATTCAACTCACCCACAGATCCAAAGAATACATATGTATTAAAGATAAAGTCTAAAGGATTTATGCGGTACCAAATCCGTTTAATCATGGGCGGCCTGGAGCTATTGGGAAAAGGAAAATTGACGGTAAGCCAGCTAGAAGATTACTTAACTCATGCAGAAGGAGAAGCCATGAATAACATAGTTCCAGGTTCTGGGTTAATTTTACACCGAGTGGAACTTGAATGACGTCTAGCGGGAAAAATGTCGTGGTCAATTTTCACCTAATCTGATGCTATCGCCCTTTACTATTTATCGTTATTCTTTGAACATAGCCAATGGCGGCAGTTTCTTTTACAGCCAACGAAGAGTACATTACATAAATAAGTCTCAGCTTAAAACCCTACAAACCCCATCAGCACAATATGATCAAGAGAACAAGGAGCTAATGCGCTCCTTGTTCTTTATTTAATGATTTTTCTCTTATTTGACTTAAAGCCTATTCACAGGTGTTACCAAATGCTCCAAGGAATCCTCCTAAATCATCCACGTTTACAAAACCATCACCTGTGAAGTCTCCTTTACACACATCAATACTGCATGAACCGTCATCAATCGTAGCAGTCGAATCGTACTCTGGGGCCTCAGGATAGGTACATCCAGCACACGAAGTGTAATCGCAATTATCATCGTGTATTGTTGCCGTAGCATCGTAGTTACAAGCGTTCTCTGCCTTGCAGCCTGCGCAAGAGGAGTAATCGCAGCTACCGTCATCACAAACCGCAATAGAATCGTAGTTACACGCAAATATGTTCATACATCCGTCAGGAAGCACACAAGAACCGTCATCACAAGATGCAGTAGGGTCGTAGTTACACGCAGAGCTGTTCATACATCCGTCAGGAAGAAGGCAAGATCCATCATCACAATCAGCTGCTGGGTTGTAATTACATGCTCCAGCATCTATGCAACCGGCAATGTCCCCGCATACTCCACACTCCTCCTGTGTTATAATTGGATTGCCTACTGGCAGATCACCACTGTATATTCCATAGCACGAGTAGATATCCCCATTGTTCTCTAAAGCAGTATCGTTAAAGATGGTACCCCCAGATAGATTGTTGATGGTTCCGCTATTGGAATTCCATCCCTGAAGAAAATTGATGGTTCCACCAGATAGGTTGTTAATGGTTCCGTTATTATTAATGCCCAATGAAATTACTACGTTAATGGTTCCGCTATTATTCACTGTCCCGGAGTTACCGCTAAGTCCTCCCTCAAAATCACCAGAGATGAGCCCGTTGTTCTCAAAGGTTCCGTAGTTGTAAAAGTTCCCATCACCGAAATACCCAGTAAAAGTCAATTCCGCGTTGTTTTCGATGGTTCCGTAATTGAAGATATTAAAATTCTCAATATACATATCAGCAGAAACCACAGCATACATACCAATCGGAATAATTGCATTATTTTCACATGTGTTGTCACTTCCTTCTTTTGGGAAGAAAAAAACACTTTGACATGGGAGTCCATTATCCCAGTTTCCCGAATCAAAAAAATCATTGCTATTCGCTCCTGTGAAGGTGGTTTGCCCAAACAGATGGGTGGTTGAAGCTAAAAGTAGAAAAGCTATACATATGGCAGAAGTTAGTCTCATCATTATTAATTTAAATTTAATTAGGCGGTTGATTAGTTTGTTCATAAGCCATTACTTATGTGTTTTATCCGCTGTCAAAAGTACATGGACTTTAGACCTTCCTCAATAGGTGCAGGCACTCAAATGAGTAGGTACTCGGCCCTAGTCTAGCTTGAAAACCTATCAGTGATCAAATGCTATTTGTCTAAATAGTTATAATGGTCACTTTGGATTTAAGTAGAGTGTATAAAAATAGCGGTGAGGTTTATTTTTACTGGCTAATGTATCCTCATCTTTGCGGTGTGAATTTTATGCCGTTTCAAATCAGGATACTAATTTTTACATTATAAAATCCACTCATAACAGTCAGAATTACTAAGATTACTTCATGAGCTATTAATGCGAAGAGCCACTAAAATTGATAAAGCCCTAGTTGTGGATATTTTAATGTCTGCCTTCATTGATATCAAAGAAGGGAATTCTCTAAATTATTTTATTAAGGGTGAGCACAACAGAGAAAAGCGTGCAGAACATCTGTTTAGTTACCTATTCGATAAAAGCCTAATCACTGGAGAAATCTATATAGCCGATAATGAAAAAGGGTGCATACTGGTAGACAGATCATCTAAAAATAAGTATTCCTTAGGACTCTTCTTAAAAAAGCTCAGAACAGTGTATAGGAGTATAGGAATTAAAAATGTTCCCAGAATTCTAAAACGCCAAAAACTAATCGACAGCTTTCATACTGATAAAAAGTATGTATACCCTTCGGCTATGGCTGCTCACAGTAGCGTAAACGGCAGAGGAACATGCGTAAGAATGATTATGGAATTATTAAAAACGTACAATGACGAACCTATTACCATATATACAGAGACCGCTACACAAGAAAATTTAAACATTTATAAGAGATTTGGCTTTGAGGTAAAAGGAGAATCCGATGAACTCGGATTTAAAATCTATTTTTTAGCATTACGACTAAACAAGAATGAATAGTGTTGATATAATTCAAGAAAAACTCTTCTAAACTGCTGCTACTTATTAATCCATAAAAGAAGAAAAAGCACCCTAGCACTTCTGCTTAAAGGTTAGCCCATAATTTAATCAGCCTTGACCAATCGAATCACTTTATTCTCGATTGTTAAAAAATACACATTTGCCGAAAGACTAGAGATATCTATGACTTGACTTTTTTGAGTTACAACACAAGAAATAAGCTTTTCTCCTATTGAATTAAACAGGATATACTCCTGTCCCTCTGCTCTTCTACTTCTAACGTCACTGAATTAGAAGTTGGGTTGGGAAATATGTTTATTCTCGAGCTCTCTAATGGACCAATAGAGTTCTCTCCTGGGTCCAATACAGTTATCTGCACTACTTCGGTGCCTTCTCCTGTCATTCCATCGGCTAGGGAATTAAACACCACTAAATATGGCTGATCTCTCACATCACCCGTATTAGGAGTCCAATTAAAAGTTCCTAAAGCTTGACCAGAATCATACACCACATCGAAACTAGCTGTATTATAAAGCTCTGTAAAAAGCCCCGAAAAAGCCTCCATATAAGGCGCAGAGTCTAAATCATCTATTAGTAAGTCAAATTCTATTTCTGTCCATGGATAGACTGCTATGTCTTGAACTGATTCAGAAAACTCTACTGGAGTTTCAGAACAAGGTTCCACTAAAACAGTAAAGTCTTTGATGACATACCCTATTTCGATTCCCTGACTAAACTCGGTTATTTTCAAAGCGATATTATATGAACCTATTATTAGCGGAATTTCCCAGAAGATCGTCCCATCAGTATACAAATACATATCTCCATTATAGGTGAAACCCGGAATTTGGTCTGGCAAACTCCAAGAGTTAATATCCATTCCATCCAGCCCTTTGCAAGGCACTAATTCATATCCCAACGAATCTCCATCGCTGTCAAAGGCAGCCACGTTATACGTCCAAGTACCGTCTACACATGCTGCTGGAACTGTGGTGTTGAGTAAAACGACAGAATTTTCATTTGTGGTTTCCGCGTCAGTCGTAATGCTCAGTAAAGATTCCAGAAAGAAAGCTTGAACAATAGATTCCTCCATATTTAACACTCCTGCTGTCCTATTAAAATCTTCGATTTGAATCAAATAGTCTCCAGTTTCAGCATACGTATGAAAAGCTTTATACGTGTTATACTGAATTTCTGAGACTGTATAAACTTCTACTCGTTCAATGCTATCTAGCTCTGAGCTCTGTTCATCTCCAAAACGAATACTTAAATACGGCCTGTCCTCAGTTGAGGAAGCGTTCACTTGAGTAAACACTATGATTTCGAACTCTCTATTGGCAGGATTATTTGGGTATACTTTCTTGTAGGTAATCTCCCCTGCTAAGTTATGCGAAGCAAAACTGGTTAGAGAACATCCAACTAAAAGTAGAATAATGAAAAATAATTTAGTGTTCATAGAAATGAATAGGTGATTCTCGCTTTCGTAATTCGTGTGTAAATTTAATCAATTGAATTTGCTAGCACTCTCAAGATACCCTGACTTACATGAACAACCATCAATGAATAAATCTCTACGATAAACTAAGGCTTCAACGAATCCATGAGTCAATAGCGCACTCTTAAGGTTGCTAATGGCTCCGTATCGTAAACTAGACAGAATTAACTTAATAGACCTTACCCTAAAATGCTTGTCAAATACTTATCGAGCTTGATAGCACATTCAGAGTATGAATTTAATATCTCTACGGTCAATCCAGAATATTCTGTTTCCCCCTTTGAGTTTCTATACTCGAGTAGTGTTTTTCTTTCGGGATACCAAAGAAGAAGTTCTCCCTGTGCGTATTTATTACTTTCCAGAATAAAATCAGTAAGTGCTGAACGCACAAGTTTCACGTGATATTGAGCATTAATTTTATTTAATCCTTCTATCTTTTTCGACTTGATAATGTCACTTAATAAATTCCTATGAGACATGAAGTCTAGCTTGGTGTAAACTTTCTCTGCGTTATCATACTTATCGAATATTGGCTTTAATTCAGCTTCTGACTTCAGGCTATCATTCACTGTTTTAAGCTTACCAAAAAGACGTTCTGACAATTGACTAGTTCTAGAGAACAGAGCATTTATTTCACTGATTTCCAAAGCTATTTCTTTACTAGCAGTTTTAATCCCATCTACCGGCATTAATAGTTTTCCATCTTCACTCTTCTCTGTCAAACTCATAAACAAGCTAAACTTCACAGGTAGTTTTAGACCTAAAGTTTCTTCAACATAAGTCTGATGTGAAATTTTACAGTTTAGTCCTGTGTTCTTATCGAATGAAACGAGTGTTGGTTTTTTTAGCTTTATCTTAATCATATCGTGATGTATTCTGAAAATGGGTAGCTACAAATGTGCAGAATGCCTTTGCGCTTTAAGTGCTTGAATTATTTCGTGCAAAAGTAGAAGATAACTCATGAAATAAGGCAGGACTAATGGATAAGTTTATTTGCCTAGATAAAACGAGTTAATCCTGATTAAATACAGCCGGTACTTTGGGTTATTCAATCCTTTAAACAAGGTCTGCGCATACAAGATCAGCGCATATAAGAATAGATTTAATTCAGCTACTGCATTCTTAGGCAAAAGAGTTTTTTTTTGGGAGAGTAATTCGATTGAGGCTTTCTTGCTTTCCATTTACCTAACCTTCAGCTAAAAGCATAGCACCTCATAACCCCCTAGTTATTTTTAATAATAACACATTCTCAAAAAGCTCACTCACATTTTCTTAGTTATAGAGCGAAATATTAATCTAACAAAGGGCAATCATTTACCTTAGTATATAACGCCTACATTTAAACCCTTATTCTCGTTGAGTCAGAAAGAAGGCAATACACTTAAATAGATAGATGGATTCACTCTCTCAAGCATTACTAGGCGCTACCACCTTTGCCCTAGTTAAAGACAAAGAAATAGGTAAAAAGTCATTACTGATTGGAGCAATAGCTGGTACTATTCCTGATTTAGATGTGTTCCTGTCCCCATTATTTAATGATGTGGCGTTTCTTTCTGTGCATCGGAGTGTTTCTCATTCAGTAGTTTTAGCTCTCGTTTTGAGCTTAATACTGGGAGCCATATTCCATAGGATTTATAAGAAAGAACAGTCACAAATCAAATGGATGTTTGCATTCTTCCTCTCTATTATGACGCACTCAATTCTGGATTGGTTCACGACCTATGGCACTAAACTGCTAAGCCCGTTCAGCAGCCATCTTTTCTCTACCAATAATATTCACGTCATCGAACCGATTTACACCATGATATTGTTAATTGGAGTAGTCGTGTTGTTGATTCAGAACTCCACCTCCTCAGGCAGAAAGAGAATATTAAATCTAACGATTATAATTTCTACCCTCTACATGAGCTGGACTTTCGTTTCTAAAGGAATAGCTAATCATCATTTTGTAAAGGCGTTGCAACGCGAAAATATAGACTATGAAAAACTCATGGTGACCCCCACTCCGCTTAATTCTATTCTATGGCACGGTATAGCCAAAACATCTAAGGGGTACTATTTGGGCACATACAGTTTGTTTGACCACAGAGAACATATCGTGTTTTATTATGAAGAAAGTGCTCATGAACTGACAGAAGAGTTAAGAGAACATAAATTGTTAAAGTACTACCTGGAGTATACCCAAGATTTTCCATTAATTAAACAAGATGAGAATGGAAATGTGAAAATATACGCCATAAAATATGGCCCTGTAAACTATACGGGGCAGCCAGAATTTGTATATCCCCTAACCTTCAACTTGAACACACTACAGGACTCTGCTGTAGAAATCGACTATTCCGGGGAACAAAGAGGCCCAGTCAAGAATTATAAAGATTTATATGAAAGAATTAAAGGAGTATAGAATGTTTTTTACTCTTTTGGATGGCCTCAATTAGCGCCATATCTAACTAAAAACCGGCATCTTATGTGTTTTCGATACTATCAAAAGTTCCTTAACCTATTTTACTTTTCATTAATTCAACTATATCTTTAAAATCGGCTCCTAAAGCCCAACTAACGAGATGGTTTTTTTGGTGTTTTCGGTACTGAGTGC
>Ga0115003_10003959_pt1 | contig 11545 bp, 9 predicted proteins | sample ArcticOcean_MG_C_7_FD_88736 | JGI IMG/M metagenome (GOLD analysis project Ga0115003, IMG submission 88736) | Marine microbial communities from western Arctic Ocean - ArcticOcean_MG_CB11_88 | ecosystem: Environmental > Aquatic > Marine > Oceanic | place: Arctic Ocean: Canada Basin | collected... | reverse complement strand
GTTTTGGGTGTTCAAATAATACCACATACAGGGCATCATTTCGATACAGAATTATCTAAAACGATAGACTTCGAAGATACAGACACTGATGAAAAAGACTCTGAAGAAGAGTCTGAGAAGTATACCCAAGACCCTAATGAATCTATGCGAAGTTCTTCATCAATTCTAAGTGGAGACTTCTATTTTTTAAACCGGATTCTTTCCGGTCCTGTGTTGGAGGCCAGCAATCCTCCACCAGATTGGATATAATATAACTCACGCTTCTAATCCATCTATGGACATTTTTTAGGTCTTAGTTTCTAACTAAAGGCCTAGTTCGTTATATCCAATATTAATTTAAAAATGAAAAAATCAAGTACTGGCATGTTCGCCAATCTTAAAAATGACATACCTGCAGGTATAGTCGTATTCTTAGTAGCAGTTCCTTTATGTTTAGGAATAGCATTAGCCAGTGATGCTCCACTATTCTCTGGTATTATAGCTGGAATGGTAGGTGGTATAATAGTTACACTTTTTAGTAATTCTCAGCTAGGAGTAAGTGGCCCTGCTGCAGGGTTAGCAGCTATAGTCCTTACTGCAATCCCTGATTTAGGTGGATTTGAGGTTTTTCTTCTCGCAGTTTTTGTAGCTGGACTTATCCAATTGATATTTGGTATTCTTAAGGCTGGTATAATAGCCTATTATTTTCCCAGTTCTGTAATCAAGGGTATGCTAGCGGGAATAGGTATAATTATTTTTTTGAAACAAATCCCTCATGCATTTGGATACGATGCAGATCCAGAAGGAGATTTAGCTTTCCAGCAAACTGATGGACAAAATACATTTACAGAAATTTTATCCATCTTTCAAAACCCAGATTACATTTCTATGGGTGCGGTTTGGATAGTTATTATTTCTCTTGCAATTCTCATTACATGGGAACAAAAATTCATCAAGAAGTTTGCTATTAGCCAGTGGGTTCAAGGACCGTTAGTTGTGGTAGCTCTAGGGATAATTCTAAATAATCTATTCTACGGATCAGCTAACCTCAGTTTATCGCCTGACCATTTAGTAAACCTTCCATTGGACGGTACATTTGAAGGTTTCTTAGGCGAATTTCGTTTCCCTGATTTTTCACAATGGAATAACCCTAAGGTATATACTACAGCGGCAATACTAGCTCTGGTAGCCAGCTTAGAAACGTTATTATGTGTAGAAGCTACCGATAAGTTAGATCCTCAAAAGAGAATTACTCCTACTAATCAAGAACTAAGAGCGCAAGGAATCGGAAATATGATATCTGGACTAATTGGTGGACTGCCAGTTACTCAGGTAATCGTTAGAAGTTCGGCCAACATTCAATCAGGAGGAAAGACCAGAATGTCTGCATTTATTCACGGAATATTGATTCTAATTTGTGTTCTATTGATCCCGAACATTTTAAACATGATTCCATTAGCTTCTTTAGCGGCTATTTTACTCGTAGTGGGATACAAACTGGCAAAACCAGCACTTTTCAAAGCAATGTACAGACTTGGCTGGCTGGAGTTTACTCCTTTTTTAGTTACCATTTTAGGAATTGTTTTTACCGATTTATTAGTAGGTATAGGTTTAGGAATGGCTGTGGCCGGATTCTTTATTTTCTATAAGAATTACCAAAAACCGTATATTTTTAATGCAGAAAAATCTAAGGATGGAGAAACGGTTCACCTAACTCTTCCTAAAAGTGTAAGTTTCTTAAACAAAGGAAGTGTGATCAAATATTTAACCTTAATTCCGAATGGTCAAAAAGTAATTTTAGATGCTAGCAAAACCTTTGACATGCATCCTGATGTTTTAGAGATCATTCATGATTTCGAAGCTAATGCCATCACTAGAGATATTCAAACTGAATTAATCGGTTTTGAAGCTTTTGACTCTGTTGCTCATGTAAAGGAGTTTGAAAAAACAATAGGTTTACCTAATCAAAAATAAAAATCATTAGATTCACTAAAAATATATTTATAATGATGAACGCTCAAACAGCAGAATCTCAAGCACAAGTAACACCAGCTAAAGCCTTGGAATTACTCAAAGAAGGAAATCAGAGATTTGTAGAAAATAAAAACGCAGACAGAGACTTATTAGGACAAGTAGCTCAAACTAAATCAGGTCAATTCCCCTTCGCTACGGTTCTTCACTGTATAGATTCTCGAGTATCAGCAGAATTACTTTTTGACCAAGGAATAGGAGACTTATTTAGTATTAGAATAGCCGGAAACTTCGTGAATGAAGATATTCTCGGTAGTATGGAGTTTGCTTGTAAGTTGGCAGGAACAAAAGTCTTAGTAGTTTTAGGACATACGCACTGCGGAGCGGTAAAAGGAGCATGTGATAGAGCTGAGTTGGGTAATCTAACAGCTATGCTGAGCAAAATCACTCCTGTGGTAGATGCAGTAGAAGTTAATTATGAGCAAAAAGGATCAGCTAATAAGGAATTAGTTCAGGAAGTAGCAGACCATAATGTGAAAAGAGCTTTAGAACAAATCATAGAACATAGTCCTGTGCTCGCTGAAATGGAAACCAATGGTGAACTTCTAATACAAGGCGGAATGTATGATATAGAAACGGGGAAAGTAACTTTCGAGGGTTACTAGACTATAAATGATAATTCATTAAAAGGCCAGCATAATTATGCTGGCCTTTTTTACTAAAATATAACCCGTGTTTAGAACAAAAAAGCCCTTCCAAATAGAAGGGCTTTTCATTCAGGTTAAAACGGGGCTCAATTAAAAAGGAGCCGCTGCCGTTTCCTTTTTATCGAGTAATAAAAATTCGTTCATTACTACTTCAGAAATATACTTTTTTACTCCTTCTTTATCTTCATAAGACCGGTTGGATAATTTTCCTTCGAGCGCTACTTCAGAACCTTTCTTTAAAAGCTGACTTGCCAGTTCGGCAGTCTTTCCCCAAGCCACTACATTATGCCATGTAGTATCGGTCACTTTCTCTCCCGCTTTGTTTTTATAGCTCTCATTAGTGGCCACAGAAATCCGTGCTACGCTGTTTCCGTTTTCTAATTTTTTTAATTCTACCTCTGCTCCTAGGTGTCCAATTAACTGTACTTTGTTTCTTAATGCATTCATAATATATAAATTTTAATTTTCGTGATGTCTAGTCCTTGTAACTAAACTCGGTGCAAAGTTGAGCACACTTCTCAATCCGAACCATACCTTAAACACTTATGGTCGTTTATAAGTGGTTTTAAACGTTTGTTTTCGTTTACACCCCTTTTTTTACTGTACATTTAAGCAATTCGCCAAACCCTTTTTTTTTAGCATTTTAAGGATTTAATTGCACTATCCCGTTGTTTAGCACTAGAAAATTAAACAAACTACATTCGTTTTAGAATCATTTCTTCCACTTAACACTAAATTCATGTGGAGTTAATTACCTTAGCAGCCCATGTCTACTTCCATCAAACAAACATTACATTTCATAGGTTCTCCGGAAGAGTTTCTGGCAGATATAGCTGTGCAAAACACCCTGCTTCTCATAGATGAAAACGTGCTAAACCTTCACGGAAAATGCTTTGAAGGATTTGACTCTATAACCATTCCATCGGGTGAAAGCCAGAAGCGAATGGAAGTGGTAGAATACATCATAGCCGCATTACTAGATGCCGGAATAGATAGAAATGGAACTCTCATTGGAATAGGTGGTGGTGTGGTAACAGACCTCACTGGTTTTGTCGCTAGCGTTTACTTGAGAGGGATCAATTTTGGTTTTCTCCCTACTACACTATTAGCCATGTGTGATGCTTCCATAGGAGGAAAAAACGGAATTAATTTTGGAGCGTTTAAGAACATGGTGGGAACTATTACTCAACCTAATTTCATCGCTTTTTACCCTGCATTTTTAAGCACTCTCTCTGATAGAGAATTCAACTCTGGAATGGCTGAGGTAATAAAACATGCGGTGATTAATGGAGGAGCGTTGCAAAAGTTTCTTCAAGAGAACAAGCGAGCAACTCTCCTAGAAAACCCAGAAAAACTCAAAGAGCTTTGTCAACTGGCTGCTGAAGTAAAAGTAACTGTGGTAGAAGAGGACGAAAAAGAAAATGGACTGAGAAAGAAGCTGAACCTAGGGCATACAATCGGTCACGCTATAGAGGCGTTAAACGACCTGACCGCTCCAGTAGGTTTTCTGCAGGCTAGAGCCCAATCTATAACTCATCCTTCGGTCAACTCTAAGAAGACACATGGGGAATGTGTAGCTATAGGAATGGTATTAGCCGCCCGAATAGCTGTAAGGAAAGGACTAGCTAAAGAGGAGTTCGTGGAGGAGGTTATTGCCTATTGCAACGCTTATGGTCTACCTATAAAAACTGAAATAAAGCCTGAGCTCCTGATGGAGAAAATCCTAAAAGATAAAAAGCGTAAAAGTGCTGAAATAGATTTCATTATGCCGTATAGCTTTGGCGATGTGCGCATTGTGTCTTTAGCGTTAGCAGAGTTAGAAAACCACCTTAAAGAAATGGCTAATGAGTAAAGTGTTCGTGTGCATAAACGGAAAAACATTGGCTGAGTGCCAGGAACAAGCTGCTGGGAAATATGCGGCAGAATTGAGACTGGACCTTGCGCCTATAAACCCATTAGAGATAAAACGGTTATGGGGCAGCTGTGAAGAATGGGTTTTAACACTGCGCAGTGATTTCACTACGCGCTCTAACTGGAAGGAGGTTTTTAAGTATTGCTTAAACCTTAAGCCGGTATATGTAGATATAGATTCTGAACTGCCAGAAGAAGTAAAAAAAGAGGTGACTGAATGGGTGAAGTCATCTAGTGCAGATCTCATATTATCCTACCATAATTTCGATGAGACTCCAGAGTTTGAAGTGTTGATGGAGGTGATTTCTAAACTAAAGGCAGATGGTGCAGATGTGATAAAAATAGCCTGCATGGCTCAGGAAGAAGAGGATAATCTTATAGTGATGGATTTATACCGTGAGCATGATAGGTTAGTAGCATTCTGCATGGGAGAAGAAGGAAGAGAAAGTAGAGTTACTTCTCTATTCTTTGGTGAAAAAATGACTTATGCTGCTGCTTCAGAATATAGTATAGTGGCACCTGGCCAGCTGACTTATGGTGAATTATCGGACTTGCTCAATTTTGGGTTTTATGATGAGTGAGTTTTAATGATAGATGACTAATTCATTTTTTACTAATGAATTAGCATAAAGTAAAAAGGAATATCAAATGTCAAATCCACAATTACAAGTCAAGTCTATAAAACCATTCAAGTTTTTTGGAAAGCTGAATGCTATGACTTCTAAGAGTTTTTTGCAACGCGCACTGGCACTGGCCAGTTTGGCTAATGGCGCTTCTGTATTAACCAACGTGCACTGGTCTGCAGATGGGCTGGCTGCGGCCGATGTGGTTCATCAATTGGGAGCCGAAGTGCAGGAAGAATTCAGAAAACTCACTATTACACCTAAAAATTCAGCATCCGAAGAGGAGCTTTTATTGAACATAGGAGAATCTGGTTTGGGATTAAGGATGTTTTCTGGGTTGGCTGCTTTAAAGAACCAAGCTGTTACTATTACTGGTAAAGGGTCGATTCTAGAGCGTCCAATAGCTCCTGTTATAGAAACATTATCGGCTTGTGATGTAAAAGTCTCTAGCATAAAAGGAAAACTTCCAATCACTATTTCAGGTGAATTAAAAGGAGGGTGTTATACCGTAGATGGTTCTTTTAGTTCTCAGATTCTTACTGGTTTATTAATTTCTCTGCCTTTAGCTGATGGAGATACTACGCTTCACGTAAAAGACTTAAAGAGTATTCCTTACATCGATATGACCCTGGAGATGGTTCAGCTCTTCGGAGCAGAAATCATTCATGATGACTACAAAGTGTTTCATATAAAAGGAAACCAATCGTACAACGGAACTTCCTACGCTGTGGAAGGCGACTGGTCTGGAATGGCCAATCATTTAGTGGGAGCTGCCATTTCTGGCAGCGTAACAATCCTTGGATTAAATGAACATTCTTTACAGGCCGACAAAGCCATATTAACCGCACTAGAACGCACAGGGGCTTCTGTGGATTGGAATAATGGAAGCGTCACCGTTAAGCAGGTTCAGAACCTTCCATTCGAACTAGATGCTACACATTCTCCTGATATCTTTCCTCCACTAGTAGCGCTGGCATGTGCCGCTGAAGGGGTTTCTAGAATAACAGGGATTCACAGATTAATGCATAAAGAAAGCGACCGATTGGCTGCGCTCATAGAAACCTTCGGGAAATTAGGGGTAACGCTCACCACAGAACTTGACACACTTTTAGTGCATGGAACGGGAGGTGTTTCTGCTGGGACTATTCACAGTTTTAATGACCACAGAATAGCCATGGCTGGCTGCATAGCCGCTTGTATTTCTGATGGTCCTATTGAAATCGAAAAAGCTGATGCGGTGAAGAAAAGTTACCCATTGTTTTTTGAGGAGTTGGATGGGCTTTTACAAGATTAACACACTAATAATAAGTCTCCCCAAACGTTCCTTAATAAGCACAATAGAAAAAGGAGTGTTAAAAATCTAGTTGACTGAGAACTGGAGACCATTGGGTCATTCTTGATTCACGGAATCAGAAATTGAGTGGGGGAATAGTTCGTTATCTTTGCAACTTCATTTTTTGGAATTTTCTACCAACTGAGAGCGCCAAAACATGAACTATAAATTGGTTTATCATGGAATACAACTTCAGAGAAATAGAACAAAAGTGGATTAAAGAATGGAGAAAACGGGAGACTTATAAAGTCACTGAAGATCCTTCTAAAGAGAAATTCTATGCGCTAAGCATGTTCCCGTATCCTTCTGGGGCTGGTCTTCATGTGGGGCATCCACTGGGTTATATCGCTTCTGATATTTATGCCCGATATAAAAAGCATCAAGGGTATAATGTGCTGCATCCTATGGGGTATGATTCTTTTGGGCTTCCTGCTGAGCAGTATGCTATAGAAACGGGAACGCACCCTGCCGAGACTACTGAGAAAAACATCGCACGTTACCGTGAGCAGCTTGATAAACTGGGTTTCAATTATGACTGGAGTCGTGAAGTGAGAACTTCTGATCCTTCTTATTATAAATGGACACAGTGGATTTTTAAGCAGATTTTTAACTCGTGGTATAATAACGACACTAAGAAGACTGAGCCTATCAGCACGCTGATAGAAAAATTTAATTCTAACGGGTCTTACAATGTAAATGCTGCTCAAGATGAGGAATGGTTTAAGGCTCTGGACTTAGAGAAATTCCCATTCTTTGGTGAGTATTTCGTAGGGGAATTTACGGCTACCGACTGGCAGAGTATGAATGAGGAGCAGCAGCAGTTGATTTTGATGCATTACAGACTTACTTATCTAGCTAATAGCTGGGTAAACTGGTGTCCTGCGCTGGGAACTGTGCTGGCCAATGACGAGGTGAAAGACGGAAAATCTGAGCGGGGCGGACATCCTGTGGTACAGAAACTGATGCGGCAGTGGAGTATGCGTATTTCTGCTTTTGCACAGCGTTTATTAGATGATTTAGATACGGTAGACTGGAGTGATTCTATTAAGGAGATTCAGCGCAACTGGATAGGCCGCTCTAAGGGTGCTTCTGTCAAGTTCAGCGTGGCTGGACATGGAGAAACTATAGAAGTGTTTACGACTAGACCTGATACTATTTTTGGGGTGGATTTTGTAACACTGGCTCCTGAACACCCACTGGTGAATGTGGTGACTACTGCGGAGCAAAAAGCGGATATAACCGCTTATGTGCAGTCTGCTAGCTTGAAATCTGAACGTGACAGACAGAGCGATGTAAAGAATATTACGGGTTGTTTTACGGGCGCTTATTGTGAGCATCCGTTTACTGGAAAACAGATTCCTATTTGGATAGGTGATTACGTGTTGGCCAGTTATGGAACAGGAGCTGTGATGGCGGTTCCTTCTGGTGATCAGAGGGATTGGGATTTTGCAACGCACTTTAAAATAGAAATTACCGCCATTATGGAAGGTGCTGATATTTCTGAGCAGGCCGATGCTAGTAAGGACAAGCCGCTCATGAATTCTGATTTCTTAAATGGACTGAAAGGGGGGAAAGCCGTGAATGCTGCTGTTTCTGCCATTATGGATAAAGATGCTGGGCGTGGCAAAGTACAATACAGACTGCGTGATGCAGTGTTTAGCCGTCAGCGTTACTGGGGAGAACCTGTTCCTGTGTATTTCAAAAATGAGATCCCATACGTGATAGAAGACGGCCAACTGCCGGTGACGCTTCCGCCTATAGACGAGTATTTGCCTACAGAAGATGGTGACCCACCACTGGCTCGGGCTAAAAAGGAAGATTGGGATGTGTTTGAAGGAGATAGAATGGAGCTAAACACCATGCCGGGATGGGCTGGGAGCAGCTGGTATTTCTTACGTTATATGGATCCGCATAACACTGAAGAATTCGTGTCTGAGGAGAAAATGAAGTACTGGAACCAAGTGGATTTATACATGGGTGGTGCCGAGCATGCTACGGGACATTTATTGTACTCTAGGTTTTGGACTAAGGTTCTTTGTGATTTAGGTCATCTGAGTTTCAATGAGCCTTTCAAAAAGATGATTAACCAAGGAATGATTCTGGGGAGGTCAAGTATCCTAAACAGAGATAAGGCTAATCCTAACACGTATGTATGTGTGAGTCATTTAGATGACTACAATGAGAAGTTCCCTTCTCCCGAATATAAAACAGTAGATGAGCGTTTTCAGAAACTGAGAATTGACATTCATTTAACAGACAATGATTCACTGGATAAAGAAGGTTTAAAGGCGTGGCAAAAAGAATATTTCAATGCTGAATTCTACCCGAAAGACAGTGGTTTTTCTTGTGGACATGAGGTAGAAAAAATGTCTAAACGCTGGTATAACGTTGAAGACCCTTCTGTGCTGTGCGACAAATTCGGAGCGGACACACTTAGATGCTACGAGATGTTCTTAGGCCCTGTAGAGCAGTCCAAGCCTTGGGATACCAAAGGAATAAATGGAGTACATAACTTCCTTAGAAAACTGTCTAGGTTATACATAGACAAAGAAGGAACCCTTCTGGTAACAGATGATGCGCCTTCCAAAGATTCTATGAAAACGCTTCATAAAACCATTAAGAAAGTAACTGAAGACCTAAACCGTTTCTCATGGAACACCGTGGTTTCTGGAATGATGATCGCTACCAATGAGCTTACAGAGCAGAAATGTCATTCTAGAGCTGTGCTTGAAACATTGACCTTATTACTCTCTCCTTATGCTCCGCATTTGGCAGAAGAGCTGTGGGAAAAACTAGGACATTCTGACTCTGTAACTATTCAGGAATGGCCAGCATTTGAAGAAAGCCACTTGGTAGAATCCGAGATTCATTATCCTGTGAGTTTCAATGGAAAGATGCGTTTCAAGATTACGCTTCCTGCTGATTTTACTAAAGAACAGGTAGAAGAAGCAGTTCTAGCCTACGAAAAAACAGCGCAATACCTTCCAGATGGAAAACCAAAGAAGATGATAGTGGTTCCTGGTAGGATTGTTAATGTGGTGGTTTAATTCTGAATTCTAATACGAGTTCAGTTTGGAGTTTATAGTTTATAGTTCTTGATTCTAATACTAGCATTAGTCGAGAGTCTCGTTGCTCAGTTTTCTTCAAGCTTAGATATGTGAGTTCCAATGAAAATTGATGCCGATTAGAAATTATTCTTAATCCTTATGCATTAGCTTTATCCTATGAAGTATAAAATCTTACTTATTCTTTTACTAGCCAGTAGTTCTTATTCTCTGATGGCTCAAAAAAGCGAAAAGGCTATCCTCGAATTAAAAACCGCTCACGAACAGATTTCTCAGCTCAAAGAAGGCGTGCTGTTGGTGCGTTTATTTACCAAAGGAAAAGGAATAAAAGCTTTACGAAAAAAAGGCGCCACAGCTCAAGCAGATAAAATAGAAAAGAGAGTTAGATCCCAAAATTTAAACGTAGTAAGGGCCTTTAAAAAAGAGTATTCATTCTGTAAAGTAGCCTTTTTCTTTAGTGATGAATCAGAGGCTGTAAAAACGAGGAACTTCGATCAAGTTACCTTCCTTAATGACAGCCTCGAACTGGATACTTCTGTAAAGCCCTTGGATTTCGGTACTGTATTTATAGGCGAACACTCCCGCATAGAATCTGTGGATGAAGACACTGGACAGGTAGACCGAGGGTTTAGCGCATTCATCATTAGAGACGCTAAATTTAATCAGTTAAGTAGGCCTTTCCCTTACTACCAAAGAAGCTATGAGGGTGTAATCTTCATAAACAAGAGTGAGGCAGCTGTAGTTAAAAAAATACAGGCTAAACTGAAGAACTTTTACTGATAGGAAGTCCTGCTGTTTTCTACTCTTCTTTGTCCTTAGCGTTTTTAGCATCGATGTGTCCAGTAGCGCTCTGTGCCGCTGTAAACGAAGCTATTAAACTAGTCATCATGTCACTAGCTGTAGATGGAGAATTAGGGAGCATAATCAGATTAGAATTCGCTGCGTCACCCATAGACTGTAGCGTATCATAATGTTGTGTAATCACTATCAGAGCCGATGCTTCTTGAGAATTAATTCCTGCTTGATTCAGCACTCCTACACTATCTTCTAATCCTCTCGCTATCTCTCTTCTTTGATCAGCTATCCCTTGTCCCTGAAGTCGTTTGCTTTCTGCCTCAGCTTTTGCTTTTTCTACGATTCTGATTCTTTCTGCGTCTCCTTCATACTGAGCCGCTACTTTTAGTCTTTCTGCTGAGTTAATTCTGTTCATGGCGTTTTTCACCTCTTGGTCAGGGTCTATATCCGTCACTAAGGCTTTAACTATTCCATACCCATAATTCCCCATAGCCACGGATATTTCTCGCTTCACTGCTATAGCCACATCATCTTTCTTTTCGAACACATCGTCTAGCTTCATTTTAGGCACCTCAGCTCTTACCACATCAAAAATGTATGAAGTAATCTGATCATGAGGATTCTCCAGCTCGTAGTAAGCATCATATACCTTATCAGAAAGAACCTGAAACTGCACGGAGACTTTAATTTTAACGAACACATCATCCTTTGTCTTCGTTTCCACCATCACATCCAATTGCTGGATTCTAAGATTCATCTTCGCAGAAATTTTATCTACCCATGGAATTTTTATCTGAATACCAGATTTACGAATGCTATGAAACTTACCAAACCTTTCTATAATAACAGCCGTCTGCTGCTTGACCATAAATAATCCCTGAATTATCAAGAAAATTAGTATAGGAATAATAAATAATTGTAATTGTACTTCTGGGATATCCATTTTGACTGGTTGTTTATTTTTGATTAAAAGTAGCGTTTTTCGAATAAGGACTCTTCTTTTAAGAGACTTTATTAGCGAATAGAAAGTATCTCAAACTCTCTACCATTAACAGTAAAAAGTTCTTTCTCTGATTTTTTTAAAATCGCTATCCCTAAAGGTGAACCTATAGAAATGCAGAAGACGTGATCATCTCCAACTTCAATTTTTCCAAGACCGAT
>Ga0115003_10003955_pt1 | contig 11553 bp, 15 predicted proteins | sample ArcticOcean_MG_C_7_FD_88736 | JGI IMG/M metagenome (GOLD analysis project Ga0115003, IMG submission 88736) | Marine microbial communities from western Arctic Ocean - ArcticOcean_MG_CB11_88 | ecosystem: Environmental > Aquatic > Marine > Oceanic | place: Arctic Ocean: Canada Basin | collected... | reverse complement strand
CTGATTAAAATTGCCTGCGCTCCTCATGCGCCCTATACCGTGGGTGATGAAACCCTACGCAGAATTGCCACCTATGCAAATGAGCTGGATATGGCTGTGCATATCCACTGCCACGAAACCGCCCAAGAGGTCGCCGACTCACTAAAGCTCTATGGCAATCGGCCACTTCAACGCCTCGATGATTTGGGTGTGCTGTTACCCCAGACTCAACTAGTGCATATGACCCAGATCGATGACAACGATATCCGCCTAATTCAAGACAATAACTGTCATGTGGTGCATTGCCCAGAATCCAATCTAAAACTCGCTAGCGGCTTCTGCCCGGTAGGTAAACTGATCGATGCGGGCATCAATGTCGCCATAGGCACAGACAGTGCGGCGAGTAATAATGATCTCGACCTATTCGGTGAATTAAAGACTGCGGCACTGCTAGCCAAGGCCGTCGCCAATGACGCTTCAGTATTGGATGCTCATGCTGCATTGCGCATGGCAACGATCAACGGTGCCAAGGCTCTGGGTTGGGACGATCAGATCGGCAGCCTCGAAGCCGGCAAGAGTGCCGATATGATTGCCGTGGAAATCAGCTCTCTGAGCCAAAAACCGCTGTATAATCCCGCTTCTCAATTGGTCTATTGCAATGCTGGCAGCCAGGTAACCCACAGCTGGGTGGCCGGTAAGGCACTGCTGAGAGAGCGCAGTTTGGTGACTCTCGATGAAGAAAATCTGATCCGCCGCGCCGATGCCTGGCGTAACCAGATCAAACCTCTTTAACTAGAAGTTTAACTATTAATTTCAAGCTCCAGGTAGCAATTCCCTATGCCAACAAACAACAGTGACAACGGCGCATCAATGAATGTCGACCCCAGTGAAGTAGCTAAGTTTGAAGCGCTGGCGAGCCGCTGGTGGGACCGCAATAGCGAGTTCAAGCCACTTCATGATATCAATCCCCTGCGCGCCAACTGGATTGATAAGCTGGCACCGGTGGCCGAGCAAAAGCTCTTAGACGTTGGCTGTGGCGGCGGTATTCTCTGTGAAGCCATGGCTCAGCGCGGCGCCCACGTCACCGGTATCGATATGGGTGACGCACCACTGGCGGTGGGCGAGCTGCATAAACTCGAGTCTGGTGTCGAAGTGGATTACCAAAAATCTACTGCGGAAGATTTTGCCCAGAGCCACCGCGAAGAGTTCGATGTGGTGACCTGTTTGGAAATGCTCGAACATGTGCCGGATCCCAGCTCAGTCGTTCGCGCCTGTGCCGCCATGGCCAAACCCGGCGGAACCTTATTTTTCTCGACCATTAACCGCAATCCAAAAGCCTATCTGCTGGCGATTATTGGGGTTGAATATGTTCTGCGCATGCTGCCAAAAGGCACCCATGAATACGGTAAGTTTATTCGTCCGGCGGAGTTGGGCAAGTGGATTCGTGAAGCCGGTTTAGAGCTCGATCAGATGACTGGGCTGACCTATAACCCGATCACTAAAACCTATCGCCTGACTGAAACTGATGTCGATGTTAATTATATGATCTGCGCGCGCAAGCCCGCATAACGGATTCTTTTATGCTCGACTTCAAGGCCTTGCTATTCGATCTGGATGGCACTTTATTAGATACAGCCCCTGACTTTGTCACCGCGCTGAATAAGCAGTTGGTACTCCACAACCGAGCACCGCTGCCCGACTCAGCGATCCGCACTAGTGTGACTAATGGCTCGGTGGGATTAATACAAAGCGGCTTTAATATAGATCCGGGGCACGAGCAATTTGAGCCACTGCGGGAAGAGTTTCTAGAGCTGTATTTTGCCAACCTAGCGGAGAAAACCGCCCTCTATGAAGGCCTGCAAGAAGTACTCGACGAGTGCAATGCACGCAGTATTCCCTGGGGCATTGTCACCAATAAGCCCTGGCGATATACCGAGGCGGCGCTGGTTCAGCTGGGTTTGATGGAAGGTGCAGCAACGGTTATCTGCCCCGACCATGTAACTCTGCCCAAACCTCACCCGGAAGCGATACTACTGGCCTGTAAAGAAATTGCTACGGCACCAGAACACTGCCTCTACGTGGGCGACCATGTTCGCGATATAGACGCCGGTCGCGCTGCGGGCACACGCAACATTGCCGCCGCTTGGGGCTATATTGAAGCGGGCCAAGTGATTGCCGACTGGCAGGCGGACTGGATTGTCGACCAATCTCAGCAACTGCACTCGCTACTGTTCGCCAACTAAAACTAGCGATAAAAAACACCACCACACAGATTTAAGAAGAGAAAAGATTATGCTGTCCAAAGCCGAAATCGCCGCCTATCAAGCTCCTAAAACGTTGCTCGCAGACCGCGTCATTATGATTACAGGTGCCGGCGATGGCATTGGCAAAACCGCTGCCCTACATTGCGCAAAACACGGCGCCACAGTGATTCTGGCGGGGCGTACAGTGGCTAAATTAGAACAGGTCTACGACAGCATTATGGCCGAGGGCGGCGCTGAGCCGGTGATCTATCCAATAGATCTCGAAGGCGCCAGCAGTGATGATTACAATATTCTCAGCAACCAGCTGGACGAGCAGTTTGGTCGTCTCGATGGACTGCTACACAACGCCGGCATTCTCGGTCAGCGCACCCCCATGAGCAACTATCGCACTGATGTGTGGGACAAGGTGATGCAGGTGAATGTGACGGCGGCATTCCAAATGACTCAGGCATTGATGCCGGTACTGGAAAAGTCCGATAGCGCCTCGGTGGTTTTCACCACATCCAGTGTCGGACGAGTGGGCCGTTCATTTTGGGGGGCTTATGCAGTGTCGAAGTTTGCCGTGGAAGGCATGGTTCAGGTCTGGGCTGCGGAGCTAGAGGGATTGGGTTCGGTACGGGTCAATGCGATCAATCCTGGCGCCACCAGCACCAGTATGCGGATGCAGGCTTTTCCAGCGGAAAACCCCAGTGCAGTGTCCACCCCCGAGCAAATTATGCCAACCTATCTGTATCTGCTCGGCGCCGACAGTGCGGCGCTGAATGGCCAGTCTATCGACGCGCAACCGCATCGATAGCGTTTCTTTAGAAGACTTCTCAATAGCCGCTTAGGCTATTTTCAAAGCAGCTTAGGCTATCTCCAGGTATTACCACGGGCACGCAATTTCTTCTCTTTGCGCTCACGCATATCTTTCAATACATGCTTCTCGGTAAATCTCGGCGGGTGCAGGCCAACAGCTTTAAACAGTGAGACCACCTGCTTCGGGTCTAACTCGAGAAAATCTGAACGGCGTACAATCGATGGCAGTTCAATGGGGCCGTAGCTAATACGCTTAAGACGGTTAACTTCAACTTCCTGAGATTCCCAAAGTCGTCGCACCTCACGGGTACGGCCTTCAGCCAGAATCACTTTAAACCAGCGATTGCGTCCACCGGCATCGTCCGAGCTGCGAGCGTGCTGAGCTTTAACACTTTTAAAGCTGGCAACACCATCTTCCAGAACAACGCCTTCAGTCAGACGCTTGATCATGGCTTCATCCACTTCACCGTGAATACGCGCCATATACTCGCGCTGTACTTCATAGGAGGGGTGCATCAGGCGGTTGGCCAGTTCACCGTGATTGGTAAACAGCAGCAGACCACTGGTGTTGATGTCGAGACGGCCAATAGCGATCCAGCGACCACGGGCTAGGCGCGGCAGACGGTCAAATACGGTGGGGCGACCATCGGGATCTGAGGTGGTGCAGACCTCCCCTTCCGGCTTGCTATACATCAGCACGCGGGGGCTGTCGTCGGTAACAATTTTAATCAATCGCCCGTCGACCAAAATGCGGTCCTCAGGGACAGCGCGATCACCCAGCTTGGCTGTTGAACCATTGACTGAAACTCGGCCTGCGGAGATCCACTTCTCGAGTTCGCGACGCGAACCCAATCCTGCAGTAGCCAATACTTTCTGTAATTTTTCACTCATGGTTTGAACTGCTCACCTGGTCGTCGGAGTCTAGACTTTGATTATCGTCTAATGGGTTGTCGTCTAATGGGTTGTCGTCTAATAAATTATTATTAAGGGCGTTAGTATCAAGGTCGTTATCGATGCTGTCATTACTAGCTTCATGATTAAAAGGATCATTAATCGCATTCTGGCCATCAACTTCTTGGTCGAGGCTAAAGTTTTCGCTGTCAGCAAGGTCTGCACCCTGCTCTTCATCATTGGCCGCGACTAGCTCAGGCTTATTACCTGAGAGCGCCAATTCCAACTCTGGATCTAGCTCGGCAAAGTCTTTAATTTCACTCAGGGCTGGCAGTTGCTCGAGACTTTTAATATTAAAGTAATCGAGGAAATTCTTTGTGGTGGCGTAGAGCGCTGGTTTGCCCGGCACATCGCGGAAGCCCACTACTCGAACCCAGTCGCGTTCCTGTAGTGTTCTGATGGTGTCGGAACTCACCGCAACACCGCGCACCTGCTCAATATCACCGCGCGTCAGGGGCTGGCGATAAGCAATCAGGGCCATGGTCTCGAGCATGGCGCGCGAGTAGCGCTTGGGTTTCTCAGTCCATAGGCGATTGACCCATTCCGCAAGATCTTGGCGCACTTGAAAACGGTAACCGCTGGCAGTCTGCATCAATTCAAAACCACGGCCACGGCAGTCGGCTTCGACTTCTTCCAAGGCCGCTTTAATCTGGTCTCGCGGCGGACGTTCCTCATCTTCGAAGAGACTTTCGATGCGCGCTATATCCATTGGCTTGCCCGCTGCTAACAGCGCGCCTTCAACAATTCGTTTGATCAGTTCAGCATTCATGAGGTTCTAGCTTTAACGTGTATGGGGCCAAAGGTTTCGCTCTGGACGATTTCAACCAATGACTCTTTGATCAGTTCCATAATGGCAAGGAAGGTCACCACTACGCCGAGTTTGCCCTCGGAGCTTTTAAACAGGCTAACGAAGGGCACAAATTGCTCACCGCGCAGGGCTTCCAAAACATGGGTCATACGCTCTCTGGTGGAGAGCTTTTCCATCTGCACCTGGTGATTTTCAAACATATCTGCACGGCGTAGCACTTCAGCCAGGGCAGTCAACAGCTCACGCATATCCACATCCGGGTGCACAACTTCCTGATTGCGCTCTGGGGCATGGGCCGAAGCCTGATGAATATCGCGGCCCAGACGTGGCATCTCATCAATATCATCGGCGGCTTTCTTAAACCGCTCGTATTCCTGTAGTCGACGAATCAGCTCAGCGCGGGGATCTTCTTCGCTGTCTTCATCCATTACCTGACGAGGCAGCAACATGCGCGATTTGATCTCAGCGAGCATTGCCGCCATCACTAGATACTCCGCCGCCAATTCCAGCTTGATAGATTCCATAAGGCCGATATAGCCCATGTACTGACGAGTAATTTCGGCGACATTGATCTCGAGAATATCGAGATTCTGACGGCGAATTAAATACAGCAGTAGATCCAGCGGCCCTTCAAAGGCTTCGAGAAAGACTTCCAGAGCATCCGGCGGAATATACAGATCCTTCGGCATGATGTTCAGTTCTTTACCCTGAACCACGGCGAAAGGCATTTCTGATTGAGACGGGTTTAGTGGCTGGCCTTCAGTTGGTACGTCAGTCGGCACTTCAACCTGCACGGCATCCGCCAAACCAACAGCACTGCTGCTGTCGTCTTCCGGGGGCTGTTGCTGCAGAGAAGTAGCTTCGTTGGTCACGGTGGGACTCAATTATTGGTTTGCCGGCAATTATAACCGCAATGACCTCTGTGGCCATCATGATTATCCATTAAGCGGAGAAATCGCCCATACCCTGGCGCATGATCTCTGGCACCGGCCCGGTCATATCCACAACCGTCGTCGGCTCAAGGCCGCAGTGACCGCCGTCAATCAGCACATCGACATGGGCTTCGAGGGCGGCGCGAATATCGTAGGGATCAGACAGCGGATACTCATCCCCGGGCATGATCAGCGTCACGCTCATCATCGGCTCACCTAACTCGGTTAAAAGAGCCTGAGCAATGGGGCTGTCCGGCACGCGCAGACCAATGGTTTTACGCTTTAGGTGCATCAAGCGCCGCGGCACTTCAGAGGTGGCGGGCAAAATAAAGGTGAACGGTCCTGGCGTGTGCACTTTGAGACTGCGAAAGGCGCTGTTATCGACACGGGCATAGCTGGCCAGTTCAGAGAGGTCGCGGCACATCAGGGTGAAATTATGGTTTTTGTCCAGCAGCCTGATGGCACGGATACGGTCCATAGCTCGCTTGTCACCAATATGGCAGCCAATGGCATAGACCGAGTCGGTGGGATAGGCAATCACGCCGCCTTTGCGGACGATCTCGGCAGCTTTAGCGATCAGTCGCTGCTGGGGATTTTCCGGGTGAATGCTGAGGTAGTCGCTCATGAAAATATCTGGCTCTGAATAAGGGCGGCATTATCACACAGCAGAGGTCTGAGCGGTGAATTTAGATCACTTTCTCAGTGCTCAAAAACTGCTCGGCTAACAGCTCCGGCGGTATGGGTTTACTGACTAAGTAACCCTGAAAGCTGTCACAGCCGAGGTTCTGTAAAATATAGCGCTGAGCCTCGGTTTCCACGCCCTCGGCAACGGTGCTCATACCGAGGTTGTTCGCCAGAGCAATAATACCGGCGACAATGGCACTGTCATTGGGATCTGATTCGATATCCGAGATAAACGAGCGGTCAATTTTTAACACATCCACCGGCAACTTCTTGAGGTAATTTAGCGATGAGTAGCCGCTACCAAAATCATCTACACCGACGGTGATGCCCATTTGCTTGATTTTATTCAGCTCTTGAATCATCAGCTCTGGGTGGTCCATCAAGGTGCTCTCAGTAATCTCCAGCTCGAGAACATTCATTGGCAACTCATTGCGCTTGATTAAATCCTCCAGTTTGGTGTGCATATCTTCCTGCACCAGATCTTTGACCGACAAGTTTACCGCAAGAATTAAGCTGTGCCCCTGATCGAGCCAGAGCTTAATTTGCATGGCGACATTTTCCAACACCCAGTTGCTCAAGATAGGCGACTAATAAATCCGCCATCTTGGGTCCCATTGGTGTAACAGCCCGGCACCGTTCTTTACCTTCTATGCCGGTCATTCTTTTTCCCTTATAAATTAATGCGATACAAAGAAATGTTGAAGTGTTTTTTGTTAAAGTTATTAATAGATGATTAACTGGGCCTTATCAACCTAATCGGCACATAGCTATGTATCATTGGGCGGTTTGGTTAACCGCGTCTCGACATAGATAACTGAGTGGTTACAATGCGCTCCTGGAATTGACAAAAGATCGCTATGACTGATATGACTGATACGCAAAAACAGCCCGCGGAAAAGAAAGAGAGCCCGAAGAAAGAGAGCCTGCTACTCAATCTGGCCTTTAATATCGCCATACCCACTCTGGTACTGACCAAACTCAGCGGCGAAGACTATCTGGGGATTAAGCTGGCGATCATTGTGGCCCTGTCATTTCCGATTATTTACGGTGTGCGCGACTTTTTTGTCCGTGGCAAAATCAACTTTTTCTCCGCACTGGGGGTTGTCAGTGTCTCCTTGACCGGCGGCATCAGTCTGATGGAGTTGGATGCGATTTATATCGCCATTAAAGAGGCCAGTATCCCTGCCCTATTTGGCCTGGCGACGCTGATCTCGCTAAAAACCTCTCAGCCTTTGATCCACACCTTTCTGCTCAATGACTCGGTGTTGGAGATTGATAAGATCAATGCGTCGCTGCTCAGTCGCAACCGCAAACCGGAGTTTGATCAGTTGCTGATTAATGCATCCTGGATTCTGGCGGGCTCATTTTTGCTCTCTGCGGTGCTCAACTATTTTCTTGCGGTCTATCTGCTTACCGCTGATCCTGGCACTCAGGCGTTTAATGAGCAGCTCGGCAAGATGACCGCACTAAGCTTTCCGGTGATCGCAGTGCCCGCCATGCTGGTGATGATTGGTGATATGTTTTATCTGTTTAAAGGTATTACACGGATTACCGGTTTATCCCTCGACGAAATTATTAAACAGAAATAAAAGAGTATGCTTATGTGGTACGCAATAATCAGTGAAGATATTGAAAACAGTCTTGCCAAGCGCCTAGAAGCGCGTCCAGCTCACTTGCAGCGACTGCAAGACCTAAAGGATGATGGTCGCCTGTTTGCCGCGGGCCCCCACCCGGCAATTGATTCCCTGGAGCCTGGTGAAGCCGGATTTACAGGCAGTTTGGTGATTGCTGAATTCGCCTCCCTGACAGATGCTCAGCAGTGGGCCGATGCTGACCCCTATGTTGCAGCCGGTGTCTATCAGCAGGTAACTGTTAAGCCGTTTAAAAAAGTTCTGCCCTGATTAGGTTTTGGCAATATAGCGGCACTAAAAAAGCCCCAATAGCAAAGCTGCTAGAGGGGCTTTTTAACCTTAGGTAATTTAAGACAGGCTTGATATAGCCCGCAGTAAAAACCTTACGACAACTTAGAAACTGTACTTTACACCGATCGACATGTTGTCAACATCGAGACTGCCTTCGTCGTCTCCGCCATCCAACTCATAGAAATCGTAGTTGAGTGTTAGCTCAACAGCCTCAGATATATTGTAGGCAGCACCGACTCCATAAAACATATCTGATCCGTCTAAAGAATCTGACAAAGAACCATCTACTGCTTTAGCGTCCCAATATAAAAGGCCGATTCTTGCCCTTAAACCGAATTGCTCAGTGACAGGTACGCTGCCAATCAAGGCTAATGAAATACCATCAGCGGAAACACTAGCGCCGTCGCCTTTTACAGAGCCAAAATCTTGAAAACTTGCTTCAACGGCAAAATTTTCATTTAAGGCGTAACCAGCGGCCACAGAGTATGAGTTAGTTTTACCAACACCCGGTATATCCAAATATGCCTAAGGAACCACTCAGATAGCCACCAGCAGAGGCCGACACAGACATTGCAACGGATCCAGCTAAAACAACTCCCAACCAAACATTTTTTGTAATATTCATTTAATCATTCCTTAATATTATTAGTAATTTAATCCCTAACCCTGAGGATTGAGTAATATTACACAAGACAATCAATTTATTTAGATATGAATAAATTGATATACCCGCTCGTTGAACCCCCACCTGTGGATTTGTCAAAAACAGCGTTTTAAACGTAGGACTTTGAGCTCGTATAACCAGGCAATGGCTCACCATTTGGGCGTAAGTGGTTACCATTTGACTCTGATCAGAGTATTATCCCGAGTTAATTAACTTCCCATTTTTAATACCATGAATTATCTGTTTTTAGCACTATCTATTTTAACCCTACCCATCGGCCATTCCGCTCTTGCTCAGGACGCTGAAAGTCTCGATGCTGTGGATGCAGTAACCGCAGAGAAAGCTGGAGAGAAGGTTTATCTGCAAGATAAATCGGTCTGGGTGAGTGACGAGTTTCTGGTGCCACTGCGCTCTACACCCTGCGCTCGCTGCACCATTGTTCATCGCGGCCTTAAATCTGGCACTCAGCTGCGTCTTTTAGAGATGGTTGACGGCTGGGGACATCTGATCACCAACCGCGGTATTGAAGGCTGGATGGAAGAGCAGTATCTGGTGGATCAGCCCATTGCCCGTATTAAAGTAAAACAGCAGCAGAAAGAGTTGGCGGCCCTGAAAAAACGCAATAGCGAGCTGAATAAGATCGTCAGCGAACTGAGTCAAGTATCCAAGGCTGTTCGCGGAGAACTCGACAGCAGTCAAGATAACCAAAAGAGCCTGGCAACAGAATTGGCTGAAATCCGTGAGATTTCTGCCGATGCGATTACTCTCAGTGAACAGAATCAGCAGTTGGTGAAAAACAACCATATGCTCCAGCGAGAGAATGATTCCCTAAAGGCCAATGTCGATGATCTGCAAAAAGATCAACGCAATGAATCATTTCTCTATGGCGGCTTAACCGTATTTCTCGGCGCTATTCTGGTGATACTAATTCCTAAACTGCGCGGTCGCAAACGTTTCTCTGAGTGGCAGTAGCCGCTCACTGGAATAAAATTCTTCCACATAAAATTACTCGGAGGCAGCATGCAAAACGCCCATTACAGATTATTCAGCCGCTTGTTGTTAGTCCCTATGATGCTGCTATGTCAGGTTTTTTCGACAGCTGCCTACGCTGAGAACCCACAGGTTAAACTGCAAACCGATATGGGCGATATTCTGCTTGAGCTCTATCCCGAGCAAGCTCCAGTCTCAGTTGATAACTTTATTAAGCACGCCAATGATTACCACTATGATGGCTTAATTTTTCATCGAGTTATCAAGGGCGTTATGATTCAGAGCGGTGGTCATACCTTTGATTTGACCCCGAGGGAATCGGATCGCGCGCCGATTATCAATGAGTCGGTTAATGGTCTAAGTAATGGCCGTGGCACCATTTCCATGGCCCGAACCGGTGATCCTGACAGTGCCAAGGCGCAGTTTTTTATCAATCACCGCAACAATAAGTCCCTTAACGCCAGAGGCTCAAAGGCGGGTTATGCGGTGTTTGGTTCGGTGATTAAAGGCATGGATGTGGTGGATGCTATCGCGGATACTAAGGTGGCGACTATGGGGATGTATCAGAATGTCCCGATGACCGCTATACGCATTCTTACGGCGCGGTTGGTCAATCCTGAAGCTTGGACGCCCCTTGCGGAACCGAAAACACTGCCAGCCTTTGAAAAGCCGATTCCTATCCGATAGCGGGCTTTTTTTAGAAGCCTGTTTTAGAAGACCTTTTTTACGAGTACCTTTTTTTACGAGCCTCTTTTTTACGAGCTATGATATGACCGATCTCAGTATTAACCTCAATAAAATCGCCCTGATTCGCAATTCCCGCGAGGGTAACTATCCCGATGTGGTGGCGTTTGCCCAGTTCTGTATCGACCAGGGTGCCGATGGCATCACGGTGCACCCGCGTCCCGACCAGCGCCATATTCGTCCCGATGATGTGCGCCGTCTGGCAGCACTGGTTAAGCCTCTGGCCAATGTGGAATTTAATGTTGAGGGCAATCCCTTCGCCCCTGCGATCGGCAGCTATCCCGGATTTATTGAACTGGTCAAAGAGACTATGCCAGGTCAATGTACTCTGGTTCCCGATGGCGATGATCAGCTAACCTCGGATCACGGTTTTGACCTGACCCAGTCTGGCCAGCAGCTGCGACCGATTATCGATCAGTTACATGCGCTAGGCATCCGCGTCAGCCTGTTTATGGATCCGGATCTAGCACAGATCGAGCTGGCCAAAGAGATTGGCGCAGACCGCATCGAACTCTACACCGGCCCCTATGCGGCGGCCTGGGGCACTGATCAGCAGGAGAGCTTGTTTCAGCAACATCTGGCAGCCGCTGAGCTTTCCACCCGCCTGGGTATGGGAGTCAATGCCGGTCACGATCTCAATCTTTATAATCTGGGCAAGTTTGCCAGTATCCCCAGCCTGCTAGAAGTCTCGATTGGCCATGCCTTTACCGTTGACTCATTGACTCTGGGTATGGCGAAAACGGTGCAGAGCTACAAAGCGCTGCTCGGGTAACCCATGACTAGCTCTTCGGTGAATAGCCCTTCTATGAATAGCCCT
>Ga0115003_10003951_pt1 | contig 11560 bp, 13 predicted proteins | sample ArcticOcean_MG_C_7_FD_88736 | JGI IMG/M metagenome (GOLD analysis project Ga0115003, IMG submission 88736) | Marine microbial communities from western Arctic Ocean - ArcticOcean_MG_CB11_88 | ecosystem: Environmental > Aquatic > Marine > Oceanic | place: Arctic Ocean: Canada Basin | collected... | reverse complement strand
TTGTTAGATATTGAAGCTAAATATGGATTTAAAAAAATACATAAGATCAATCCAAGACTATCCTAAAAAGGGAATTTTATTTCGTGATATCACCACATTGATAAAAGACCCTAAAGCTTTTAATTATGCTATTGATAGAATTGTAGAAATAACAAAGAAAATAGAATTTAATAAAGTTTCAGCAATAGAATCAAGAGGATTTATATTTGCCTCAACTGTTTCTTATTTGACGAATAAACCTTTAATTTTATTAAGAAAAAAAGATAAGTTGCCTGCTGATAGGCATTCAGTAGACTTTCAACTTGAATATGGTGAGGCCACAATAGAAGTTCATAAAGACTCGATTGAAAAAAATGATAAAGTATTAGTAATTGACGATTTGATAGCAACTGGTGGTACAGCAGAGGCTGCTGCAAAATTAATTGAAATCTCCGGTGGGGATGTTGCGGGTTTTATTTTTATAATAAATCTGTTTGATCTACCTGGAAATGATTTGCTTAAAAAAAAATCTTATTTTACTGAAAGCCTGCTAGAATTTCCGGGTCACTAGATATTAAATTTCTTTATTTTTCCAAGTTTCTGGTGTTAAATCATTTACTATTTCTAGCTCTATATTGTAATCAAAAGGTCTAACGCCTCTTTTTTTTATATAGTCATAAGTTTTTTGAATACCTTCAGCCAAAGATGTTGTTGTTTTATAATTTAATAATTTTCTTGCTTTATCTGCTGTGCATAATGCATGCTTTACTTCTTTTGGTCTATCTTTTTTATAAATTGGTTTTCCGTTAAAGCCCGTTAAGTTTGAACACATTTCAGCAACTTTGTTTATAGTGACAAATTCTTCATCTGGACCTATGTTAATTATTTCTTTATTTAAATTACTTTGATCTAACATTGGTACTAGACAGCTCAAACAATCATCGATGTAAGAAAAACATCTCTTCTGTTCACCATCGCCATAAATTATCGGTGCTTTTCCTTGAAGCATTCTATTTAACATAATTGAAACAACATTTCTAAATGGGTCATCATATCTTTGCCTTGGTCCGATTATATTATGAGGAACTGCAATTACCCACTCAATATTATTTAATTCACATAGATTAGCTAAAACTTCTTCTGCTGCTACTTTAGAAATAGCATAAGGATCGACTGGTTTAGCTTTTAAATTTTCATTAAATGGTGGTTTTAAATCACCGTATCTAGCCATTGACGAACAGTAAATTATTCTTTTAACCTTTTCATTTATAGCAGCAGTAAAAATAGATATAGAAGCTAAATAATTATTCTTAGTAATTTCATACGGTGAAAAAACTGACAGTCCCTCATGAGCAGTTGCTGCGCAATGGTAAACCACATTAACGCCTTTCATGACTTCTTTAACTTTTTTAAGTTCACAACAATCAAAATTATGAAATTCAATATTTTTTGGAATGTTGTCTTGATAGCCACCTATCATATTGTCAATTCCAACTATATCGTGTCCTAAAGATTTTAATTTATCAGCTAAATGTGATCCCAGAAAACCAGCTACGCCAGTGATTAAAATTTTAAGATTTTTTTTCATTTAGAGTTAATTTTTTAAACACTTAAACTAATATAGATTTGAGGTCTACCTATCTAAATCAAGATAGTTTTGGTATTTGTTAATATTATTTTTTATATAATAAGGTAATTTCTCTAAATTGTATAATTTTAGTTTAAATTCTTTTCCATACTTTGAGTCTGTTTTATCAGCTAAGTGATCGTGATCAATTACTCTTCTTTTAATTAGATCTCTAATCACACTAACATCTTTATTTGAGGCTTTATACTCATCATGATGTTCTGCGATTAACTCTTTTTTATGTATCTCTTCTGGAGTTATAATTCTTGTAAAATGCCATCCCCCGTCGCTAATAATTTTTACATTAATATATTTATTATTTTTCCATAATGTGTCTACTCTAAAAAATGGATATTTTTTTGGTTTAATTTGCCTTAACCATTCAAAGTCTATTAAGTTTTTCTTTTTTATAGCTCTAGTTCCATACCAAAATATTCGATCACATAATAAGTTAAACTTGTAATAAAAAAGTTTTTGTTCAAAGAGAATTATTTTAGCATTTTCTTTTAACTTATCGAAGTTTTGCATATTAGGTATCTCATCATTATCACTATAAAAAATAAAATCATTTGAGTCTGCTAGTTGATCGACTGCTTTCAATAAACCGTTTCTTTGGTGTGCTATTCTTTTTACGGCGTTACTTCTCCAATTTTTTGGATCTTCGAAGTAGTCTTTTTTACTTGTGTCATAAATAATATTTTTTGGCTCATTTTCTATAGTCAAATAAATAATTTTATTTTTAAACTCTGGAAAATTTTTTATATCAAAATTAAGTTTTTTCTTTTCTCCAGAGTGGGTATACTTGGCTTCACAAATAATAAATTTATCAAAATATTTATTTAATATATTTAATCTCGCTTCTAATATTAAATCTTCATCATAATATAGCGTGCAGTCGAAAAGTTTCATGAAATACGAATATATTCTAAATGATTGGTCTATACCAAGACTTTTTTCCTAGTAATGAATTGTTTATTCCAGATAGTCTATACAAATAAATATTTCTTTTTTTTTGGTTAAAGGTGACTGAATAAAAAATAAATTTAAAAAAAGATTTGATCATAGTCGGAACTATTTTTAAAAAAGCTATAAAGAAACCATTATATTTTTTATTAAAGTAAAATGTAGACCACATCCAATGCCAGTTTCTAGTTAGTTCAATTTCTTGTGAAGAAATAAATCCTACAGATTTTCCACCATAGTGAAATATTTTTATATTTTCATCAACAAATATTTTTTCTTTAATTTTTTTTACTCTTCTGCATAAATCAATTTCTTCTAAAAATAAAAATAAATTTTCGTCGAAAAAGCCTATATTTTTAAATTTCTTCATATTCAGAAACATTGCAAATCCTTTAATGTATTCAACTTCAAATAAATTTATATTGTTTTGTTTCTGAATATCTAAAACAGATAATTTTTTTTCCTGTAAAGGACCGAGTAAAGCAAAGTTTATATTTTTTTCTAAGAAAGCTAAAAAATTATTTATTGTATTTTTTTCTAAAATTGTATCTGGATTTAAGATTAAAGAGTATTTTGTTTCAACATTTTTTAATCCAATATTGTTAGCTTTTCCGTAGCCTAAATTGTCATTTGCTAAAATGCATTTAACATTAGAAAATTTATTTTGAATGTCGACTTGAAATTTTTTATTATTAGAATTTTCTACTATAATTATTTTGATGTTAGGGTTTATTGAGTTTATACAATTTTCTATTTTTTCTTCACTTTTATATGTAGCAATTACAATTGTAATATCTTTGATTGTCATTATTTAAACATTATCCATAAATATAAAATATCTTTTTTTGCAATTTAATATTAAAAAGAATTATAATCTATTTATTTAAAATGAAAAATATTCTCATAACTGGTGGTTCTGGCTTTATAGGTAGTAATTTAGTTAATTATTTTTTAAAAAAAAATTTTTTTGTTATAAATTTAGATAAACTGTCATATTCATCAAATAACTACAATTTAATTAATTTTAATAAAAAAAAATACGTCTTTGTTAAATCTGATATTAATAATAAAAAGAAGATTATTAAAACTCTTAATAAATACAAACCTTCTATAGTTTTTAATTTAGCTGCTGAGACACACGTTGATAGATCTATTGATAATCCGAGTCCCTTTATACATAGTAATATTAATGGTGTATTTAATCTTTTGGAATCAATAAGAACATATATAAAAAAAACTAAAAAAAAAATTAAGCTAATTCATATATCTACAGATGAAGTTTATGGTGATATATTAAATGTATCTAAAAGAGCAAAAGAAAATTACCCTTACAATCCTAGTTCACCTTATGCCGCTTCAAAAGCAAGCGCTGATCATTTAGTAAAATCTTATATTAGAACATATAATTTTCCAGCAATCATTTCAAACTGTTCAAATAATTATGGCCCAAGACAATTTCCAGAAAAACTAATACCTAAATTAATATTTAATATTCTTAATAATAAGCCGCTACCGATTTATGGAAAAGGACTAAACTCTCGAGAATGGATATATGTTGAGGATCATTGTAGAGCGCTAGAAGTTTTAGCTACAAAGGGTAAAATTGGTGAGAGTTACAATGTTGGAAGTAATATAAATTTATCTAATATAAAATTAACAAAATTAATATTAAAAATGATGAAAAATAAAATTTCTAAAATTAGCCAAAAATGCAAAATTAATTATGTTAAAGATAGACCCGGCCACGATTTTAGATATGCTTTAAGCTCCAAAAAAATAGAAAAAAAATTAAAATGGAAAGCAACTGTAAAAATAAAAGAGGGCCTTTCTAAAACTATAGAGTGGTATATTAATAATCAAAAATATTTTAAATTAATTTCAAAAAAAGAATACATTAATAGAGCGGGTCTAAACAAATGATTAGAAAAGGTATTATACTTGCTGGTGGGACTGGATCTAGAATGAGTCCTATTACTAAAGCTGTCAACAAACAACTTTTGCCGCTATATGATAAACCCCTTTTTTATTATCCATTGTCTGTGCTTATGCTTGCCAAAATTAAGGAGATATTAATTATTGTCAACAAAGGCCAAATCGAACAATTTAAAAAAGTTTTACCAAATGGAAATAATCTTGGAATAAAACTTACCTACGCAGAACAAGAGAAACCAAAAGGCTTACCTGATGCTTTTGTAGTAGGTGAAAAATTTATAGGAGATAGTTCAACAGCTCTAATTCTAGGTGATAATTTTTTTTTCGGTCAAAGCTTAACAAAAAAACTTATAGAATCTGCTAAACTGTCTAAAGGTGCAAAAATTTTCTTACATCCAGTAAAGAACCCACAGTTATATGGTGTGGCAAAGATAGATAAAAATAATAAGATTCTTGATATTGTCGAAAAACCTAATAAAACTAAATCTAATTTAGCTGTAACGGGACTTTATTTTTTTGATAATAAAGTAGTAGAATTAAGTAAATTATTAAAGCCGTCAAAACGAAAAGAAATCGAAATAGTAGATTTATTAAATAAATATAAAGCTAAAAATCAGTTAAGTGCTGAAATTATTGGTAGAGGTGGTGCGTGGTTAGACGCAGGGTCGATTAAAGATTTTAACAATACGTCAAATTTTGTTGCAGCAATTGAAAACAGACAAGGATTTAAAATTGGTTGTATTGAAGAAATAGCATTTAACAATAAATGGATAAATAAATCACAAATTAAAAAAGCAATAAAATTTTATGGTAATTGTGAATATTCTAAATATCTCAATCTAATTATAAGTAAATAAAAATTTATGAAAAAAATTTTAGTTACTGGTGGTGATGGCAGATTTGCTAATGAATTAAAAAAAATAAAAACAAATTTGAACTTTGTTTTTTTGAATAAAAAAAAATTAGATATTTGTAATTTAAATTCAATTATTAGAGCAATAAAAAAGTATAAACCAAAGATTGTTTTACATTTAGCTGGATTATCTAGGCCAATGGACATTCATGAAAAAGATATATTTGAAAGTATAAATTTGAATATAATTGGGACTGCAAACTTAGTTGCGGTTTGCTCTAAGCTAAAAATTAAAATAGTTTATTTTTCAACTAGTTATATTTATCCAGGAATAAAAGGAAATTATAATGAGAAAGATCCTTTATTACCCTGGAATAATTATGGGTGGTCAAAACTTGGTGGAGAGTGTGCTGTTCAAATGTATGAAAATTCATTGATACTTAGAGTTTGTATGACACAAAAACCTTTTGTTCATAAAAAAGCTTTTGCTAATGTTAAAAGTAATTTTATTTACCATGAAGATATTGCAAAAATTCTTATCAAAGTTTTAAACAAAAAAGGTGTTTTCAATATTGGAGGCAGATCTCAAACTATTTACAATTTTGCAAAAGAAAAAGGTATTAGAGTTAAAAAGAAGTATTCAAAAGGTGAGTTTCCATTGAATCAAAATATGAATTTACAAAAACTATATAAAGCTGTGAAATGAAAATTTTTAACACAAAATTTAAAGGGTTGAAAATAATCAAACATAATAGTTTTAAAGATAAAAGAGGCTATTTAAGAGTAACTCACAATGAAAAGATTATAAAAAAAAAATTTATATTTGAATATTGTACTAATTCAAAAAAAAATTCATTACGTGGTTTTCATTTTCAATTTAGGCATCAGCAAGCAAAATATGTCACTGTCATTAAGGGGAAAATATTAGATTGTGTAATAGATTTAAGAAAGGGATCTGAAACGTATTGTAAAATTTTTAAAATAATACTATCAGACAAAAATAATTTAAGCTTATATATACCAGAAGGCTTTGCTCACGCTTATTACAGCTATGAAAAAGAAAATATTATTTATTATAAATTAAATAATTACTATCAACCAAAATATGAAGATGGGATTAATTCTCAAGATAAGGATCTTAAAGTTAAATGGCCTAGTAAAGTTTTTTTAATTTCAAAAAAAGATAAAAATCTTAAATCTTTAAAAAGTTTCCAAAAAAAATATAAATTTTTATAAAAAATTACCAATATCTTTAAAGTAAATAGGTAGAGTTGTGTATTTGGTGTACTTTCTGAACCAGAATGACATGTATCTTTCTGCTAAGAAACCATAAATTCTTTGCAGTCCAAAACCTTCTAAATCTTTAAATCCAAATATTTTTTCGCATTCAAATAACCATGGGAACAAAGATTCATAATAAGAAAAAAGTATTTTTTTATCCCTACAGATAAACATATTATGTGGATTAAATGATGTTTCTGAATTCACAAAATCATTAAAATCTTCTTTATCTTTCTTATTTAGAGCTTGTATAGCTTTGTTTAAATTCCCATGTCTTTGCATCATGTCAAAAAAAAATTTTAGTGTTCTTTTTTTTTTGTTGAAAAATAAGCTTGGTTGTAAAGCCATAACTCTAAAATTATGTTTAATAAATTTTGAAAATCTAAATTGATTAATAAAATAATCTTCTCCTAATACAACATCATACTTAGATAAATTTTCAGGTATTTCTTTTAAGATTGTATTATTAAATTCACTAAAATTGTGTTCCTTTATATTGCTTGAGTCTTTTTTCCAAAATTTTCTATATTGGCAAAACCCAACCCACCCTTTTAACTCTACTTTGTTATTTTTCCATAACCAATAATGAAAAGTGTATTCACCATAAAAATTATTTTTTAAAGAAATATTATTTTCAGTCTTGTCACCTAACCATTCGTTAGAAAAATCTTTTTCTCCTAAACCTACAGGGATGTATCCAATATTTTTGATTAAATTCAAATGAGATGGTTTTAGAGAAATGCAGAACATTTGAAGATTTTTCATAGTATTTTATATTTATTGGTAGCGGGAAGTGGGATCGAACCACTGACCTCAGGCTTATGAGTCCTGCGCTCTAACCAACTGAGCTACCCCGCCTTACTTAATTATTGTTGATTTATAATAGTTTTATTTTAAAATTAAAGTTAAAACTACATTAAAAGACTAATATCAATAATAAAATGAAGAAATTAACCTTTATAATAATTATATTTTTTATATCAAGTTCGCTTCAAGCGCTTGAGTTAAAAGGAACATTTCATCAGGGTAATTTAATTATAGGTAAAACTGAACCCAAAGCAAAGGTTGTTGTAGATAAAAAAAAAGTTAAAATTTCTGATAAGGGTTTTTTTGTTTTTGGAATAAGCAAAAATAGAAAAAAAGATGTCACAATAGAAATATCTAAAAATGGATTGACAGAAAAATTTGTTAAAAAGATCTATAAGAAAAATTATAAAATTCAAAAAATTGATGGTCTTCCAAAAAAACAAGTCACTCCCCCTAAAGAAGTTTATGAGAGAATTAAAAATGATAATAAAATTATTTCTGAAGCTAGATCTATAGATAGTAGTTTAATTTTTTTTAAAGATAAATTTAAGCCACCAGTTGAAAATTCTATTATAACTGGCGTTTATGGAAGTCAAAGAATATTAAACGGTATTCCTAAGTCGCCCCACTATGGTTTAGATTTTGCTGCTAAAGAAGGAACTGATGTTAAAGCCATGCTTAGTGGTGTAGTTACTCTTTCTGAAAGAGATTTATATTATACAGGAGGTACTATTATTTTAGATCATGGTCATGGTGTAAGCACTCTATATATGCATCTAAAAGATATTTATGTTCCAAATGGGAAAAATGTAAATAAAGGTGATGTGATCGGTGCCGTTGGTAAAACTGGTAGATCTACTGGTGCACATCTAGATATTAGACTTAATCTTTTCGACTTAAAATTAGATCCTGCCTCGGTATTAAATATAAATTAATTGTTGAATAATTTAATTTGCTTTAAAAATTTGTATTAATTTAGGCGCTATAACCGCTCCAACAGCTGCTGAGCCTTTTGGAGTGGTATGGAGTCCATCCCACCAATAATCTTGGTTTGCATTTATTTCTTTCGCTAAGTCTATACATAAGTATTTATTTTTTTTACAATGTTTAATTAAATAAATGTTCATCGAACTGAGTAGTTTGTTTTCAAAGCCAGTAGAATCAACTTGATTGATAAAAATTGGAATTGATCCAAACTTGATTGTTTCTTCATAAAGTTTATCGACTCTTAGCAAATAGTTTTTAATAATTGGGTCTTGAAATTTAAATACATTTTCATTTCCTTTTTTTTTAATAAAATCATTATAATTTAGAAACTGTACATTTTGTTTTTCTTTAAATAGTTGGACTCCTTTATCAAAATCATAAAGTATTTTTTTTTCTGAGGTGTAGAATTTATGTTTCGTTCTTCGAGCTAGGTCGTAAAATATGCTCCTTGTTTTTATGTTATCCCATATTCTTTGATATCCTGTATCTATTACCACTCCATCTCCAGTATCTTCTCCCGATCCTTTAACAGCCTGATCATTGATGCCGATGTAATAAATCAAATATTTTGGTTTAAAATTTTTTAGTTTAGGAAACCAGTACTTCAAATTAGCGAGGTGCCCTCTTGTTGATTGGCCCTCTATACCCGCGTTAAATATTTTTATATTTGATATTTCTTTACTTATTTCTTTGTTGACAACTTCTGTTATTGTAAATTCCTCCGGTTTATATCTCTCATCTGTTGTACTGCCACCAACTAGAACGGCTGAAATTTGATCTAGAGGAATTTCTTTCCCTCTAAATCCATAGTAGTTTCTTTTGTATTCAAAGACATATCTTTTTTTATCAAAAACAACATCGTAAGTATTTTTTCTCATTCTGTATTCTCTTACATAAGGACCTAAATTATCTTTATCAAACCAATATCCAAATACTAATTCTAATGAACAAAATAAAATTAAACCTATGAAAATATTAATTACGGTAATTCTTAAAAATTTAACCATTTGTTATTTAATCAAGTTCAAAATCTTTTTGATAAGATTGCGTTAAAGTTTTAAGTTGATCTGGCTTAAACATAATAAAATTTTCTATAACTAAAATATCTAAATTTGTTCCCATAAAACATTTAAATGCATCTTCAATAGAGCATACAATTGGTTCTCCCCTTATATTAAAAGAAGTGTTTACTAGAACAGAACAACCTGTAATTTCTTTAAACTTTTTAATTAAGTTATAATATTTTGGATTAGTCTTTTGGTGAACTGTTTGAACTCTTGCGGAATAATCAACGTGGGTTATTGCTGGTAATTTTGATCTTTTTATATTCAATTTATCTATTCCAAAGAGTTTTTCTTGGTCAGATGTCATTGGTATCTGAATATTTTTTTTAATATCAGCTACTAAAAGCATATAAGGACTTGGATCTTTTAAATCAAACCAATCATTTACATCCTCACTTAATACTGAAGGTGCGAAAGGCCTAAAACTTTCTCTGAATTTAACTTTTAAGTTAAGCTCTTTTTGCATCTTTTCAGATCGTGGGTCTGCTATAATTGATCGTGCACCCAGAGCTCTTGGGCCAAACTCCATTCTCCCTTGAAACCAACCAACTATTTTTTCATTACTTATTTCATTTGCTAAAGTATTTATTAAATCGTCATCAGAAAGTTTTTTAAACTTAGCACCAATAGCTGTTAATTCTTTTTCTATAGTTGAGTTTTTAAAACTTGGCCCTAAATAGGAACCTTTCATACTGTCATTTGAATTTACTTTTCTGTCATTGTTTAATTCTTGATGCCAATAAGCTAAAGCAGCCCCAAGTGAACCACCCGCATCTCCAGCAGCAGGCTGAATCCAAATATTTTTAAATAATTTTTCTCTTAGAATCTTACCATTAGCAACGCAGTTTAATGCTACTCCACCCGCTAAACATAAATTCTCAATCTTGTATTCACTGGCAATATCTCTTGTCAACCGAAGAACAATTTCTTCTGTAACAGATTGAACTGATGATGCAATATCCATATGAAATTGAGTAAGTAAGTCGTCTTCTTTTTTTCTAACAGGTTGACCAAATAAGTCTTCGAATTTCTTGTTGGTCATTGTTAAACCAGTTGCAAAATTAAAATAACTCATATCTAATCTAAATGTTCCATCCTCTTTTAGGTCAATTAAATTATTTATGATTAAATCTTTATAAATAGGTTTACCGTAGGGTGCTAAACCCATAACTTTGTATTCTCCACTATTAACTTTAAAACCTGTGTAGTAAGTAAAAGCAGAATACAAAAGTCCTAGAGAGTGTGGGAAGTGTATCTCTTTAAGCATTGTAATTTGATTGTCCTTTCCATGAGCAACCGTAGTTGTTGCCCACTCTCCAACACCGTCTAAAGTTAGAATTATAGCTTCATTAAAAGGTGAGGGATAGAATGCACTTGCGGCATGGCTATAGTGGTGTTCTGAAAACTTTATTTTTTTAATATCTTTAAAATTTTCATCTAGATCTTGTAAAAGATCAAATAGAAATTTTTTTTGAAACAGTTTTTCTCTTAGCCATATTGGCATTGCTGCAGAAAAAGATTGAAAACCATTTGGAGCAAAAGCTAAATAAGTTTCAAGCAATCTTTCAAATTTAAGAAATGGTTTCTCGAAAAAAACAACATAGTCAATTTGGTCTAGTTTTACGTTTCCTTCCTCAAGCACATATTTAATAGCATTTTGAGGAAATCTTTCGTCATGTTTAATTCTCGTAAATCTCTCTTCTTGAGCGGCAGCTACAATTTCACCGTCCTGTATAAGAGCTGCTGCACTATCATGATAAAATGCTGATATACCTAAAATATTAATCACTAGAATAAAGCGTAAATGAATGGAGCCACTGCAGAGCCTTGACTTAATACAATTATAGATCCAAATAAAGCTAAAACTATTATAATTGGGGTAAGCCAATATTTTTTTCTAACTTTCAAAAATTCAAAAAACTCTTTTACAAATTCAATCATAAAAATTAATTATAAATTTATTAACTTTATTTTTTTTTTCCTATCACTATAAATAAACCGCCATCAGAACCTAAATTGTTATAAATCATATTAAATTGATTTAATAGTCTTGAAAATACGTTTCCT